>Ga0102953_1000342_pt1 | contig 33223 bp, 34 predicted proteins | sample SalPon2A_C_D2_MG_FD_78509 | JGI IMG/M metagenome (GOLD analysis project Ga0102953, IMG submission 78509) | Soil microbial communities from South San Francisco under conditions of wetland restoration - Salt Pond MetaG R2A_C_D2_MG | ecosystem: Environmental > Terrestrial > Soil > Wetlands | place... | reverse complement strand
CGTCTTCTCGGTGAACAGCGAGCGGCTCCTCACCCGCGCCTACGAGAACTACCTGCGCAACCGCGTCCGAGAGGACCTGGGGTTCGCCGAGGTACCCTTCCGGCTGGTGTTCAAGGCGCGCAACGCCAAGGGCGGCCGCAAGGTCCGCGTCTGAAGCGGTCCCCTGCCGACAGGCGGCAGCGGCCTCGCCCTTCCGGCGCGACCGGCGCCCGATCGGCCGGCTGATCCCGGCCGCGGCCGGGGTCAGCCGGCTTCGGTCTGCACCAGGACTCTCAGGTTCCCCCGCCGGGTCGTGCCCTCGACCCGAAGCACCCGGAAGCGCCCCAGGCCTTCGGCGAACACCTCGTCGCCCACGTCCGCAACGGATCCCTTGTCGGCGAGGCGGCCGTTGACGCGCACCCGTCCGGCCTGCACGCCTTTCGCGAAGTAGCTGCGCGAGACCCGGAAGGCCCTGCCCCCGAGCACGTCGACCCGCAACGACGGGACCACCACCTCGAGCTCGCGCCGGGACCCGGACGCCACGCGCTCGAGCGGCACCTCCATGGGGGCGACCTCGCGCCCGTCGACGCGCCGCAATCCCAGCAGCTCGTGCGGCGCCGGCGCCAGGACGATGATCGACACCCCGTCAGCATGGTGAACGGCGTCGCCGAGCCGGGCCGCCGGCACGCCCGCGACGCGTGCGGCGCTACGCAGCCCCTCCGCCTCGTCGATCCCCTCTACGTAGACGGCGGTCATGGCCACGCTGGCATCCGGGAGATGTTCGGGGTAGGCGATGACCACGCGCCGGCGCGCGGCCGGCGAGCCGCCGCTCGACGTCACGGCCACGCCGGGGCGCTTCAGCGCGGCCGCCAGCGCGTCCGCCTCCTCGGGCTCGAGGAAGCCGCTGTGCGCCACGCGGCCGCCCAGCGCTGCGCCGGCCAGCGCGTCGGCGTCCGGGTGCTCGACCACGTCCGGTCAGCGCACGTCGACGACGTCGATCGACGCCGCCTTGAGGCGGTCGGGGAAGCCCTCGGAGTCCTCACCGGTGACGCGCAGCACCAGGCGGCGGCGGTGTCCGGTCTGCACGCCGGTCGTGACGGCGGCGATGATGTTCGAAGGGGGGCCCGCCTGCGCCACGCGCGCCAGTACGCCGGGCTCGTCCGGGAGGTCCACCGTGACGCGGGTGCCGCCCTCGCGCATGCCCAAGAACGAGACGAAGGCCCGCATCAGGTCGGTGATGGTGACGATGCCGACGAGCTCGTTGCCCTTCAGCACGGGCAGGCCCGACACCCGGTGCTCCTCCATCAGCAGCGCGGCGTGCTCGATGGGATCCTCGCCGCGAACGGTGATCACGGGCGCCTTCATGACGTCCTTCACGAGGAGCTTGCTCAGCAGGTAGTTGAGCTCGTAGACCGACAGGGTCGTCGCCTTGGAGGGGGTGGCCTCCTTCAGGTCGCGGTCGGTGACGATCCCGATGAGCTTGCCGTCGCGGGTGACGGGAAGACGCCGGAAGCCGCCCTCGCGGAGGCGCTGCATCGCCTCCATGACAGGGGTGTCGGAGCTGACGGTCTGGGGGTTCGGGGTCATCCACTCGCGAACTAGCATGCCTTTCCTCCTCGGAGCCGTGACCAAGGATATCACCAACAGCCCAGGATCACCGGACCAGACGGCAACGCTGAAGGCTCCGTCCGCCCAGGTGCGACAATGGCGGAGTGGAGCGTGGCGGGAAGCGGATCGTCATCCTCGGGTCCACCGGCTCGATCGGCCGGCAGACCCTCGACGTCGCGCGCTGGCGCGGCTATGCGCCGGTGGCGCTGGTGGCCGGCGGCAACGCCGACGCGCTCGTCGCCCAGGCAGCCGAGTTCCGGCCCGAGCTCGTGGTGTGCCGCCCGGAGGCGGCGGGAGCCGTGCGCCCGCACCTGCCGGCAGGCACGAGGCTCGCGACCGGCGAGGAGGGGGCGCTCGAAGCGGCGACGCTGGAAGCCGACGCCATCGTGGCCGCCATCCCCGGCATGGCGGGCCTGGCACCCACCGCCGCGGCGCTGCGCGCCGGCCGCCTTGTGGCGCTCGCCAACAAGGAGGCGATGGTGGTCGCGGGGCCACTGATGTGGGAGCTGGCGGGCGCGAGTGGCGCCGAGATCACGCCCGTCGACTCGGAGCACTCGGCGCTCTACCAGGCGCTCAAGGGCGAGCCCAGGGAGGGGGTGCGCTCGCTCGTGCTCACCGCCTCCGGCGGGCCCTTCCGCGAGGGGCCCGCCGACCTGAGCGAGGTCACCCCCGAGCAGGCGCTCGAACACCCCACCTGGGCGATGGGGCCCAAGGTCACCATCGACTCCGCCACCCTGTTCAACAAGGGGCTGGAGGTGCTCGAGGCGCACTTCCTCTTCGACCTCCCCCTGGCCGACATCGAGGTGGTGGTGCACCCGCAGTCGCTCGTGCACGGCCTGGTGCGCTTCCGTGACGGCAGCATCAAGGCGCAGGTGGGACCGCACGACATGCGGCTGCCGATCCAGTACGCCCTGTCTGCGCCCGAGCGGCCGCCGACGCCTCTCGTGCCGCTCGCGCTGGAGGGCGTCTGGGAGTTCCTGCCGCCCGACCACGACCGCTTCCCCAGCCTCGGGCTCGCCTACCGCGCGGGCGAGCTGGCCGGCCTCGCGCCCACCTACCTGAACGCCGCCGACGAGGTCGCGGTGGCGCGTTTCTTGAACGGCAGCCTCGGCTTCACCGACATCCCCCGGCTCCTGGAGCACGTGCTGGCGCGCGCACCGCGCGCCGCCCTCGAGTGGAGCGCGCTGCCGGACGCGGACGCCGAAGCGCGTGCCATCGCCCAGGACTTCTGACCCGTGACCGCCTGCCAGGCCCGGCCCAGAGTGGGCCGCGCCGCAGCGACGGTCCCTGCCCCGGCCCGCTATGGTGAGGCATGTTCCGGAACGCCATCCGGCTGCCGCTGAAGCTGCTGGGGATCCCGGTCAGCCTGGACACGTCCTTCCTGCTGGTGCTGCCCCTGTTCGCCTACCTCATCGCCTCGCAGATCCCGGGCTACGTGCAGCTCTTCCGGAGGGCGGGCCTCTCCATCGACGCGGCGCCGCTTCAGAGCGGCATCACCCCCTACTGGCTGGGGCTGGTCGCGGCGCTCGGCCTGTTCCTGAGCGTCCTCGTCCACGAGCTGGGGCATGCCGTGGTGGCGCGCCTCTACGGCGTGGAGGTCCGCGAGATCACGCTGTGGTTCCTGGGTGGGGTCGCGCAGTTCGCCGAGATGCCCCGGCAGCGCGGCGCGGAGGCGGTCGTGGCCATCGTCGGGCCGATCACCAGCGCCCTGCTCGCGTTGCTGACCGGGCTGGCGTGGGGGCCCGCCACGGGGCACGACGCGCTGCTCTTCGTGCTCAGCTACCTGACCGTCACCAACGCGGGGCTGGCGCTGTTCAACCTGCTCCCCGCCCTGCCCCTCGACGGCGGTCGCGTGCTGCGCTCCCTGCTGGCGCTCGCCACCCCTCACCTCAGCGCCACGCGCATCGCCGGAAGCATCAGCAACGTCATCGCGGTGCTGCTCGGCATCTACGGCTTCTTCTCGCTGAACCTGTTCCTGGTGGTGATCGCGTTCTTCATCTACAACGCAGGCCGCGCCGAGACGCGCGCGGCGATCGTGGCGGGCGCCTTCGAGGGCTACCGCGTGCGCGACCTGATGACCCCCGACCCGCTCACGGTCGAGCCCGGCATGCCGGTGGGCCAGTTCCGCCAGCTGATGTACTACCGCCGCCACAACGGCTACCCGGTGGTCGACGAGGGCGGCCGCCTCCTCGGCTACGCCTGGCTGCAGCACGCGCGCGATGAGATGGAGGCTGCCACCGTGGACACCATCATGGTCCCGGCCGACACCATCGCCCCGGACGCGCCGGCGCGCGACGCGCTCAGACGCCTGGGCGACAGCGAAGTCGGGAGGCTGGCGGTGGTCGACGGCGAAGGGCGGCTGGTCGGCGTGCTCAGCAAGACCGATCTCATCCGCCACCTCAAGGAGCACGGGGAGGCGCCGGGGCCGTTCGGCGGGTTCGGGGGCCCGGCGGCGCGCGGCGGCGGCCCGGACCTGAACGACCCGGACTCGGGGAGCCCGCGCCTGGACGACGACGGCGGCGGTCGCCGGCCCGGCGGCCGCTGGCGAGGCTGATGCTCGACACGGTTGGGAACGTCGCGGCCCGGCGGTCCCTGGCACGACGTGGAACGGTACGGACCAGAACGGCATGGCCCGCAACGGCATGGCCCGCAACGGTACGGCCGGAGACGGTACGGCGGGCCGGCCTGCAACGACCCGCCGCACGGCGACCCGGCGCGGGGCACGCCGGGGTACAGCAGCCCACCGATGTTCTCACCGACCTCTGCCATACTGAGGTAGGGCCGCTCGTGGCCCGGAGCCTCCCATGTTGACGGCCATCACCTTCATCCTGATCCTGTTCACGGCGGTGCTCGTGCACGAAGGCGCGCACTTCCTCAACGCCAAGAGCGTCGGGGTAGCGCCCCGCGCCTTCAGCATCGGCATGGGGCCGGTACTCCTGAGGCGGCGCTGGCGGGGCACCGAGTGGCGCATCAGCCTCTTCCCCATCGGCGGCTACGTCGACCTGCCCGGCATGGCGCCCAAGGTCGACGAGAACGGCGACCTCCAGCATCCCGACGAGGGCATGGCCACGAAGCGCATCGGCCCGAAGCTGTGGGTGCTCTCCGGAGGCATCCTCGCCAACTTCCTGTTGGGCGTGCTGCTGGTGACGTCCGCCGTGATGCTGCAACCCGCCTACCGGGAGTTCACGGCCGGGAGCGCCTCGGCCCGTGGCAGCGAGGTCCTGAGCGTCATGAACGGATCGCCGGCGGCGCAGTTGGGCCTCACCAAGGGCGACCGCATCGTGAGCCTCAACGGCGTCGGCGATCCGACGCCCGATCAGGTCGTGAACGTCATCCACCAGGCCGACAAGCTCACCATCGTGCTGGCGAACGGTGGCCGGCAGCGCACGGTGACCACCCCGTGGCCGCCGCAGAACGACGTGGCGCGTTCCCAGGACGGCCGGCCGCTGCTGGGTATCAGCGTGTCGCCGGTCTATCAGGGCGTTCCGCTGCCGCAGGCGCTGGGCGAGTCGGCATGGTTCGGCGTGCGCGTCATCCCGCAGATGGTCCGCGGCTTCGTCCAGGGCTTCGCCCAGGTTCTCGCGGGGAAGAAGAACAGCGACGTGGCCGGGCCGGTGGCCATGGTGGGGTTCGTGAACCAGGCGACCCAGGTGGGTCTGGCGTCGGTGCTGTTCCTGGCCGCGGTGATCAACTTCTCCCTGGGCGTGTTCAACGTGCTGCCCATCCCCGGGCTCGACGGGGGGCGGATGCTGCTCGCCGGCGTGGTGTCGCTGCGCGGCCGCCCATTCAAGCCCGGCCAGGAGGAGCAGCTCCACTTCATCGGCATCATGGCCGTGCTGGCGTTGATCGTCCTGGTCACCTTCCATGACCTCAGCGGCCTCATCCACGGTTGAGCCGAGCGACGCCGCCTCGCCGGCGGCGAACGTGACGGCCGACCCCCCTCTGACGTGCGCCGTGCTGGTGCCGGCGTTCAACGAGGCGGGCACGGTCGGCGAGGTGGTGCGGTGCGCCCTCGCCAGCGGCGTGGGGCCGGTGCTGGTGGTCGATGACGGCTCGACCGACGCCACGGCCGAGGCCGCCGCGGCGGCGGGCGCGGAGGTCCTGCGCTTGCCGCACAACGTCGGCAAGGGCGGCGCCATGCTGGCAGCGGCCCGGGCCGTGCGCGCTGACGTCGTGGTCCTGCTCGACGCCGACCTGGTGGGCCTGACGCCAGCACAGGTGCGCGCCCTGGCGGAGCCGGTGTGCCGCGGCGAGGCCGACATGACTCGCGGCGTGTTCCGCGGCGGCCGCTGGCACACCACCGCCGCGCAGCGGCTGACCCCCCAGCTCAACGGCCAGCGCGCGCTGCGGCGCGGCGACCTGCTGGCGGTCCCCGGCCTTCGGGCGAGCCGTTACGGCGTGGAGATCGTCATCGGCGAGCACGCCCGCCGCAGTGGCTGGCGTCGGCTCGACGTGCCGCTCGAGGGCGTCTCTCAGGTGATGAAGGAGGAGAAGCGCGGGCTGCTGGCCGGGATCGGCCTGCGAGCCGGCATGTACCGCGACATCCTGCGCGCCCTGCTGACGCGCGGCGGGAAGGACGGCTGAGGCGATGGAGGTCCGCATCTTCAGCGTGGGGCCGGTGCAGGCGAACGCCTACCTCCTCTCGGCGGGCGGCCGCGCCGTGCTGGTCGATCCGGGCGCGGAGCCGGAGCGCCTGCTGCGGGCGCTCGACGAGACCGGAGCGGACCTCGAAGCGGTGTGGCTCACCCACGCCGACTTCGACCACGTGGGCGCTCTGGCGGGCGTGTTGGAGGCGCATCCAGGCACGCCGGTGTTCCTGCACCCCGCCGATCTACCGCTCTTGCGGGCGGCCGCCGAGCACGCGGCCGCGTGGGGCATCCCCATCGACCCGCCGCCCACCGAGACCCTGGACCTGGCCGATGGCCAGACGCTCGATCTCGGAGACGTCGCCGCGCGCTGTCTCTTCACGCCCGGCCACACGCCCGGCCACATCGCCTTCCACCTGCCCGGCGAGGGGCTGGTGCTCACCGGCGACGCCCTCTTCCGCGGCAGCATCGGCCGCACCGACCGGCCGTTCGGCGACGCCGGCCTGCTGCTGCGCGCCATCCGCGAGCGCTTGCTCACGCTCCCGGACGCGACGCGTGTGTTGCCGGGCCACGGCCCGGAGTCGACCATCCTCGCCGAGCGCCGGACCAACCCGTTCCTGATCGGCGATTGAGCGGGGCGGGGGCTCCGGGCGGCGGCGAACGGCTCAGCCCTGCTCGAGCCGCGCCAGGATCGCCCGGGCGTGCGCCTCCAGCCCTTCGGCGCGCGCCAGCCGCGCCGCCGCCGGGCCGATCTCGGCGACCGCGTCCGCGCCGAAGCTCACCACCGGGATGACCTTCTGGAAGTCGCGCACGTTGACGAAGCTGGCGTAGCGCGCGGTGCCCGAGGTCGGCATCACGTGGCTCGGACCCGCCAGGTAGTCCCCCAGGGCCTCCATGCTGTGCTCGCCCACGAACACTCCGCCGGCGTTCTCGACCTCGCTCACCCAGCGCCATGGATCCTCCACCAGTAGACAGAGGTGCTCCGGAGCGTACGCGTTCGCGGCGGCGATACCCTCGCGCAGGTTCTCGACGAGCACAACGATGCCGCGCTCGTCGACCGACTCGCGCGCAGCCGCGGCCGTGGGCAGGCCGGCGACGGCATCCGGCAGCGCCGCCTCCACCGCCCCCGCGAGGCGCTCGCTGGGGGTCACCAGCACCGGTTGCGCCCCCAGGTGCTCGGCCTGCGCCAGAAGGTCGGCGACCACGTGGCGCACGTTGGCGCTGTCGTCGGCCAGCACCAGCGTCTCCGTCGGGCCCGGCAGCGACTCCACGCCGATGCGCCCGAACACCTCACGCTTGGCTGCCACCACGTAGCGGTTGCCGGGCCCCACCACCTTGTCGACCGCGGGCACGCTCTCGGTGCCGAAGGCGAACGCGGCGACGGCCTGGGCGCCGCCCATGCGGTAGACCTCGCGGATGCCGAGCAGCGCCGCCGCGAAGCGGATCGCGGGCGCGACGCTGCCGTCCCGGCCGGGCGGGGTCGCCACGGCGATCTCGGGCACGCCGGCCACGCGGGCCGGCACGGCGGTCATGATCACGGTGCTGAACAGCGGGTGCGTGCCGCCCGGCACGTAGCAGCCCACGCGCTGCAGCGGCCGCACCAGCTGGCCCAGCAGGGCGCCGGGCTCCTGGGCCAGGAAGCCGCCGGCGGGCTGCCGCTGGTAGTAACGGCGCACGCGCTCCACCGCCAGACCGATGGCGTCGGCCAGCTCCGGCTCGAGCTCGCCTTCGGCGGCGTCGATGGCGGCCTGGGGCACGGCCAGCGCCTCGGGCCGCACCCCGTCGAATCGCTCGGTCAGGTCCAGGACGGCAGCGTCGCCGCCGCGCTCGACCGCTTCCAGGATGGGTCGTACGGCTGCCTGCGCCTCGGCGTCGGCAGCGCCGGCGGAACGCCCGGCGAAGGCCTCCAGGGCAGCCTCGAGGGTCCGGTAGGTGCGCATGGCGGCATCATAACTGCGGCGCCCGGGCGCGCCGGCCGACCGCGCTCGCGCCCAGGGGCGCTCACCCGCGCTGGGAGATGCCCTCCAGCGTGAGGGTCAGCGCCTTGCGGAGCTCCTCGCGCACCGAACGGTCCTGGCGGTACGCCGCCCACTGCATCACGGTGATGAAGTACACGTTGGCCAGCGTGCGTGCCAGGCGCTCCTTCGAGAAGTCCTCGCGGGCGCTGCCCTCGGCCCGCGCTCTCGCCAGCACGTCGAGGAGAAGGTCGCCGAGCGGAAGGGCCAGGTAGGCGGCGCGCGAGCGGTCGGGATCGGGGTTCAGCAGCTCGTAGCTGAGGGGCAGCACCAGGCGCCGGTGCGCCTCGACGAACTTCGCGAGCTCGTCGAAGAGGAAGAAGAGCTCCTCCAGCGGAGCCGTGGCCGCCTCCAGGCGGCGCCGCTGCAGCGCCAACCTCAGCGCCTCCAGACGGCGTCCGAAGTACTCGATGAGGAGGGCTTCCTTGTAGGGGAAGTAGTTGAACACCGTGCCGCGGGAGACCCCGGCGGCGCGGGCGATCGCGTCGAAGGTGGTCGCCTGGAAGCCCCGCGCCTCGAACAGCCCCATGGCCGAGTCGAAGATGCGCTGGCGACGGTCCGCCTTCTTGCGTTCACGGAGGCTCACGGGCGACGCCACCCGGGCATTGTAACGTGACGCCCGCCGGCCCTCCGGCGCGGCCTCCCTGCGATCGAACGCCCGCCTGCGTCTGCGCAGGCAGGCGCGCTCGCGTCTGCTTCTCTCGTCAAGGTGAACGCCCGCCGGGGGCGCTCCGCTCAGGCCTCGCGCGCCCTCGTGACGAGCCCCTTGAAGGTCTCCGGCTCACGCACCGCCAGGTCGGCGAGGTTCTTGCGGTCGATCTCCACCCCGGCGCGGCGCAGTCCGCCGACGAAGGTCGAGTAGCTCATCCCCTCGGCGCGGGCGGCGGCGTTGATCCGGCTGACCCACAGACGCCGGAACTCCGCCTTCTTGTCGCGGCGGTCGCGATAGGCGTAGTCCGCGGCGTTGAGGAGCGTCTGCTGCGCGACGCGAACGCTCTTGGAGCGCAGTCCCCAGAACCCCTTGGCACGCTTCAGGATCTTCTTGTGCCGGCGGCGTCTTACGATGCCCGTCTTGGCGCGTGGCATGGCAGGCCCTCCCTACTCGTAGGGCAGGAGCGCCTTCACGCGCTCCGCCTCTGGCTTGGCGAGTAGGAGGTCGGTGCGGCCCCTGCGGATGCGATCACCTGACTTCTTGAAGTTCAGGTGTCGCTTCCCGGAGCGCATCGCCTTGACCTTACCTCGCCCAGTGATCTTGACACGGGCTCTGGTGCCCTTATGGGTCTTGAGCTTCGGCATGCTTTCGTCTCCTTGCCGCATGGCTAGCGGCGTTCTCGGTTGCCTCCGGCCGGTGCGTCCGGCGCGAGGAGCATGTAGGTTTCCGAACAGGCCTATGCCATCTCGGTGGGGCGAAGGACCATGTTCATGTCCATGCCCGCGATGATCGGGGCGGAGTCTACCACGGCGAGCTCGTTGAGATCGCTCGCAACCCGGTTGAGGATCTCCTGCCCGAGCTCGGGGTGGGTCCGTTCGCGGCCCCGGAACATGATCGTCACCTTGACCTTGTGTCCGCCCTTGAGGAAGCGGCGGATGTGGTTGACCTTGGTTTCGTAGTCGTGGTCGTCGATCTTGACGCGGAACTTGATCGACTTCATCTCCTGCTGACGGGAGCGCTTACGCGCCTCCTTGGCCTGCTGCTGCATCTCGAACCGGTAACGTCCATAATCCATCAGCCGGGCCACCGGAGGCTCCGCGCTCTCGCCCACGAGCACGAGGTCCATGTCCACATCGCGGGCGCGCTGCATGGCGTCGCGGGTGTCGACGATGCCGATCTGCTCCCCGGACTCCGTGATCAGCCGCACCTGCCGCACGCGGATCTGTTCGTTGACCTTCATGTCTCTCGCTATCGACTTCACCTCCAAAGGTAGGTGCCGTCTCCGCCACGGTTCCGCGGCAGAGGGTACAGCGGCTCAGTCTAGCAGATGCCCGGGGGCCCTTCAACGCGACCGCGTCACGTCCAGGACCCGAAGGCGGGGCGCCCGAGAGCCGCCCTCAGGGGGACGCCGCCGGCCCCCGCGCCCCGGGGCGACGCCGGCGCCGCCCGCGGGCGCCACCACCCGACAGGCGCGCCCCGCCGGCGGAGCTACGCTCTAGCCATGCCACACGACAGCATCCCGGTCGACCCGGCGCGGGCGTTCCGCCGTTCCCAGACGCTTCCCGTTCACGCTGGCGAGCCTCTCGCCACGCGCCCGCCCGCGCGCCTGGCGTGGCTCCGGCATGGCGGCCTGCGCCGAGCGGCGCCGGGCGCTCCCCGCCGCAGCGGCGCCAGGATCGAACGCCTGCGGCCGCGCCCAGGGGCGCACCCGTGAGCGGCGCGGGCCCGCGGCAACTGCGCTTGGGCTACTCTCCCTGCCCCAACGACACCTTCATCTTCTATGCCCTCGCCCACGGCCTCGCCCGCGACGGGCGCGAGCCGGAGCTGGCGTTCGACATCCGCCTCGAGGACGTCGAGACGCTCAACCGGGCCGCGGACGCCGGCGAGCTCGACGTCGCCAAGGTCAGCTACCACGCCTACGGCTATCTGGCCGACCGCTTCGTCATGCTGCGCTCGGGCGGCGCGCTGGGCAGTGGCGTGGGCCCGCTGATCGTCACCAGGGACGCGCCTAGCGATCTGGCGGGACGGCGCATCGCCACCCCCGGGGGCCGCACCACCGCCAACCTGCTGCTGCGACTGTCGCAGCCGGAGGCGGAGCTGGTGGAGATGCGTTACGACCGCATCATGCCGGCGGTCGCGGCGGGTGACGTGGACGCGGGGCTGATCATCCACGAGAGCCGCTTCACCTATCCCGACCACGGCCTCAGCTGCTATCTCGACCTCGGCGCCTGGTGGGAGCAGACCACCGGCGCCCTGGTGCCGCTGGGCGGCATCGTGGCGCGCCGCGACCTCGGCCAAGACACCCTCCACCGCCTGCAGGCCATGCTGCGCACCAGCCTCGCCTACGCCTGGGAGGACCCCACCAGCACCCACGCCTACGTGGCGGCGAACGCCCAGGAGATGGACCCTTCGGTCCGGCAGCGGCACATCGACCTCTACGTCAACCGCTACTCCATGGACGTCGGCGCCGAGGGAGAGCGCGCCGCCGCCATGCTGCTCGGCCGCGCGGCCGAGCAGGGCCTCTTCCCGCCGCCCGGCGGGGCGCTCTTCCTCGACGCGGACTGATCGCCCGCCGCGCAACGTTCCGAACCGGCTCGTGTATCTTCGATGCATCCCGCTGGTTCGGGTCGGGAGGCGGTCCATGCGATCTGAGGAGCTCAAGTCCATCCAGGCGCCGCTCAAGGCGCGCTACAGGCAAGAGCCCGGTTCCGCCCTGGTGACGCTCAGCGCCTCCGGGGCCCTCGGCGAGGGCGTGAGCTGCAACGTCCGCACGGGACGCGCGCTGGTGGAAGCCGGGCTGCACCCCGCCACCGGCGGCACCGGACTGGCGGCCTGCTCGGGCGACATGCTGCTCGAGGCGCTCGCCGCCTGCGCGGGCGTCACGCTGGCGGCCGTCGCCACCTCGCTGGGCATCCACGTGCGGGGCGGGAGCGTCCACGCCGAAGGCGACCTCGACTTCCGGGGCACGCTTGGGGTCGAGAAGACCGTTCCCGTGGGCTTCCAGCGCATCCGCGTCGCCTTCGAGCTGGACACCGACGCGGACGACGAGGAGCTCGCGACGTTGCTCCGGCTCACCGAACGCTACTGCGTCGTCTACCAGACGCTGGCGAACCCGCCCGTCATGACGCTGAGCCGCCAGATCGCCGGCGCCTGATCCGTGCCGCACGCGCCCGGTCGGAGGCGTGCGGTCCCTACCGGACGGAACGGCTCGGGCGGTAGAGTGACTCCATGCCCAGCTTCACGATCGGTGAAGAGGTCCTCTACGAAGGGCGCCGCTTCGTCATCACCACCGCGAGCGCCGACCCGCCCTACCGCTACCGCCTGGTGGCGACCACCCCCGAGGGCGCCAGGATCACCTGGGCCCGTGCGGACGAGCTCCGGAACATACGCACTTACACCGAGCCGGTGGACGACACGGCGCGCATCTAGGCCGGCCGCAACGCCCGCGGCGCGTGCCCGGCGGCCGCGTCAGGCGCGCCGTACCGCGAGCAGCGCGCGAGCCAGGCGAACGCCGTCCATGGCCGCCTCCTCGAACGGAAGGTAGCCCCGCGCGCATAGCCCGGCGGCGAACAGGCCCGGCAACCCCGGCACGCCGAAGCCGTCGCCGGCGAGCCCGGAAGGCTCGATGACGCGGCAGCGCACTTCGTAGGGAAGCGTGCCTCCGGACGGATCGGCCGATAGCGCCACGTCCTTGAACGGCACCTGCCTCGCCTCGAGGTCCTCGTAGAGCTCGTCGTAGGCCATCTCGCTGAGCCGGCCGGCCGGCTCGGTGAGCTCCCCCACGCTCAGGCGGGCGCGCAGGAAGCTGCCCACGCACAGCACTACGCAGCGGCCGTGACGGGGCACCCCTTCCCACGTCCGCACCCCCTCCACACCCCCGCGTTCGCCGGTGAGCAGGGCCGTCACGTTCGATTGCAGCAGGTGCAACCCCTCCTGACGTTCCAAGGCGTACTTGGCGGCCCGGTGGAGCTGCCAGTTCGAGATACGGCCCTCCGCGTCGGCGTGGGCCCTCCACAGATCGCGCATCAACGTGCCGTCGGGCGGGTTGAGCCGGGTGGTGTCGCCGACCGTGTTGTAGACGGTGTCGAGGCTGGTGGTGACCAGCAGCGTGTCGAGCCCGCCCTGCGAACAGGCGTAGGCAGCCTCGCTCCCGGCGATGCCCGCTCCGACGACGACGACGTCGTAGACGTGCCCCCGAGTCGGGTATGTGGTCAAAGCGCCCCCTCAGTCCACCAGCTTCACGCCGGCCAGCAGCGGCTGCCTGCGGCCCCCGGCGCGGATGAGCACGTGTTCGCCACGGCGCGTACGCTGGTAGATGAGCACGCCTGCTCTGGCCCCGATGAGCGGGCTGACGTCGGGGGCATCCACCAGCACGCGCAGGTGCAACGGCAGGCTGGAGCGGACCTGCCCCAGCTCGTAGCGCCTGTCGCCAGTGAGACGGTAGCCGAAGAACACGTCCGGCGGATCGTCGCTCGAGTAGATCGTCGTGAGCGACTGCGCTTCGCCCGCGCGGTAGTGCGCCACGGCCTCCCACACGGCTGCCTGGGCATCCACCTCCGAGACGGTCTTCACCTCGGGCGAGCGGGTGTCACCGAAGAACGCGGCCGGGAAGTTGCGGGCCTGGGCGTAGAAGCCCTCGCGGCCGACGCGCAACCGCATCACCTTGTTGTCGTACGCGCGCCCCTTGACGAGGCTCTTGAAGTGGGAGATGGCGAGCCCGAAGCGGCGATCGTGCGCCTCCGCGAAGTCCTCCCAGTCCGGGTCGACCAGCGAGGCGTCGGTGTTGAGCTCGAAACCGCTTCCATGCACATCGGTCAGGTTCATTCTGGCTTCTCTCCTACGTGGATGGCCGAGATTCCGAAGGTCTGCAGGCGGTAGCGGACGTCTGTGAACCCTGCCGCGCGCATGCGATCGGCGAGGGCGTCCGGAGGCGGGAAGGCGATGACGGACGCGGGGAGGTAGCGATAGGCGGCTCCACGGCCGGAGACCAGCGCCCCCACGGCGGGGAGCACATACCGGAAGTAGAAGCCGTACACCGCGCCGAAGACGCCGCCCGGTGGCGGCGGGAACTCCAGCACCACCAGCCGCCCGCCGGGCCTGAGCACCCGCAGGAACTCGCGGAGGCCCGCGTCGATGTCGCGGAAGTTCCGCAGCCCGTAGCCGATGGTGACAGCGTCGAACCGACCCTCGTCGAAACGCAGCGCGGTGCCGTCGCCGACCTCGAAACGCAGCCGCTCCGCCCGGTCGCCCGCCTTGTGGCGGGCGCGCTCCAGCATCGGCTCGGCGAAGTCGACGCCGACCACCTCCGCTTCGGGCGCCGTCGACGCCAGCGTGAAGGCGAGGTCCCCGGTGCCGGTGGCGACGTCGAGGATCCGGCCCGCCCCGCCCGCCAGCGCCTCGCGCGCGGCCTGCAGCCGCCAGCGGCGGTCCGCACCGAAGCTGAGCAGCCTGTTCAGGACGTCGTAACGCGGCGCGATGGTAGAGAACATCGCGCGCACATCGGTCTGCTTGTCATCGGGGGCATGCCTGGCCGACGCCATCGCTCGAAGGCTACCATGCGCCGCCCGGCGGCCCTGAAGTTCACCTGCGCGCGGCGCCGGGCCGCGGGACGTCTCAGTCGGCCAGCAGCGCGTGTTGCTCGACGAAGGCATCGAACTTCTCCCGCGTGAACCCCGACAGGCTCGTCGCCTTGCCCGCGACCACCAGGGTGGGCACGCTGCGACGGCCGCCGTTGACGCTCTGGACGTAGGCGGCCGCTTCGGGATCGTGTTCGATGTCGACCTCGACGAAGGGGATGGCGAACTTGTTCAGGAAGTTCTTCGCGCGCTGGCAGTCCCCGCACCAGCGGGTCGTGTACATCATCAACGTTCGGCTATCCAACGGACTCCTCCACGGCGGCGTCCCTGCGGGAGCGGACGCCTCATGCACTGCACACGAACCTATCAGACCTCGGCAGCGGCCACTGTCAACCAGGACGCAGGCCGCGACCGGCGCAGACGGACCGTGAGAAGTCCCACATGGCGTCACGCGCCCACGCATCATGCCGCCGGCGACCCGTCCGCTATACTGCCGAGTTGGCCGCGCGGCAGACACTGCCGGCGGCCGCGCGCCGCCCGCCCTTCAGGGGACGGCCCTCGGAGACCTGATGCCTTACCGCAACATCGCCATCATCGCGCACGTCGACCACGGCAAGACCACGCTCGTGGACGGCATGCTCCGCCAATCGAACGTGTTCCGCGCGAACCAGGACATCGTGGAGCGCGTGATGGACTCGAACGCGCTCGAGCGCGAGCGGGGCATCACCATCCTCGCCAAGAACACCGCCGTGACCTGGCGGGACGACAAGATCAACATCGTCGACACGCCCGGCCACGCCGACTTCGGTGGCGAGGTCGAGCGGGCGCTCACCATGGTGGACGGGGCCCTGCTGCTCGTCGACGCTGCCGAGGGGCCCATGCCGCAGACCCGGTTCGTGCTGCGCAAGGCGCTGGCACGGGGCCTGGAGCCCATCCTGGTGATCAACAAGGTGGACCGCAAGGACGCGCGCCCCGACGAGGTGGCCACCCTTACCTTCGACTTGATGGTGGAGCTGGGCGCGGACGACGCCCAGCTCGACTTCCCCATCCTCCACGCCGTCGCCCGCGAGGGGCGCGCCTGGCGCGAGGGCGACGCTCCCGCGGACGACCTCAGCGCGCTGTTCGAGACCATCCACGCCGAGGTCCCGGCCGCCCGCGGCGACCCCGACGCCCCCTTCCGCATGCAGGTGGCGAATCTCGATTACTCCGACTACCTCGGGCGGCTGGCGATCGGCCGCGTGCTGCAGGGGCGCATCCGCCCCGGCGAGACGTTGGTGCGCGCGGGCTCGGGAGGCAGCGTGACCCGGGCGCGGGTGACCAAGGTGTTCACCCATATGGGGCTCAGCCGCAGCGAGTGTGCGCAGGCGGAGACCGGCGACATCGTCGCCCTCTCCGGGGTGGAGGGGGCCATGATCGGCGAGACCCTCTGCCACCCCGACGCCGTCGAGGCGCTGCCTTCGGTGCGCGTCGACGAACCCACGGTCAGCGTCACGTTCAGCCCCAACACCAGCCCCTTCGCGGGCCGCGACGGCACGTACGTCACCAGCCGGCACCTGGCCGACCGGCTGGAGCGGGAGCTGCTGACCAACGTGGCGCTGAAGGTCGAGACGCTGGGCGGCGAGCGCTACCGCGTGTCGGGGCGCGGCGAGCTGCACCTCAGCATCCTCATCGAGACCATGCGCCGCGAGGGGTACGAGTTCTCCGTGTCCCGGCCCGAGGTCATCTTCAGGCGCCGGGATGACGTCCTCGAGGAACCGTTCGAACGCGTGGTGGTGGACGTGCCCACCTCGGCGATGGGCACCGTCGTGGAGGCGCTGTCGGCCCGCCGCGGGACCATGACCCAGATGCATCCCGGCGCGTCGCGCGCGCGCCTCGAGTTCCGCGTTCCCAGCCGCCTGCTCTTCGGCTTCCGCACGACCTTCCTGTCGCTCACGCAGGGCGAGGGCGTTCTCAGCCACGTCTTCGACGGCTACGAGCGCTTCGCCGGCGAGGCCGAGGTGAGACAGCACGGCTCGATGGTCGCGATGGAGGCCGGCGAGACGTTCGCCTACAGCCTCTACAAGCTGGCGGACCGCGGCGACTTCTTCGTCACGCCCGGGACCGAGGTCTACGTCGGCATGATCCTCGGCGCCCGCAGCAAGGCCGGCGACCTGAACGTCAACGTGTGCAAGAACAAGAAGCTCACCAACGTGCGGGCGTCGGGGAGCGACGACAACCTGCTGCTGACGCCGCCCCGGCGCCTCAGCCTGGAGGAGGCGCTCGAGTACATCGCCGACGACGAGCTGCTCGAGGTCACGCCCAAGGCGATCCGCCTGCGTAAGCGCGTGCTCGACCCCAACATGCGGAAGAAGGCGCAGGCCGCGCAGTCCGCCTGAGGGCGGTGGCGCCGCGTTCGACGCTCAGCCTGCGTCGGGTGCCGCGGCCGCGGCCAACGGCGAGTCGCCCGCGCCCCCCCGGACGCGCTCCTCGTCCGAGCCGTCGGGCGGCGCGTCGACCCGCGGGCCGCCCTCGACCGTCAACGGCCCGTACGGCTCATCTTGCTGCGCGCGCGCTCTTCCCTGCCGGATCAGCTCCATCAACGCCGCGAAGCTCACCGTCCGGCTGGGCCAGTCGCGGGCGTCGGCGAGCTCGAACAGCGGGCCGCGCCCCAGGCGCCTGAGGCCGGCCATCACCCGCCGCATGGCGCCCGCGAGCGTCAAGCGCTCCAACGCCAGCTCGAAGTAGCTGCCCGCGCGGTAGCGCGCCGCCATGCGCGCCAGGTCGCCCGGCGACGCCTTGAGCGGGCGCTCGGGTCGCGGGTACTCGGGCCTTGGAGTCCGTGCCGGCAGCACCAGGCGCCGTTCCTCCCGCCGCACCCGCAGGAAACGGACGGCCTCTTCGAGCTCCTCGAGCAGCGCCACCGCCGACAGCGTCTCCTCCAGCGCGTCGTCCTCGCCTTCCTCCTCATCGCGTGGCGGACGGGGTAGCAGCAACCGCACCTTCAGCTCCACCACCTGCGCCACCTTCGGGAGCGCTTCGCTGGCGAGCTCCAGGTCGATGTCGGCCAGGGCGTCGAAGTACGTGAGGTAGTCGCGCACGAGCCGGTACAGGTCGAGCCGCACAGGCGGCAACGCGCCGGTGCGCAAGGCGTGCGCCAACTCCCCCAGCGTGCCCGTGAAGTGGTCCTGCTCGACGGTGAAGGTCAGGGCGCGTGACGTGGTCGGATCGGCCACGGAGCGAGTCTACCACCGGCCGACGGCGCGGCCGGGCGCTGCCCGCGTCTCCCGCGGCCCGAGGCCGCGACCACCCTCAGTCCAGGAAGGGGTCCGCGCCGTCGAGGGCGAGGTGGCGCGTGTCGTTGACGCGCTCGACCACGGCTTCGGCTCCGCGGAACAGCACCCGGCTGATGCCGGTGTGACGCAGGTAGATGCGCTTGCGCCAGCGCGGCCGCTCGACCCCCAAGACGTGAGCCAGCAGCATCTGGATGGTCCCGGAGTGCGTCACCGCCACCACGTGCTCCACGGCGCCCACCCCCTCCATCCAGGCGATCGCGCGCTCGCGCAACTGCCGGTACGACTCGCCGTCCGGCGCTTCCCGCTCGAAGGGATCGGCCATCCACCAGGACCATCGCGGGTGGCGCTCGTTCTCGAGCTGCGTCCGGCCCTCGAATGCGCCGAAGTCGAGCTCCTCGAGGCGCGCATCGAAGCGGACCTCCCGATCCGGGAAGGCGATCTCGGCGGTCTCGCGGGCACGGGCCAGCGGGCTGGCGAAGACGACGGCGTCGGCCTCGAGCCCGCTCACGTAGCGCGCCAGCTGGCGCGCCTGCTCACGCCCCTCGTCCGAAAGCGGCACGTCGGTCTGCCCTTGGAAGCGGCCGTTGACGTTCCAATCGGTGAGCGCGTGCCGGATCAGCGTCAGGCGTTGCATCCGTTCCGAAGTCTACCAGCCAGGGGCGCGAGCGCGAGAGGCTCGCTCCTGCACGTTGTCGGCGCGCTCCGGCGCGCGCGAGGGACATGCTACTGTCGCCCCATGGAGATCACCGGCAAGACCGCCCTCGTCACCGGCGCAAGCCGCGGCATCGGCCGCGCCGTGGCCACCGCGCTGGTGGGGGCGGGCATGAACGTCACCTTGACCGCCAGACACGAGGACGCCGTGCGCGCCGTCGCGCGGGAGCTGGAGGCCCAGGGCCCCGGCCGCGCCCAGGGTCTCGCCTGCGACGTGCGGGAGTTCGGCGCCCTGGAAGCAGCGGTGGCGCGCACCGAGGAGGCCTACGGCGGCCTCGACGCCGTCGTGGCCAACGCCGGGGTCGGCGTCTTCGCCAGCGTGGACGCCATGAGCCTGGAGGACTGGCATCGCGCCGTCGACACCAACCTCACCGGCGTCTTCTACACCGTCAAGGCGTCGGTGGAGGCGCTCAAGCGGAGCCGCGGCACCATCATCACCGTCGGCAGCCTGGCCGGCACCAACTTCTTCGCGGGCGGCGCCGCCTACAACGCCACCAAGTTCGGGCTCGCCGGCTTCAGCCAGGCGGCGATGCTCGACCTGCGCAAGCACGGGGTGAAGGTCTCCACCATCATGCCGGGGTCGGTCGCGACGCACTTCGGCGGCGACGCCCCCGGCCCGGACGACGCCTGGAAGATCCAACCCGAGGACCTCGGCGAGATGGTCCTCTACCTGTTGCGCACGCCGGAACGGACCCTGCCGAGCAAGATCGAGGTGCGGCCCACGCACCCGCCGGGCAGCTGACCCGGCCACGTCGCGCGCCGGTAGACTGACGGCGTGTATCCCGCCGCGCGCAGGGCGCTCTTCCGCCTCGACCCCGAGCGCGCGCACGCCGTGGTCATGGGGGGTCTCGCAGCGGCCGGCCGCAGCGTGCTGGTGCCACGCCTGCTGGCGCGTGCCTACGGGGCGCACGATCCGCGCCTGGCGGTGCGGGCCTTCGGCCTGAGCTTCCCCTCCCCGGTCGGCCTCGCCGCGGGCCTCGACAAGGACGGCGTGGCCGTGCGCGGCCTCGCCGCCCTCGGCTTCGGGCACCTCGAGCTCGGCACGGTCACCGCCCAGCCGCAAGCGGGGAACCCGCCACCGCGCCTGTTCCGCCTCGTGGAGGACGGCGCCCTCATCAACCGTATGGGCTTCAACAACGCCGGCTCACGGCGCCTGGCCGAGCGCCTGGCGCGCCTGCGTGACGCCGGCGCGGTGCCCGTTCCCATCGGCGTGAACGTCGGCAAGTCGCGCGCGGCGCCCGTCGAGGACGCCGCGCAGGACTACGAACGCGGGCTCCGCGACGTCTGGGACGTGGCGGACTACCTGGCGGTCAACGTCTCCTCGCCCAACACGCCGGGGCTGCGCTCGCTGCAGGAGCGCGGCCCGCTCGAGGCGCTGTTGACGCTCGTGGACCGCCTCCAGGGGGAGCTGGGACGCAAGCCGGTGCTGCTCAAGATCGCGCCCGACCTCACCGACCGCGCCCTCGTGGGCGTCGCCGAGATCGCGGAAGCGCACGACCTCGCGGGCCTCATCGCCACCAACACCACCGTCGCGCGGGAAGGCCTCCTCTCCGCGCACGCCTCCGAGACCGGGGGCCTCTCCGGGCGGCCGCTGGCGGCCCGCACGCTGGCGGTCCTGAGGCTGCTGCAGGCGCACACCGCGCTTCCCATCGTCTCGGTCGGCGGCATCGCCACCGGCGCGCAGGTGGTGGAGCGGCTCGCCGCCGGGGCGTCGCTGGTGCAGATCTACACCGCCTTCATCTACGGCGGGCCCGGGCTGGTGCGAGCGATGAACGCGGCCGTCCTGGAGGCGATGGAACGGGCGGGCGTGGCGTCGGTGAGCGAGCTCGGCCCCTCGGTCAGCGGGCCGACCACGGCACCTCCGGCACTCCCGAGCGGACGTTGACAGCCCGCGCCAGGGTGAAGAGCAGGTCCGAGAGCCGGTTCAGGTACCTGAGCGCCTCCGGGTTGATGTCGCTCGCCCGGGCCAGGGCCACCGTCTCGCGCTCCGCGCGGCGCGTCACCGTGCGCGCCAGGTGGAGGGCGGCCGCCGCCTGGCTCCCGCCCGGCAGTATGAAGCGCGTCAACGGCGGAAGCTCCCCGTCGAGCGCGTCGATGCGCGCCTCCAGCGCCTCCACCTCCGCCGCCTGGATGGGCTTCACCGCGTGGCGCGCCTTCGCGCCCAGAGGCGTCGCCAGGTCCGCCCCCAGGTCGAAGAGCGCACTCTGAAGCGCCGCCAGCTCGCTGTCGAGTTCGGCCGCGGCCTCGCTGCCGGCCGGGACGGCCAGGGTCGCCCGCGCCACCCCGAGGCACGCGTTGGCCTCATCCACGGCCCCGTAAGCGCGCACGCGCAGATCGTCCTTGGGAACGCGGCCGCCGCCGAACAGCCCGGTCTCGCCTGCATCGCCGGTTCGGGTGTAGATCTTCATGCCTCGACGATAGCGTGCGGCGGCCGGCGGGAACGGAACCCGGGCGCCCGCCGGCGCCGGCAGGAGGCGCCGGGTGCGCCGGCGGCGGCAGGATTCCGCGTGCCGCACGCGCCTCTGGCGGCCCACCGGTCCGCGTCCGGGTAGACTGGCCCCAGTCATGAACGTCGTCCGCCTGCTCCATACCCAGGTCCTCGGCAACGAGGCGCTGCGCTGGCTCATCGCCGTGGCCGTGGCGCTCGTGGTGTACTTCGCCCTCCGAATCCTGCGCGGCTTCGTCCGGAGCCGCTTGAAGGTCGTCGCGGCACGCACCCGCCTCGCCTTCGACGACGTCCTGGTGGAGACCATCGGCGGCACCCACACCTTCACCATCGTCGGCGCCGCGCTCTACCTGGGTTCGCTCGGGGTGGCCTTCGGCGGCCGCGTCCACGAGTACCTGGCCCGCGGCTTCGTGCTGGTGCTGCTGATCCAGCTCGCCTTGTGGGCCAACCACGCCCTTCGCGCCGTCCTGGAGCGTTACCGCCAGGACGAGTCGCTGGGGGCCGGACGCCGCACCGGCCTCGCCGCCATCGGCTTCGTGGGCCGCCTGGTGCTCTACACCCTGGTCTTCCTGCTGGTCATGGAGAACCTGGGCATCCACGTGAACACGCTTCTCGCCGGCCTGGGCATCAGCTCGCTGGCGGTGGCCCTGGCGCTGCAGAACATCCTCGGCGACCTGTTCGCGTCGCTGTCGATCGTCTTCGACAAGCCCTTCGAGATCGGCGACTTCATCATCGTCGATCCCCACCTGGGCACGGTGGAGCACGTGGGCCTGCGCACCACGCGCGTCCGCAGCCTCTCCGGGGAGCAGCTCGTGTTCCCCAACAACGACCTGATCCGCTCACGAATCCGCAACTACAAGCGCATGGCCGAGCGGCGCGTGGTGTTCTCCTTCGGGGTGCTCTACCAGACGCCGCCCGAGACCGTCGAGCGCATCCCGGGGATGGTGCGCGAGATCATCGAGTCCCAGGAGAAGGTGCGCTACGACCGGGCGCACTTCAAGGAGTTCGGCGCCTCGTCGCTCGACTTCGAGGTCGTGTACTGGGTCCTGGACCCCGACTACAACCTCTACATGGACATCCAGCAGGCGATCAACCTCGCGCTGATGCGCGCCTTCGAGCCGCTCGGCGTGGAGTTCGCCTTCCCGACCCGCACCGTCTACCTGGAGGCGGGCGAGAACCCGCCGGGGATGCCCGTCGGGCGCTCGGAGTGGGCGGCGGCCGCCGACAGCGGCTCCGGTCGCGGATCGGACCCCGGCGCCGGCGCCGAGGAGGAGATCCCCGGCTGACCGCGTGCTGCCGGGCGGTCCCGCCCCGGCTCAGACCCCGCCGAAGCGCTCCTCGACGTAGGCGTCCAGCATGCGGTTGAAATCGTCGACGAGGGTCTCGCCCTGCAGGGTGCCCACCAGCTCGCCGTCGCGATAGACCGGTGCGCGCGGCGACTCGCCAGTACCCGGCAGGCTGATGCCGATATCGGCGTGCTTGGACTCCCCCGGCCCGTTCACCACGCAGCCCATGACGGCAACGCGGAGGTCCTCCACCCCGGGGTAGCGCTCGCGCCAGGCCGGCATCTGCTCTCGCAGGTAGGCCTGGATATCGCGCGCCATCTCCTGGAACAGCGTGCTGGTCGTACGGCCGCACCCCGGGCAGGCGGTGACGGCGGGCGCGAAGCTGCGCAGGTCGAGCGCCTGTAGGATCTCCTGAGCGATCTCCACTTCGCGCTCGCGGGGCGCACCCGGATCGGGGGTGAGCGACACGCGGACGGTGTCGCCGATGCCCTCGGCCAGCAGCGCGCTCAAGGCGGCGCTGCTCGACACCGCTCCCTTGACGCCCATGCCCGCCTCGGTCAGACCGAGGTGGAGCGGGTAATCGCAGCGGGCGGCCAGCTTGCGGTAGACGTCCCACAGCGAGCGCACGCCCGACACCTTGGCGCTCAGGATGATGGCGTCGTGAGGCAATCCGGCGTCCTCGGCCATCTCGGCCGACAGCAGGGCCGACCGTAGCATCGCCTCCACCAGCACGTCGCTCGCGTCCAGCGGCTGGGCGCGTGCGGCGTTCTCGTCCATCAGGCCGGTGAGCAACCCCTGGTCGAGGGAGCCCCAGTTGACGCCGATACGCACCGGCTTGCCGTGTTCCAGAGCCGCGGCGATGATGGTCAGGAAGTTCTCGTCACGGTGCTTGCCGCCCCCCACGTTGCCCGGGTTGATGCGGTACTTGTCCAGGGTCTGCGCCATCGCCGGGTAGGCCGGCAGCAGCTTGTGGCCGTTGTAGTGGAAGTCGCCCACCAGCGGTACGTCCACGCCCAGGTCCAAGAGGCGCTCCCGGATCTCCGGAACGGCGCGCGCCGCGGCCTCGTTGTTGACGGTGACCCGCACGATCTCGCTGCCGCTCTTCGCCAGCGTGGCGACCTGCTCCGCGGTGGCGGCGGCGTCCGCGGTGTCCGTGTTGGTCATGGACTGCACCACCACGGGATGGTCGCCGCCCACCGGGACGGAGCCGACCCGCACGGTCGGGGTGCGTCTGCGTGTGGCGCTCACCGTTCCAGTCTACCGGCGCCGGAGCGCGCCGCTGTGCCCCTCACGACCGCGCTCGAGCGTCCCTGCGACGGTGCGCCGTGGAAGGGGCGCACCCTCAAGCGCCGCCGTCCTCCCCCCGGATGCGTGCCAGCACCTCCGGCAGGAGCGTGCGGGTGGTACTGATGCCCTCGCCCCCGTGGACGGTGCCGTTGCCGGCCCAGTCGCCGAAGTAGCCGCCCGCCTCCGGCAGGATCACGCCGAAGGGTCCACCGTCCCAGGGCTTCAACGCGGGATCGCACATCAGCTCCACGCGGCCGGACGCCACCAGGGCGTGGCCGTAGGCGTCGCCCCAGCCCACGCGCATGTAGCTGGCCGCCTGCAGCCGGCGCCAGGCATCGCCGCGGCCGTGCCTCTCGAAGCTGCCCGGATCCGTGCAGGACACGAAGGCGCGCGCCAGGTCGGGCGTGTCGGCGACGGCGATGCGCCGGCCGTCGAGGTAGGCGCCACGGCCCCGCGCGGCGTAGACCATCTCGTCCAGGGCCGGGAAGTAGGCGACGCCCGCGGTGACGGCGCCTTCCTCCTCCAACGCCAGCAACACGGAGTAGAGCGGCACGCCCCGAACGAAGCTCTTGGTGCCGTCGATGGGGTCGACCAGCCAGCGACGCCCGTTGCTCCCGGGCTCGTCGCCGAACTCCTCGCCCAGGACGCCGTCGTCCGGGAAGGCGGCCCGGAGCCGCCCGCGGATCAGCTCCTCGGCCCCACGGTCGGCCACCGTCACCGGCGAGTCGTCCGCCTTGAACTCGGGCCGCACGCCGGCTCGGAAGTGGCCCAGCGTGAACCTACCGGCGTCGTAGGCGATGGCCAGGGCGGTGTCCAGGGCGGCGCCGAGCGGATCGCGACTGCGCATACCTCACCTCCACGGTGGGCCCGGGCGGGATATCCGCCCCCGGCCCGCCGGCGGCTGCCGGCGAGCGGAAGAGCGCCACCCAGGCGGATGCTACGATACCCGCAGCATGCTCTTCGAACGGGCCGCGCTTGAAGAGCGCGAACGCCGCACCCTCGCCCCCTACGCCAGCCTCGCGGCGGAGTCCCGCGGGCGGCTCCACTCCGAGCAGGAGAGCCGCTACCGCACCGCCTTCCAGAAGGACCGCGACCGGGTCATCCATACCAGCGCCTTCCGGCGCCTGGAGTACAAGACGCAGGTCTTCGTCAACACCCAGGGCGACTACTACCGCACCCGCCTCACCCACACCCTCGAGGTGGCGCAGGTGGGCAAGAGCATCGCCCGCGCCCTGGGCCTCAACGAGGACCTCACCGAGACCATCGCGCTCGCGCACGACCTCGGCCACCCCCCTTTCGGCCACGCCGGCGAGCGCGCCCTCGACAGGCTCGCCAGCGGCATCGGCGGCTTCGACCACAACAAGCAGAGCCTCAGGATCGTCACCGAGCTCGAGCACCGCTACCCGGACTTCCCGGGCCTGAACCTCACCTGGGAGACGATCGAGGGCATCATGAAGCACGAGACCGAGTACGACCTGCCGGACGCCCAGTGGGAGCCGGACCGCCAGCCGTCGCTGGAGGCACAGGTCGTCAACGTCGCCGACGAGCTCGCCTACAACGCCCACGACCTCGACGACGGCCTGCGCTCGGGCCACCTCTCGCCGCTCGACATCGGCGAGGTCCCCCTCGTCGCCGAACTCATCGGCCGCCTCGCCATCGACCCGCTGCGCTTCGCCAACACGCAGCGCTACTACCTCATCCGCGAGCTGCTCGGGGAGGTCATCACCGACGCCGCGGAGCACACCGACCGGGTGCTCTCCGCCGGGGGCATGGAGAGCGTGGCCGACGTCCGCAACGCCGACGCCAAGCTGGTGGGCAACTCCCCCGCCATGCGCGACGCGCTGGCCGAGCTGAAGCAGTTCCTCTTCGACCGCTTCTACTTCCACTACCGCCAGATCCGCATGACCAACAAGGCCGACAACATCCTCGAGCGCATGTTCCGCGCCTACCTGGCGGCGCCGGACATGCTGCCGTTCGACGTCCAGGCGCAGGCCGAGGCGCTGGGGCTGGAGCGGGCCGTGACCGACTACCTCGCGGGGATGACCGACCGCTTCGCCGGCGAGGAGTACCGGCGCCTGTTCGATCCCGACGTGCTCACGTAAGGGCGGACCGGCCGGCCGCGCCCGCAGCGCCCGAGCGGGCGAGGCTCGGCAGCGCTTCCGCGGCGGCCGGCGCGGGCCGCCCGGTCGTCACTCCGTGGCGCGCGCTACCGCGGTGAGGCTGCCGTCCTGCGGATTGCGGATCCACGCCACCTGATAGCTGCCGGCCAGCACGTGGAGGATCAGCCACGGGCTGGTCAGCGCCTGGGTGGTGATGGCGCCCGCCGACGGGCTGGTCTTGACGAGGTCGACGTAGAGCTCACCGTTCTCGACGCTGACGCTGCGGACGTCCAGGCCGTAGCCGCCGGTGGGCTTCTGCCCATCGAAGATCGCGACCACCGTCTCGCGGGAGAAGTCGAGCTTGGGCACGGCCGGCACCTGCAGCTGCGTGCCGTTCGCCTGGTACCAGAGGTTGGTGAGCTGGTCCTGGCTGTTGACGAGCACGTAGGCGGGTTTGTCGAACCCCACCGCGTGCTGCCCCCGGGCCACGATCTCCCACGGCACCTGCTGCCCCGCGGCCCGAGCCGTTGTCTGCTGGCTCGTCTGCAGGCCCTGCTGCACGTACAAGCCGGTGTGGAGGTACTCGCTCGTGCCGTTCACGGCATGCTTGGGCAGGTCGCCTTCGGGCAGGACCGCGACCACGAACGGCTTCCCGGACTGCGACAGGCCGTTGGCGAGGGCGTCGGCCTCGCGGTCGGTGAGCTGGCCGAGGCCGCGCAACCCGTTCAGGCGCGGCTTCGGCACCACCCGCTGGGAGGTGCCGGCGCTGGCCGCGTCCACCAGCGTGAGGTAGTGGCCGCCGTCGTAGTAGACGACCTGCTGCACGTCGGCGTTGACCTGGAGCTGGAGATCGGTCGTGAGCGCCATGCGCGACACCACCACGGGCGGCTGCTCGGGTGTCTGAAGGGGACCCGTCAGGTACGGCGTCCCGTCGGCCAGCAGGGCCCCGGCGACGGCGTACGGGTCGGCCTTGCTCCCCTGGCTCAGGGTGACGTCCATGCCGTCGATGCCGATCGTCCCGGGCGATCCGTACAGGTAGCTGAGCCGCTCGTTGAGCGCCCCGTAGACGTACACGTCGTGGAGCTTGGGCCCGCTCTGCGGCACGCAACCAGCGAACAGAACGAGGACGGCCACAGCCGGCAGGGCGAAGCGCATGCGTACCTCCTGGGCGCATGCTATCACTGCGGTGCTGAGAACCCGCTGAGGGACGCACGCGGCCCGGCCGGTGGCGGGCTGCGCCTGCTATGCTTCGAGGGTGTCGGCCGGGGTCAAGCGCATCCTCATCGTCTCGGCCTCCATCGGCAGCGGTCACGTGGCGGCCGGCCGCGCGCTCGAGCGCGCCTTCGGGGAGGCGGGCTTCGCGACGGAGCACATCGATCTGCTCGCGTACACCGCGGCGCCGTTCAGGCGGCTCTACCGGCAGGCCTACTTCGATCTCGTCCAGCACGTCCCGGACCTGGTGGAATGGCTCGGGCGGCGCATGGACCGGGCACCGCGCGAGGACAAGACCGCGCAGCAGAGGCTCCGAGCGCGCCTCAGCCGCCTGCTCAGCTACGAGCTGCCCAGGCACATCGCGCGGGCGCACCCCGACGTGGTCGTGCACACCCACTTCCTCGGCCCCGAGATCCTGAGCGGGCGCACGCGGCGCAGGCCCGTCGCCACGCCGCAGGTCGAGGTGATCACCGACTTCTTCGCCCACAGCCTGTGGCTGCAGCCGGGCCTGCTGCGGTACTACGTCGCGACCGAGGAGGTCGCCGTCCATCTCCGCTCCGCGAAGGTGGCGGGCGAGCGCATCCGCGTGACCGGGATCCCCATCGACGGGCGTTACGCCACGCTGCCGGGGCGCGCCGAGGCGCGGGCTGAGCTCGGCCTCAACGTCGAGCGCGACGTTCTCCTCCTGATGGCGGCGGGCCTCCAGCCGGCCGTGTTGCGCGCCCTGGTGGCGCAGCTCCGGGAGCTGTCCTGGCCGCTCGACGCGGTCGTGGTCTGCGGGCGCAGCCCGGAGCTGGTGTCCGTCGCGACGGGCGCCGTGGAGGGATACGACGGCCCCGTCACGTTCCAGGTGCACGGCCAGCGAGAGGACGTACCGCTGTTGATGGCCGCAGCCGACATGCTCGCCGGCAAGCCCGGCGGCCTCACCACCAGCGAGGCGCTCGCGGCCGGCCTGCCGATCGCCGTGATCACCCCCTACCCGCTGCAGGAGGAGGCCAACGCCAACGCCCTGCTCGAGCTGGGCACCGCCCTGCGCATCGAGCCCTTGAGCACCTTCACGCACAAGCTGAGATCGTTCCTGGCGGACCCGGAGCGGCGGGCCGCCATGGCCGCCGCCGCGCGCCGGGCGGGACGGCCCCACGCCGCACGCGACATCGCGGTCTCGGTGGCGGACGAGCTGTTGGGCGCGGGACCGCCGCCGGCATGAGGCTCGCACCGATCGTCGTGGGGCTGGCGGCCATCGCCTTCACCGCCGTCCTGGCGGGCTCGCCGGCGGCGCAGGCGGTGTCGCCCGACGCGGCCGCGGCGGCCGTCGATGCGGGCGGCGGACAGGGCGCGGAGAGGGCCGACGTGCTGGTGCTCGGCAGCCAACCGGAGGCGATCGCCGCAGCCGTGGCGGCGGCCGAGCAGGGGGCGCACACCGTGCTCCTCACGGCCGACACGCGCCTGGGCGGCCTGTTCGTGCTGGGCGAGCTCAACGTCCTGGACCTGCGCACGGAGCCGGAGCTCTACCAGCGCGGCCTGTTCCTGCGCTGGTGGCGGCGCGTCGGCGAGCGCCCGGCCTTCGACGTGGACGCCGCCGAGCACGCCTTCGAGGCCATGCTCTCGGAGGCCGGCGTGGAGGTCGTGCGCGGCGCGGCCGCACCGGCTCCCCTGCTCGACGCCGACGGCCGCCTGCTGGGCGTGCGGGCGGGCGACCGCACCATCCTCGCCAAGCAGGTCGTCGACGGGGAGCGCGACGCGCGCCTCGCCGCCGCCGCCGGGGCGCCCTTCACGGTGGGGTGGGCGTCGCTGGGCGTGCATGAGCACATGGCGTCCTCGCTGGTCTTCGCGCTCCGAGACGTCGACTGGGCCGCGCTGACCCGGGCCGTGCGCGCTCGCGGCGGAGGCTACGCCCACGTGCGCGACAACGTGGTGTGGGGCCCGTTCGGCGGGTACCCCGCCGCCTACCGGCCTGCCGGCCAGGGGCTGCGCCTGCGCGGCCTCAACCTGGGGCGCGAGTCGGACGGCACCGTGCTCGTAAACGCGCTGCTCGTGTACGGCGCCGACCCGCTGGACGCCGCCGACCTGGCGAGCGCGCACGCGCGCGCCGCCGCGGAGGTGCCGGCGATCGTGCGCTACCTCGCGGCCGGCATCCCGGGGCTCGAGCACGCCGGCGCCGGCGCCGTGGCCCCACACCTCTACGTCCGCGAGACCCGCCACCTGCAGGCGCGCTGCATCCTCACGGCCAACGACGTCCTCGACAACGCGGTCACCCCCCTGGACGTCGCGGCCGGCGGCTACCCCCTGGACGTGCAGAGCCTCACCCCGACCGACACCGGCTTCGTGTTCGGTACGCCGGAGGTCTACGGCGCGCGCCTGTGCATGGCGGTCGCGCCACGCCCGGCCCCCCTGTGGGTGGTGGGCATTGCCGCCGGCTTCGACCCCATCGCCTTCGCCAGTGCGCGGGTCGTGCCCTTCGGCATGGCGTTCGGGGAGGCGGTAGGGGTGGCGGCCGCCCGCGCGGCACGGCTCGGACTGGACCCCGCCGCGGTGGCCGCCGACCCGGCCCAGGTGTCGGCCGTCCGCACGACCCTTCAGGCGCGCGGCGCCTACCTTCCCGCCGTCGTGCCACGCACCCCCGTCGGTCCCGTCGCCAGCCCGTACTTCGACGCCTTCCGGCTCCTGCTCGGCAAGGGGCTGGCCGTCGGCGGCTACGACAACGACCCGCATCTGGACAAGCCCGAGAGCCAGCAGGCCTTCCTGTATCTGCTCAGCAACGTCGCGACGCGCTTCTTCGGCGACGGGGACGCGGGTCCGACGCTGGTCGCGCGCTACGGCGCCCTGCCCAAGCCGCTGCGCGCCTCCGCCGCCCTGGGGATCGCCTACGACGCCGCTTGCCTCGTCGGCGCCTGCCCCGCCGAGCCCACCTGGGAGGCGTTGCGCAGCGCCGGCGTGGCACCGGCGGGGTTCGCTCCGGACGGACCGCTCGACCGCGGACAGGCCTACGCCCTCGCGGCCGGCGTGGCGCGCCTCACCTCCGGCGGACCGTGAGCGCGTTCCGCGCCGACGGCGGACGGCCGGGCGGCGCGGGGCGCCGCCTCAGGCTCGACCGGCAGCCCGCTCCTGGAGGATCGCGTCGATGAACTGACGGGCGGTCCGGCCCGAGTAGCCGTTCCCCCAATCGGCGAAGCGGATAGCGCGCTCCCTCAGGTCCGGCGCCCGCACCCCGGCATCCTCGGCCAACCCCTCCACGATCCCCAGGTAGGCGCGCTGCGTGGCGCTCGGGAAGGTGATGGTCAGCCCGAAGCGGTCCGCCAGCGCCAGGCGCTCGTTGTGGGTGTCCCAGGCGTGGACGTCGTCGTCCTGGCCCGGCCCGGGGCGTTCGGACAGGCGCTCGCGGAGAAGGTGCCGGCGGTTGCTGGTGGCGTACAGAGCGACGTTGTCGGGGCGGGCGGTGAGGCTGCCTTCCAGGAGCGTCTTGAGCGGATGGTAGCGGCGATCGCCCTGCTCGAAGCTGAGATCGTCGACGTAGAGCACGAACCGCTGCGGGTGACGTCGCAGGGCCTCCACCACCTGGGGCAGGCGCTCGACCGCGGCGCCGGGAAGCTCCACCAACCGCAGGCCGCGGCCGGCGTAGCGCGGCAGCAGGCTCCTGACCGCGGTCGACTTGCCGCTCCCGCGGGGACCGTAGAGGAGCACGTTGTGCGCGGGCGCGCCGGCGAGCAACGCCTCGGTGTTGCCGTACAGGCGCCGGAGCTGCTCGTCGACCCCCACCAGGGTGTCGCCGACGGCGACCGCCGGGTGCGGGATGCCGTGCAGCTCCCCGTCCTCCCAGCGCAGGGCGGCGTATCGCGCGGCCGCGCCGGCACCGGCGTGGGCGAAGCGCGCCAGGAGCGAGCTCATCAACGCTCCGACGGTCTCATTCCTCAGAGCGGTCGCCAGATCCGCCACGGCCGCCTCCCAGTTGGGATCAGCGTCGCCCTCGCCGGCGCCGGCAAGGGCCTGCAGCGGAGGCAGCGACGTCGACGTGACGCGCGCCGTTTCGCCCTGCCAGTCGCGGCGGGCGACGGCCGCGACCAGCTCGACGTCCGCCGTGGCAGCGGCCACGACGCCGTTCGGCGCCTCGCCTCGCCAGGCCAGGCGGTTGTCCTCTTCCAGCAGGGCGGCGGCCAGGGCGGCGGGCACGTCGCTGCGCTCCTCGGCCAGGAGCGCGCGCACCAGGGCGGCGTAGGCGGCCTCCACACGCTCGCGGGGGAGGCCCGCATCGGCGGGCGAGGGCGCGGCGCCCGCGCCGTGGGACCCGCTCACCGCGCAAGCCAGAGCAGCGTCCAACGCCTCCAGCGCCTGCCAGGTGGGGCGCCGCCCCAGCGCGTCGAGCACCATCAACGGCCTCACGGCGCCTCCGCGTTGCGCATCGGGGCGAAGAACTCCGGCGCCTGGGCCAGCGCCCGGCGCATGGCCCTCTCCCCGGCGTGGATCGCCTGTGGCGACTTGTGGAAGTCCCACCAGGCAGCCGGCGGGTCCTCGCGCACCAGCAACCCCCCCTTGGGCGCATGCAGCGGCCGGCTGTACGAGCGCAGCGACACCGCGAATCCACGGACCATCTGGCCGAAGGGACCCACCGGCCGGAACCGGCCGGCCAGATGCTGGAAGCGCCGTCCCATGCGCGATGCGTTGAATCGGCGGACGCCACGGACGAGCCTCGAGTTGTCGACATCCAGGCCCGCGTGGAGGCCGATCACCAGATCCGGGCCGAGCGCCGCGAGCGCGCGGAAGGGCACGGTCTGCACGAACCCTCCGTCGATGAGCACGCGGCCGTCCTTGACCACCGGCGCGAACACGCCCGGCAGCGCGCAACTCGCCTGCACCGCCAGCGCGATGGGGCCGTCGTCGATGACCGCCAGGCGACCGGTCGACAGGTCGGTGCAGGCCACCACCAGAGGGATCTGGAGATCGGCGAAGGTCGCGCCGAAGAAGAACTTCCGGTCGAGCCAGCGCGCCAGCCGCCGACCGTGGACGAGGCTGCCGCGGTGCAGGCCGAAGTCGAGGCCCTGCAGCCAGATCTCGCCCGTGTTCTGTTCGCGCACGAGCTTCTCCAGCTCGAGCGCCGGCATCCCCAGCGCGTAGAGCGCGGCGATGATCGCTCCGTAGCTGGTGCCCGCCAGCGCCTCGGGCGCCGCACCCTCCGTCTCGAGCACCTTGAGCGCTCCGATGTGGGCCAGCCCCCGGGCCGTGCCTCCGCCGAAGGCGACGCCGAGGCGCGGTCGACCCGAGGCCGTGGAAGCCCTCCTCATGCAGCCATGCTACACCGCCCCAGCCGGGAGCCCTGCCCACCAGGACGCACGCGAGCGGCTCCGAGCGCGCCTCCGGGCGGGCCTCGGACCGGTGGTAGAGTGACGGGTAATGCCCGCCCTGTATCAGCGCGCCCGCCCCGTCCGCTTCGAGCAGGTGGTGGGACAGGAACACGTCATCGAGGTGCTCGCGACCGCCGTGCGGGTGGGCCGCATCGGCCACGCCTACCTGCTCTCCGGCCCGCGCGGGGTCGGCAAGACCACCACCGCGCGGTTGCTGGCCATGGCGGCCAACTGCGAGGCGGAGGAGGCCGCCCAGCGCCCGTGCGGGGAGTGCGAGTCGTGCCAGCTCGTGCAGTCGGGCGCCCACCCCGACGTCACGGAGCTCGACGCCGCCTCGAACAACTCCGTGGAGGACGTGCGCGACCTACGGGAGAAGGTGGGCCTCGCGGGCCTGCGCGGCGGCATGCGTGTGTGGATCCTCGACGAGGCGCATATGCTCAGCCGGGCCGCCTCCAACGCCCTGCTCAAGACGCTTGAGGAACCGCCCCCGGGCCTCGTGTTCATCCTGGCCACCACCGAGCCCGAGAAGCTCCCCCCCACCATCCTCTCGCGCTGCCAGCACTTCCGCTTCCGCCGCCTCTCCGACGAGGAGATCGAGGGCAAGCTGACGAGCCTCTGCCGGGCGGCAGAGGTCGACTTCGACGCCGACGCGCTGCGGTTGGTGGCCCGCGTGGCCGACGGCGGGATGCGCGACGCCGAATCGATGCTGGAACGGCTGCTGGTCCGGGAAGGCGGCATCACCGAGGACGCCGCCGAGGAGGCGCTCGGCCTGCCGCCGCAGACACGCCTGCAGGACATGGCGACCGCCCTGGCCCTCGCCGACCTCGACGCTCTCCTTCGCGAGGCAGACGCCCTCTACCGGGCGGGCTTCTCCCCTCGGACCCTGGCCGAGCAGCTCGGCCGCGCCCTGCGCGACGCGCTCGTCGGCTCGGTGCGCGGCGAGGGCTTCCGGGTGGCATTGGACGACGCCGCGCTGATGCGCGCCATCCAGGCGCTCGACGACGACATGGAGCGCTTCGTCAGGCACAACGACCTCTACGCCCTGGAGGTGGCGCTCATCAAGGCCTTGAACGCCGCCCGGGGCGACCTTCCCCGCGCTCTGGACGCCTCCGCCGCGGACGTGGCCGGTACGGGCGCCACCGGCACGGGCGCCACCGG
>Ga0102953_1000341_pt1 | contig 33267 bp, 28 predicted proteins | sample SalPon2A_C_D2_MG_FD_78509 | JGI IMG/M metagenome (GOLD analysis project Ga0102953, IMG submission 78509) | Soil microbial communities from South San Francisco under conditions of wetland restoration - Salt Pond MetaG R2A_C_D2_MG | ecosystem: Environmental > Terrestrial > Soil > Wetlands | place... | reverse complement strand
TCAATCCCAATTGTCGTAATCTTCATTTTGGACGCTCCTCTCCGTTTAGTGGCTAAATGACACCACTACTTTGGCACTCAGATGCCGTTAGGGAAAGTGGGCGTCCATTCCATTAAAGGCATATATATTTTTATTACACAAAGGCAAGCAAGCCCGAAAAGCGCATGGAATAAGACTCACAGACCCATTCCATCTGAAACCATACAAAATTGAATGAGGTAGCAGATCGAAAAACTAGGCAACCTGCGAGGCACGGATGTCCGGGCCGGATTCCTGGTTGCCGAAGGTCAGCACTTTGTCCACCTGCAACGCCTTGGGAAGCTGATGGGTGATGAACAGCATGGTGACTTTGCCCTTGAGCTTGTTGATGGTGCCGGCAAAATGTTCTGCAGTCTGCACATCGAGATTGCTGACGGCTTCGTCGAAGATCAGCACGCGCGGACGCTTGAGCAGCGCACGGGCAATAGCAATACGCTGGCGCTGGCCGCCGGACAGTCCCACCCCGTTTTCCCCCACCGGGGTCTGGTAGCCCTGCGGCAGTTGCTCGATAACCTGGTGGATTTCCGCCATTTTGCAGACGTGCACGATCTCCTCGAAGCCGGCATGCGGATTGGCGAGTTGCAAATTGTCGTAAATGGTGCCCGAAAACAGCCGGGTTTCCTGCGGCACGACGCCAAAATTGGCACGCAGTTCGTTGGCCGAAAGATGACGAATATCGTAGCCATCAAGCAGGATGCTGCCGTCGCTGGGCCAGTAGAAGCCCTGCAGCATTTTGGCCAGCGTGCTCTTGCCGCAACCGGACGGCCCCATCAGCACGGTAAGCTTGCCGGCCTGCAAGGCAAGATCGAGGTTGCGGTAGAGATAGGGATGCTTGTCGCTGTAGCGGAAACTGACATCCTTCAGTTCGATGCTTCCGCCGTGGTTGCCTCTGGCACGTGCGGGTGTGAGGGTATACGGCTCGGTGGGTACGTTGATCAGGTCGCCCAGACGCTTGACGGCAACGTCGGCCTGCTGGAATTCCTGCCACAGGCTGGCCAGCCGCAGCATCGGCTGGCTCATGCGCGAGGCAAACATCTGGAATGCGACCAACATGCCGATGGTAAAACCCTCATTGCGCATCACCAGCAAAGCCCCAACCACCAGAATGGACAGCGTCATCACCTGCTCCAGCGCATTGACCACCACGTTGAATGAGTTGGAGAGCTGTTTGGTGGAAAACCCTGCGGCCAGGTACTGCGCCAGATATTCACCATACTTCTGGTCCAGTACCGGTTCCATCTGCAGCGACTTGACGGTCTCCATGCCGGCAACGTATTCGGTAACGAAAGCCTGGTTCTTCGCCCCGATCATGAATTGCTCGTTGAGCCGCTCGCGAAACAACGGCGTAACGAACAGGCTGGCAACAGTGATCAGCGACAGCAATAGCAATGCGATCAGCGTAAGTTGCCAGCTATACCAGAACATGACGGCAACAAAAATGCACAGGAACGGCAGATCGAGCAGCAGCGAAACCGCCGCGCCGGAAATGAACTGGCGCACGGTTTCCACACCGTGCAGGCGGGCAACCAGCGTGCCGGTCGGGCGCTGTTCGAAATAAGGCAGCGGCAAATGCAACATGTGGCGAAACACCTTGCTGCCGAGCACGGCATCGATACGGTTGCCGGTATGCAGCACGAAATACTGGCGCAACCAGGTCATGGCCGTATTGAACAACATGAACATCACCAGCCCGACGCCGATGGCGATCAGCGTACTTCTGGTTTGGTGCACCACCACCTTGTCGATGATGACCTGGGTGAATAATGGCGTGGTCAGTCCGATGAGTTGGATCGCCAGCGATGCAATCACCACATCGCGCCAGATGCGCTTGTGCTTCAGGATTTCGGGAATGAACCAGCGGAAACCGAACGGGATATTTTCGGGCTTGCCGTCACCCGCCGGGGAATCGCCCTCCTCGGCTACGGTACTGACTGCTCGTGCCACCAGCAGGATGTCGGGACGAAAGCGCTCGTGGAATTCTTCGAACAAAACCGTTTCCGGCGTTTCCGAGCCGGCGCGAAAATACAACACCTTCCCGTCCCCGGCCTTGATCAGCAACACCGGAATACTTAATTCCTGCGGTGGCTCCGGCTGCCGGGCTTGCTCGTCCGGACTTTGCTCTGCGGTTTCCTGGGGCGGGTTCGTGTCAGGCTGTTCTTCCTGTCCTGCCGTTACTGTTTCGCGCAGGAAAGCAACTGCCGGAAACGGCACCTGCTCTATCGAAGCAGGATCACTTGCATCGAGATGCCATTCTCCCACCTTGAAATCCAGAGACTGCAAGGCATTAAGCAGGGCCGTGCGCGAATAAGGCGGAGGAAACTGCTGACGGATGAGCTGCGGATCGAAGGGGATGCGGAAAATGCGCGACAGGCTGCCGACCAGCCACAACATGTCTTGCCCTGAAAAATGCATCCAATTCCCCTTTTATTCGTATGGCTTTTAGCTTAACTCAAATTCGGGGAATTTCGCCATGTAACTCACCTAATAACAATAGGCCGAATTATCTATATATTGGGCCGTCATTTATCAATCAGTCACATAGCCATCTTGTGCTCGCCACACCAGCATCCGGTTGTTCGATGGCATCGCGATATCGCGCAACAATTGCAGGCCATGGGAAGCAGCCAGTGCGTTGACTGCCTCGAAATCCCTCACCCCGCTGTTCGGGTCGCGCGACTTGAGCCAGGCATCGAAGCGCTCATTGCTCTCGGATGTGAATTTGCCGTCGTAGTTATATGGGCCGTAGAAACACACACAGCCGCCCGACTCGATGACCTCGGCAATATGTGTAAACAGGTGCTCTACTTCCGGCCATGAAATGATATGCACCGTGTTGGCATTGAAGATCGCATCAATATGCTCTACCGGCCAATGCTCATCGTTCACATCAAGCGCGACAGGCGATAGCACATTAGGCAGTTGCGCTTCGTCTAGCCATGCCTGAATGCCCGCCAGGTTCTGCGGTAGTTCGCTGGGCTGCCAAGCCAGGTACGGCAATGCGCGGCCGAAATGCACAGCGTGCTGGCCGGTACCGCTGGCAATCTCCAGCACGCGTTTGCGATCTGCAAAAATTTCTTTCAGCACCTCAAGGATCGGTTCCTTGTTCTTTTCGCAGGATTCGGCAAATGGTTTCATAACGCTCCGGACTATTGACGGTTCTTTATGGGATACGGATAGAATGTGCCGGCACAGGAAAGGATTGCATGAATACCCCCACTCTGAGGATCATCGAGGATCTTGCCGATATTCTCCCATCGGAATGGGATGCGCTGGCCGGGGATGACCCATTTCTTTCGCATGCCTATCTATATGCCTTGCAGGAAAGTGGCTGCGCCACGGCCCCGTTCGGCTGGCAGGCGCAATTTATCACACTGTGGCAGGACGAACACTTGGTCGGTGCCATGCCGCTGTACCTGAAAATGAATTCCTACGGCGAACATGTGTTCGATTTCGCCTGGGCGAATGCCTATCACCAGCACGGCCTCAGCTATTACCCCAAGCTTGTCTGCGCGGTGCCGTTTACCCCTGTGACGGGCGCCCGACTGCTGGCGAAAACTCCTGAGTTACGCAGCATGCTGCTCGAAGCTGCGCTGGAACTGGCCAAAGAATCCGGCGTATCGTCACTGCATTGCCTGTTTCTCGACGAGACGGACAAACAGGAAGCGCAGGCACAGGGCATGATGCTGCGCCAGGACGTGCAGTTCCATTGGCAGAATCCGGGGTATCGCGACTTCGAGGATTTTCTTGCCGCGCTGAGCCGCGACAAGCGCAAACGCATCAGGCAGGAACGGCGCAAGGTGAAGGAAGCCGGGATCGAATTGCGACGCATTACCGGGACTGAAGCCAGTACCGAGGACTGGTCCTTCTTCGCATCATGCTATCTGCATAAGCGCGCGGAGCATCATTCGCCACCGGCACTGAACGAGGATTTTTTCCAGCGTATCGGCGCCGCGATTCCGGACAACACCTTGCTCGTTATCGCTACGCGCGCCGGTAAGCCGATTGCAAGCGCACTCAATATCGTCACCGACAGAGCACTGTACGGGCGTTCCTGGGGCACTTTCGAATTTCATTCCGGTTTGCATTTCGAAACCTGCTATTACCAGGCAATCGAATTCTGCATTGAAAGAAATATCGGTACCTTTGAGGGCGGCGCCCAGGGAGAGCACAAACTTGCCCGCGGGTTCCTTCCGGTTGCCACCTGCTCCGCACATTGGCTGGCACACCCCCAATTTTCCCGCGCCATCGAAAATTACCTGCAACGCGAGTCCGATGCCGTCATGGAATATGTGGACGAATTGAATGACAGATCACCATTCAAGCCTCTCCAACCCCTTATTAAGCCATTTTAATCATATGGTTATTAATCCGGAATTAGTTGAATAAAATTCTTGGATATATCAGAATTCCCAACCGGATTTGTTGCGCGCAGAAATATAACTTCATGCCGGGCCGCAATTCACTGAAGACAAACTATATAGGGGCTGGTTTCATGATCATGCACGCCAATGCGGTAAAAAAACCTGCCTCAGGAAGACTACGCCCAGATCGAGAATGAACACACAAGGCTGCGCGAAATCCTGAGCGAATTAAAAGGTACTTGCTGCAACATCCAGAACCGGGTCGGCTGTGAAGGCTGTTCGCGGGAAAAGTTTGCTGCCTGCAAAGGACAACTAACCTCTTTTTTCTACAATCTGGCTAATCTCGCCTTCAACCATTTCAGTCATGAAGAATTAATCATGCTGAAACGACCGCATGTGACAACGGAATACGAGTATTTTCGCAATCATAAGCAGGCCCATCAGACCATACTTCTCGATCTTGACCAGGTTGTAAACACGTGCCGGTCGTTCAAACAAAAAGGTCAAACCGCAGAGGCCTACCGAGTACTGCACGGCCATGTATCCGAGCTGTTTACCGAACACGATCAATCGTTCGACGACCCTTTCATGCAATCTACACGGACCGAGAATTTCGCTTTGTTGTAAAAGCTAACGGAATCAGCCGAACGCTTTTTGCCACATCCCTGCCAATTTTTTGGCTTTTGGGGAACCATATTAGTTTTTTCTTATCTCACCTTCGGGTGACGCAAGTTGCCCCACGTTTCTCCTCCCTGAACGTGCAGTCTTAACTCCCCCTTTGTTAAGACTTTTTGCCCCTGTTCCGCAAGGCACAGGGGCTTTTTTATCCTTAGGCATATTTAATCGTGCAAACAGAATGTCCGCTGATCATTCCAATAACCATAATACCTTCAATGTATTATGGTTATAATTTACTATTTTACTCGGAAATTTCATGGTAAATTACGACCCGACTGAATAACAAAGCATTCAAGTCAAGGATCACTTTTAAACAACTAGTCAATTTTTAGGGAGATTGATAATGCCTATTGGTGCCGACGTAATTCTTATAAGCCTTCCTCTTATCGCCGCTGCAATGGTTCTGCTGGAAGATCGCCGGATCATGAGCGAAAGAAAGGCAGAGCAGTCTTAACTCCCCCTTCTGTTAAGACTGTAGGGCCCCTGCATCGCAAGATTCAGGGGCTTTTTTTCGTCCTTATTTTCCAAAGCCTGTGCGGCGCCTTCGGCAACCATGCTGAAAATAAAAATGGGTTAAGCCGTCCGGCTTAACCCATTCATGTTTGGCGCGCCCGAAGAGATTCGAACTCCTGACCCCTTGGTTCGTAGCCAAGTACTCTATCCAGCTGAGCTACGGGCGCGTGTTGCTTTTACTACTCTGGCGGAGAGAGAGGGATTCGAACCCTCGATCCAGGTTTTGCCCGGATGCACCCTTAGCAGGGGTGTGCCTTCGACCTCTCGGCCATCTCTCCGAAGGCCGCGAATGATACTGTACGAAGGCTAACCGGTCAAATTATCAGTCGTCTTCCTGCTCCAGGCCGAACGCCTTGTGCAGCACGCGTACGGCCAGTTCCAGATACTTCTCGTCGATGACTACGGAGATCTTGATTTCCGAGGTCGCGATCATCTGGATATTGATGCCCTCTTCCGCCAGCGTGCGGAACATCTTGCTGGCGATGCCGACATGGGAGCGCATGCCGACACCGACTGCCGACACCTTGGCGATCCTGTCGTCACCGATCACTTCGCGTGCGCCGATATGCGGCTGTATCTGCTTCTGCAGGATGTCCATCGCCTTGGCGTATTCGTTGCGATGTACGGTAAAGGAAAAGTCGGTGGAGTTGTCCACGCCGACGTTCTGGATGATCATGTCCACGTCGATGTTGGCCTCGCTCACCGGACCGAGAATCTGGTAGGCGATGCCGGGCTTGTCCGGCACACCGCGCACGGTGATCTTGGCTTCGTCGCGGTTGAACGCGATACCCGAAATGATTGCCTGTTCCATTTTATCTTCCTCGAAAGTAATCAGCGTGCCTTCGCCCGGTTCTTCCAGGAACGAGGACAGCACGCGCAGCTTGACCCGATACTTGCCGGCAAACTCGACCGCGCGAATCTGCAGCACCTTTGAACCAAGGCTGGCCAGTTCCAGCATTTCCTCGAAAGTAATGCTCTTCAGGCGCCGCGCTTCCGGCACCAGGCGCGGGTCGGTCGTATAGACGCCGTCCACGTCAGTATAGATCTGGCATTCGTCGGCGCGCAGCGCAGCAGCCAGCGCCACCCCGGTCGTATCGGAGCCGCCGCGTCCCAGCGTGGTAATGTCGCCTTCCTCATCTATCCCCTGGAAGCCGGCCACCACCACCACATTGCCATCATCCAGATCGGCCTGGATGTTCTGCTCGTCAATGCTGAGGATACGCGCCTTGGTATGGGCGCTGTCGGTAAGTATCTGAACCTGCGCACCGGTATAACTCTTGGCTTTCACGCCTTCCTGCGTCAGCGCCATCGCCAACAGGCCGATAGTCACCTGTTCGCCGGTGGATACCACCACGTCGAGTTCGCGCGGATCGGGGTGCTCCTGAATTTCCCTGGCCAGGGCGATCAAACGGTTGGTTTCTCCGCTCATTGCGGAAACCACCACTACGACCTGATGACCTTGTGCCTGGAATTTCGCGACGCGACGCGCCACATTCTTGATGCGATCCGGAGTGCCGACCGAAGTGCCGCCGTATTTTTGGACAATCAATGCCACGATTCTGGTGTTTCTGGATGATTAGAATTTAGCCGCATATTTTACCCTAACACGCCATAAAAAACGAGTATATGCTCCTCTGCTAAACTCGGCATTCGCACCAATCAGCCCAAAATCCGAAATGCCGCAAATCGTCGCCCGCAACTATCCGCAACAAACTGCACGCCAATTATCCGAAAGCGGCATCCCCTCGTTGCTGGCACGTATCTATGCGGCACGCGGCATCAGCGAGCCTGCCCAGTTGCAGACCGAGGCAGGCCGCTTATTGCCGTTCGACCAGCTCAAAAACGCCTGCCACATGGCCGCCCTGCTGGCCGATGCCATCGCACAGGACAAAAAACTGCTGGTCGTGGCCGACTACGACGCCGACGGCGCCACCGCCTGTGCCGTTGCCTTGCGCGGCCTGCGCATGTTCGGCGCACGCGTCGATTTCATCGTGCCCAACCGCTTCGAATACGGCTATGGTCTGACGCCGGAAATCGTCCAACTCGCCAAACAATTGCCGCTTCGATATGGCAATGAGAACCCTTCCGATGATGGAGAAGCGGCAAAGCAGTTGCTCCCGCAAACGGCTGGCTCCGCCAGTAACGTGTCGCAACTGCACCCGGACATATTGGTTACGGTGGACAACGGCATCGCCAGCGTCGCAGGCGTGGCCGAGGCCAACCGGCTGGGGATGCAGGTGCTGGTTACCGACCACCACCTGCCGGGGGACGAATTGCCGGACGCGCTGTGCATCGTCAATCCGAACCAGATCGGCTGTGACTTCCCCAGCAAGAACCTGGCCGGCGTCGGTGTGATGTTCTACGTACTGCTGGCACTACGCGCCGAACTGCGCGAGCGCGGTGCTTTTGCCGAAAAACCCGAGCCCAACCTTGCCGCCCTGCTCGACCTGGTCGCACTCGGCACCGTGGCCGACGTGGTGAAGCTCGACGACAACAACCGCATCCTGGTGCACCAGGGCCTGCAACGCATCCGCGCCGGGCGGGCATGTGCCGGCATCAATGCGCTGCTGCAGGTCGCGCGCAAATCACCATCCCAGGCCACCACCTACGAACTGGGCTTCATGATCGGGCCGCGCCTGAACGCCGCAGGGCGGCTGGAAGACATGGGCCTGGGCATACGTTGCCTGCTGACCGACGATCCTGAAGAAGCAGCAAAACTCGCACAGCAACTGGACGATCTCAACCGTGCGCGGCGCGAGATCGAGACCGACATGCAGGAAACCGCACTTGCCGCGCTGGAAAATACCAAGCCGGCCGACGATTACAGCCTGGTGCTGTTCGATGAAAACTGGCACCAGGGCGTGATCGGCATTCTCGCCTCGCGCCTGAAAGACAGGTTTCACCGGCCGGTGATCGCCTTTGCCAGGGCAAACGGGAACGAGCTGAAAGGCTCCGGCCGCAGTATCGCCGGGCTACATTTGCGCGATGCGCTCGACCTGGTTGCCAAACGCCGCCCGCACCTGCTGCAGAAATTCGGCGGCCACGCCATGGCGGCCGGCGTCAGCATAGTCGAGCAGCATCTTGAAGAGTTCCAGGAGACGTTCGAGGCCATCGCCCGGGAACTTCTGTCTCCGTCCGACCTCACCCGGGTCATGGAAACCGACGGTGCGCTCGAGACTGCAGATTTTTCGCTGGAGGTGGCCGCAATGCTGGAACGGCAGGTCTGGGGACAGGGATTCCCGCAACCGCTGTTCGAAGGTGAGTTTAACGTACAGACCCAGCGCGTGGTCGGTGAGAAGCATCTGAAACTGCAACTGCGACACACCAACGGCGGCATGCTGGAAGCCATCCACTTTTTCAGCACGGAACCGATGCCACCAACAATCCGTGCGGTGTACAGCCTGAATACCAATGAATACAATGGTAACGTGAGCCTGCAACTCATTGTTCGTCACTGGCAGGAGGCCTGAGGTGGATTTTTCACTGTTCGAAAACAACGGCGTCGAATATCTGCCCCAGTTCATCACCAGCCTCGGCATCGGCCTGCTGATCGGACTGGAACGCGAACGTACTCCCTCTGCCAAGGCCGGCCTGCGCACCTTTACGCTGGTGGCACTACTTGGCACGCTGGCAGCCATGCTCTCGGAACAAATCGACCTGCCCTGGCTGGTGGTGGCAGGCTGGGTCATCGTGGGTGCCATGATCATTGCCGCCTACGTCAACACCCCTGCCCAGGAAAACGACCCGGGTACCACCACCATTGCCGCGCTGCTGGTCTGCTACGGCCTGGGCGCACTGGTCTGGTACGACCAGGCGACGCTGGCGATCATGCTGGCCGTGGGCACCACCACCCTGCTCTACTTCAAGCCGGAACTGCGCGGCATGACGCAGCGCCTCACCCGCCGCGACCTCGTTTCCATACTGCAGTTCGCTGTACTGACTTTCGTTATCCTGCCCATCCTGCCAGACCGCAATTACGGTCCGTATGACGCATTCAACCCGCACCAAGCCTGGGTAATGGTGGTGCTGATTTCGGGATTGAGCCTGGTCGGGTACGTTGCTCTGCACCTGGTCAAGCAGCGCTACGGCGCGCCGCTGCTGGGGCTGCTGGGAGGCATGGTATCCAGCACCGCAACCTCCATGGTCTATGCGCGCTATTTCAAGAACAATTCACACATGCTGCAGCTTTCCGCGCTGGTCATCCTGATTGCCAACATGGTGGTGCTGGTGCGACTTGCAGTCGAAAGCGCAGTCGTTTCGCCGGGCATCGTCCAGCATTTGATGCCGGTATTGGCCACCGGCCTGGTATTCGGCGTGGCAGGTACCATGATCCGGTGGAACAAGTTGCAACCGACCGGGGAACTGCCCCTTCCGAAAACCGCCAACCCGACCGAACTGCATGCCGCATTGAGTTTCGGCCTGCTGTATGCGGTGGTGCTACTGTGCTCGGCATGGCTGTCGGACATTGCCGGCAGCAAGGGACTGTATGCGGTAGCGCTGGTTTCCGGCCTGACCGACGTCGATGCAATTACCTTGTCCTCCCTGCACCTGCTGGATCTGGGCAAACTGAGCGAAAACCATGTAATCACCAGCATCGCCATCGCCTACGTTTCCAACCTGATGTTCAAGTTCGGCCTGGTCGTATTCATCGGCGGCAAGGCACTGGCCCAGAAGGTTTCCATCGGTTTTGCAGCCCTGGCGGCAGGCGTCGGCATCGGCTTGTTGTTCGTCTGACATCTCCGCATCGGGTATAATTGCGCCCTTTCAAAATCAGCTACTCACAAGCCATGGAAGCCGAACAACTCAACGCCATCTCCAACCAACTCCAGGACCTGCGCAGCCGCGCCAACGAACTGCGGAGGTATCTTTGACTACGACGGCAAACAGGAGCGTTTAGCCGAAGTCGTCGCCCTCGCCGAAGACCCTGCCGTCTGGGAAGACAACAAACGCGCGCAGGAACTCGGGCGCGAACGCAAGTCACTTGAAGGTGTGGTGCTCACGCTGACCGAAGTCGGCCAGGGAATCGAGGATTCCACCGAACTGTTCGAAATGGCCGAAGCGGAAAACGACGAAGCCAGCCTGCTCAGCATTGCAGACGACGTGCAGCGGATGGAAAAACGTGTCGAGGAACTCGAGTTCCTGCGCATGTTCTCGGGCGAACTCGACGCCAATAATTGCTTCATCGACATCCAGGCCGGCTCCGGTGGCACCGAAGCGCAGGACTGGGCCTCTATGCTGTTGCGCATGTACCTGCGCTATTGCGAACGCAAAGGATTCCAGGTCGAAGTGTTGGAGGAATCCGAAGGTGAAGTCGCCGGCCTGAAGAGTGCCTCGATCAAGGTCAGCGGCGAATACGCCTACGGTCACCTGCGCACCGAGACCGGCGTGCATCGCCTGGTGCGCAAGTCGCCGTTCGATTCCGGCAACCGTCGCCACACCTCCTTCTCCAGCGTATTCGTCTACCCCGAGGTGGACGAATCCATTGATATCGACATCAACCCGGCAGACCTCAGGATCGATACCTACCGTGCCTCGGGAGCCGGCGGTCAGCACATCAACAAGACCGATTCGGCGGTGCGCATCACTCACCTGCCGACCAACATCGTAGTACAGTGTCAAAATGACCGGTCGCAGCACAAAAACCGCGCCGAGGCGATGTCCATGCTGAAGTCGCGCCTGTATGAAGAAGAGCTGCGCAAGCGCAATGCGGAGAAACAGGCACTCGAAGACACCAAGTCCGACATCGGCTGGGGCCACCAGATCCGCAGCTATGTGCTCGACCAGTCGCGTATCAAGGATTTGCGCACCAATTACGAGGTCGGCAACACCCAGGCCGTGCTCGATGGCGACCTGGACGATTTTATTTCGGCCAGCCTGAAACAAGGAATTTAACAATGTCTAATAATGAAACTACACAACAAGCTCGGCTTGAAGAACTCAACAACAAGGATGAGCGCACTCTACGAGAAGAAATAGAACGCCAAGTTATCGACAGAGTTTCAATTACCGAAGAGCGTAGAGAAAAATTAAAGGCTTTACGTGCCAACGGCATCGCCTTCCCCAACGATTTCGAGCGCAAGGACATGGCCGCCGCGCTGCATGCCGAGCATGGCGAGAAAACCCACGACGAACTCGAAGCCGCGCAAATTCCGGTCGCCGTGGCCGGACGCATGATGCTGAAGCGGGTGATGGGCAAGGCCAGCTTCGCCACGGTGCAGGACATGAGCGGACGCATCCAGTTGTTCATCAGCAACAACGAGATCGGCGAGGAAGCGCACGCGACGTTCAAGCATTACGACCTCGGCGACATCCTCGGCGCGGTCGGCGTGCTGTTCAAGACCAAGACCGGCGAGCTGTCGGTGCGCGTCACCTCGCTGCGCCTGCTGACCAAGGCACTGCGCCCGCTACCCGAGAAATTCCACGGCCTGACCGACCAGGAGCAGAAGTACCGCCAGCGCTACGTCGACCTGATCACCAACGAGGAAACGCGCAACACCTTCATGGTCCGTTCGAAGGTCATCCAGGCCATACGCGAGTTCTTCGTCGCCCACGGCTACCTCGAAGTCGAGACACCGATGATGCACCCGATTCCCGGCGGCGCGGCGGCCAAGCCGTTCATCACCCACCACAATGCGCTGGACATGGGGCTTTACCTGCGCATCGCGCCGGAACTCTACCTGAAGCGCCTCGTCGTCGGCGGCTTCGAGAAGGTGTTCGAGATCAACCGCAATTTCCGCAACGAGGGCCTGTCCACACGACACAACCCCGAGTTCACGATGATCGAGTTCTACGAAGCCTACCGCGACTATCAGTACCTGATGGACTTCACCGAAGCACTGTTCCGCGAAGTCGCGCAGAAAGTGCTGGGCACGACGGTCATCAGCTACCAGGGCAAGGAACTCGACCTGGGCAAACCATTCCACCGGCTGACCATCGTGCAGGCGATCCAGAAATACCATCCGCAATTCACCGATGCACAGCTTAACGACCGCGAATTCCTGATCAGCGAATTGCAGGACCTGAAAGCCAAATACAGGCCGGAAGACGGCATTGGCGGTCTGCAATTGTCGCTGTTCGAGGAGCTTTCCGAGCACCAATTATTCGAGCCGACCTTTATTATCGACTACCCGATCGAGGTCTCGCCTCTCGCACGCGCTTCCGATAGCCGACCCGGCATCACCGAACGCTTCGAACTGTTCATTGTTGGCCGCGAGATCGCCAACGGCTTCTCCGAGCTGAACGACCCCGAGGACCAGGAGGCACGCTTCGACGCGCAGGTCGCGGCCAAGGAAGCCGGCGACGAAGAAGCCATGTTCAAGGATGCAGACTATATTCGCGCGTTGGAGCATGGCCTGCCGCCCGCGGCTGGCGAAGGCATCGGCATTGACCGGCTGGTCATGTTGTTCACGGACAGCCCGAGTATCCGCGATGTAATCCTGTTCCCGCACATGCGCCCGGAGTGAAAAACTACTGCGCTCGGCATAACTGCGTTGCCCGAAAACTCGAAATGCTCATTTACTTACTTGTAAACTCCGCTTCCTCGTTTTCGTGCGCCTTGTTCTGCCATCGCTCGCAACGTTTTTCTGGTTATTGGCAATCATGCTGACGAAAAACACTCAAGATCAACTGCTGCACCGCTACCCCATGCTGGGCGAGCTGCCCGCTTCCCAACTCGAGGATGTGCTGGGCAGTGCAGCCGTGGTAAACCTGCCGGCCGATAGCGTAATATTCGACGAAGACCAGGCCTGCCGGGGATTCCCGCTGCTGCTTTCGGGCAGTGTGCGCGTGATCAAGGCTTCACCCAACGGCCGCGAGCTACAGCTGTATCGCGTCAGGCCCGGCGAGAGTTGCATCCTGACCAGCAGCTGCCTGCTGGGAGGCGACCGCTACCATGCACGCGGCATCGTGGAGCAGGACGCAGAGCTGGTGTTGCTGCCGGCTGCCGCATTCCGCACGCTGATTTCCTCCAACGAGCCGTTTCGCAACTACGTATTCGACCTGTTCTCCGGCCGCATCACCGATTTGATGCAACTGGTCACGGCCGTCGCCTTCCAGAAAATGGACCAGCGCCTTGCCGCCCTGCTGGCCGGCAAGGCCAGCCCGATACGCGCCACCCACCAGGCGCTGGCCGATGAGTTGGGCAGCGTGCGCGAAATCGTCAGTCGCCTGCTGAAGAATTTCGCCGAACAGGGCTGGGTAAAACTGGGGCGCGAACAGATAGAAGTTCTCGATCCCGCAGCATTGAAACGCTATGCCGAACTGTAGTTGTTGATGTTAAGCAAGCTCAATCCCGCACAACGCGAAGCCGCAAAATATCTCGATGGCCCCCTGCTGGTACTGGCCGGGGCCGGCAGCGGAAAAACACGCGTCATCACCCACAAGCTGGCCTACCTGATCGAGGAATGCGGTTACAGCCCGCGCAGCATTGCCGCCATCACCTTTACCAACAAGGCTGCCAACGAAATGCGCGAGCGCGTCGGCAAGCTGCTCAACGGCAAGAACGCCAAGGGCATCACCATCTGCACTTTCCACTCGCTGGGCATGCAAATCCTGCGCGAGGAAGCGCCGCTGCTCGGGTACAAGAAGCAGTTTTCCATTTTCGACAGCGCCGACACCGCCAAGATCATCGGCGAACTGCTGGGGGCGCCCGACAAACAGGACATTCGTATCGCGCAGAGCGTGGTTTCCAACTGGAAAGCGGCTTTCCTCACACCAGAACAGGCCCAGGGCATGGCCGAGAGCGAGAGCGACCAGCGCCTTGCCCTGCTCTATTCGCGCTATCAGGAAACCTTGCACGCCTATCAGGCAGTGGACTTCGACGACCTGATCCGCCTGCCGGTGGAGCTGTTCGAAAATAATGCCGAAGCGCTGGAACGCTGGCAGCGGCGCTTTCTCCATCTGCTCGTCGATGAATACCAGGACACCAACGACTGCCAGTACCGCATGATGAAACTGCTGGCAGGCCATCGTGCAGCACTCACCGCGGTGGGCGACGACGATCAGGCGATCTATGCCTGGCGCGGTGCCAGCAGCGCCAACCTGCAGAACCTGCAGAACGATTACCCGAACCTGCGCGTGATCAAGCTGGAACAGAATTACCGTTCCTCGCAGCGCATCCTGCAAAGCGCCAACCATCTGATCCGGAACAACAGCAAGCTGTTCGAGAAAAAGCTGTGGAGCGAGCACGGCCCCGGCGACGCGGTGCGCGTGCTGGCTGCTGCGGACGAAGAAAACGAGGCCGAGTCGGTGGTGCTGCGCCTGTCCGCGCACAAGTTCGAGCACCGTACCCGTTACTCGGATTACGCCATTCTCTATCGCAGCAACCACCTGTCGCGTGTGTTCGAGGAGCAATTGCGCACCCAGAATATTCCCTACACCGTCAGCGGTGGCACTTCGTTCTTCGATCGCTCGGAGATCAAGGACATCGTCGCCTATCTGCGCTTGCTGGCCAATCCGGACGACGACCCCGCCTTCATCCGCGCGATCACCACGCCCAAGCGCGGCATCGGCAACACCACACTGGAAAGGCTCGCCACCCATGCCGCGTCGCGTCATGTCAGCCTGTTCGAGGCCGCATTCGAGCCGGCCCTGGCGGAACAGCTCAATCCGCGCCAGCTTGAAGACCTGCTAACTTTCTGCAACTTCATCAACCGTATGCAGGCGCGTGCCGAAAAGGAGCCCTGCCCGGAAGTGATGGACGACCTGCTTGCCGCCATCGACTACGAGGGCTGGCTGTTCGACAGTTTCGAGCCGCGCCAGGCCGAAATCCGCTGGAAAAACGTGCAGGACTTCACCGGCTGGCTCAAGCGCAAGTCGGAGGCGGACGGGAAAAACCTGATCGCAATGACCCAGACCATCGCCCTGCTCAACCTGCTGGAGTCGCGCGAACAGGAAGTGGATGCCGTTACGTTGTCCACCCTGCATGCCGCCAAGGGACTTGAATTCGGCCATGTATTTCTGGCCGGGGTGGAGGAAAACACCCTGCCGCACGAACGCAGCGAATCTCCGGAGCAGATCGAGGAAGAACGCCGCCTGATGTACGTCGGCATTACCCGCGCCCAGCGCTCGCTGCAGATCAGCTATTGCAGCAGGCGCCGCCGCGGCAAGGAGTGGATTGCCTGCGAACCCAGTCGCTTCATCGCCGAATTGCCGCAGGAGGAACTGGTTTTCAGCGGAATCCGGCCGGCCGGCACCGAACCCGCGGTAAGCAAGGAAGAAGGCATGGACAAGCTGGCGCGGCTGAAGGCGATGCTGGGATAGCGCACATGACAAAGGGCGGCACCTGCCGCCCTTTGCTTAACCGTGTGTTGCTTGCCTTTCGGCAAATCCGCTTTACATGAAAATCAGCACCAATGCGGTTGCCGCGATGGTACTCACACCCATTTCATAAAAGAAGTGCTTGTCTTCGACCGGAAGGTCCTTCCAGCCATGTCCAGGTGCTTGCGTATCCATGGTAACGCCCTCCTGTAAATCGACTCGGAAATCTGCAGTTTTCACTGTAAGCCCGGTTTGTGAACAACTTCCACAAACTGCAGGTTTATCTTACATATCCCAGTAATTTTGTCAAGTTATATCCGCTAACCACAATCCGACCACGGCCAAAATCAAGTGGTTTCAGCCCGTCCGATTCCAGAAAGCCTTTTTCCCGGAAAACCGTTTCCACGCCTTGGCCAGCGCGGATTTTTGCGTTGTGCGCTCGTGCGCCATCCAGCCCCGGATCAGGTCGAGCGCATCATGCGGCACCCGGTCCTGCATTTCCGCCAACAGGCGTTCGGCCACGGCCAGGTCGTTGAGTACGCCGAGAATATCCTGCAGGCCGGAAAGTCCTGCCACATAGCGCTTGTGCTTTCCTTCCGGGAAAAGCGGACCGAACATTTCGGCGCTGTAGCGCAGTTTCTTGCAGGCAATGCGCAGCTGGTGCAAACGGGAAGCATCGGCAGATGCGACATGTTTGCCGCGCCGCACGACCTGGCTGCTGCGCTTGTCGAGCACGGCCCTGGCGAATTTCAGCAGTTCCTGCCCGGCGCCGGCCGGCAACCCGCTCCAGTAGGGGCCGTACATCCAGGCACCGAAGCGCAGCAGCAGGCGCTGGTAAGCGGAAGACTGCAGCCTGCGCACCACTTCGACATGGTATTGCGAACGCAGTTTTTCACCTGCCACCATTACCTTGCGCAACCCCGCATGTTGCGGCAGGCGCTCGCATATCGGCGCCAGGGTCTGGGTGATGAACACGTCCCATTCGCGCATGCGACCGAATTCGACGCACATTTCGGCCACTTCCGCGTGCAACTGGTGCAGGGTTTCATCTGCGCACATGGTTTCGGCCATTACCAGCATCACGCGCAAGCGGCGCAATCCGACCCGCACCTGGTGCAGGTATTCTTCATTCAGCTTGAAGATGGCGCCCGGCACGTTGGCCTGCACATGCTGCAGACAGGAAGCGATCATGCTTTGCAGGGCGGAGGCTATGCTTTGCGACGGCACCAGCTGCGGGAAGCCGGCCTTGACCACCTGCTGCGGTTTGCCGCTGCACAGGCGGTAGCCGTGTTCGGCCTTGCTGACGGACTCGACCTGCAACGGCACGCTGTCGAGCAACACAAGTGCCAACCTGAAAAGCTTTTCAGGATCGCCGGACCTGAGTTCCAGCTCGATTTCGGAAATCGGGCGCTTCTTCCTGCCGGCCCTGATTACGCCGCTGTCCAGGCACAACTCAATCTCGGCACCCTCGAAATGCAGCAGGCGCAAATTGCGGGAAAAATCGGTGACGAACAGCGGCTGTAGCTTGTTACGGGTGCTGCGCGGCAATTCGCCGCCTGCGGCCTCGATCGCATCCAGGTCGAGCGCCTCGCCCTGCACCGGCATTTCCCATTCGCTGCGCTGGTGCAGCCCGGCCCTCACGCCTCCCCCACCCTTCAGCGTCTGCAGCCACTGCCTGCCGGAACGGCGCAGTCGCAATGCCATTGCATGGTCATGCAACGCCAGGTTCGGCGTATCGAAATAGACACTATACAGTTTGCGGTTGACGGCACGGCCGGCGGCAAGTTGCCGCAGCAGCGGATGGCGCCTGAGCGTTTCCATGTGCCCGGGCGTAATGCTCAGTTTGAGTTCTGTTTCGACACTCATGTCGATATCGGTACCAGCGACAGCATCGAACTACTATACACCACCCGTGCCGGCACCCACTACCTCAGGCAACTTCTCCCGCCGCATGACCGGATGCCCATGCCCACTGGAAGTTGTAGCCGCCAAGCTGGCCGGTGACATCCATCACCTCGCCGACAAAATACAGCCCCGGTATCGTATTGCATTCCATGGTTTTCGAGGAAAGTGCACGCGTATCCACACCGCCGCAGGTCACTTCGGCCTTGGCATAGCCCAGCGTGCCGGTCGGCGTGATTTGCCAATTTCCGATTGCGGTCGCCACTTGTGCCAACTGTTTCTGGCCGTACTGGTTGAGCGGCCCGTTGTCCCCGAACTGTGCACACCACAGCTCGGCAAAACGTCTGGGCCAGTATTGCGCCAGAAAATTGCCGAGCAGCATTTTGCTGTCGCGCTCCTCAGAAAACAGTTGCAACGCATCATGCTGAGGCAACAGGTTGACGGACAGCGGCTGGCCATGTTCCCAGTAGGACGATATCTGCAGGATGGCCGGCCCGCTCAGCCCGCGATGGGTGAACAGCAGGTTTTCCCGGAAACTGTGTTTGCCGCAACTCATGATCGCATCGAGCGAGATGCCCGCCAGTCCGGCATACGGCTGCCACTCCTGTGGATGAAAGTTCAATGGCACCAGCCCCGGCTTGAGTCGGGTCACCGGAATGCCGAATTGCTGCGCGACCTTGTAACCAAACGGCGTGGCACCGATTTTCGGGATCGACAGTCCGCCGCTGGCGACAACCAGAGATTCGGCACGAAACCTGCCGCGGCCGGTTTCGATATAGAACGCATCGCTATACCCCACTTCCCGTATCTCGCAAGGCTGGCACCAGCGCACGCCGGCTTCGTCGCACTCCTGCTTCAGCATGGCGATGATCGCTTCCGAACCTTCGTCGCAAAACAGTTGTCCCAGTTTCTTTTCGTGGTAACCGATGTCATGCCTGTCCAGCATCGCGATGAAATGCTGCGGCGTGTAGCGTGCCAGTGCGGAACGGCAAAAATGCGGGTTGGTGGACAGGTAGTTCTCCGGCGCAGCATTGAGGTTGGTGAAGTTGCAGCGTCCGCCGCCGGAGATGCGGATTTTCTCGGCCAGCTTGCCATAATGCTCGAGCAGCAGCACATGGCGTCCGCGCTGCGCCGCGGTCAGCGCGCACATCATGCCGGCCGCACCGGCTCCCACAACCAATACGTCGACGTTATCCGGCATCAATGGGCATATTTCTTCACGAATGCGCCAAGCGCATCGCGATATTCCAGCCAGCCTATGCTGCTGTTGTTGGTGTGTTTGCCACCCTTGATGAGGGTGAGATATTTAGGCTGGGGCGCCTTGTCATAAAGCTCTTTGCTCATGCGGTATGGAACCATTTTGTCCCATGTGCCATGGATGAACAGCACCGGAATCTTCAACTTGCCGATCCTGCCCAGGGTATCGAAGTACTGGTTCAGCAACAGATCCACCGGCAACAGGTAGCCATACCTTAACTTGCCCATGGCTGCCATGGTGGTAAACGTGCTTTCGGTAATTACTCCCGCAGCCTCGGGACGATGCACCGCCAGGTCGACGGCAATCGCGCCGCCCAGCGAATGTCCGTAGATGAACGTGCGCTGCGGAAGGCAGCCGCGCTGTTTGACCAGATAGCCCCAGGCCGACTCCGCATCCTCGTACACCTTCGCTTCGCTGGGCGGACCGCCGGTGCTTTTCCCGTAGCCGCGGTAATCGATCATCAGCAGGTTGTAGCCCATGCCGTGCATGCGCACCGCATTGTCGACATCGTGGCCGTGGCTGACGTTGTTGTCGTTGCCGTGCAGGTACAGCAGGGTCGGTGCGTCGGCCTGTGCAGCCGGTATCCACCAGCCGTAAAGATCGCCGCGCTCGTTGCCGCTGCCGGACGGGATATGCACAACCTCGAATTTCAGCCCCTGGCGTGCAGGCGTGGTTTCGAGCCGCAGCGCCGGCTTGAAAATCAGCTGGCGCTGCATTTTCCACATGTAGCCGCAATAGCCGGCATAGGTCAGCGCCAGCAATGCCATGAACCACAGTAACGCGCGCCTGAACCCGCGTGAACTCAATCCTGCGCCTCCAGCGCCCGCCACAGGCAAGCTCCCATGCTCGCCTTGTCTATGTCGTCAAGCTGCTGTTGATGGGCTGCCAGTTCTTCCGGGCTGGCCTGCACCACGCGCAGCGTCGGCCGCGGCATATCCTGCGCAAACAGGGTGGACTGGCCTTCCGTATCCGCATCCTCCTCACCAAGCAAGCTGTCCTGTCCGCGCGTCATTGCCAGATACACCTCGGCCAGCAGTTCGGTATCGAGCAGCGCACCGTGCAGCGTGCGCTGCGAGTTGTCGATCTGGTAGCGGTCGCACAGTGCATTGAGGTTGTTCTTCTTGCCCGGATGCAGGTCCTTGGCCAACCTCAGCGTATCGACGACGCTGGGGCAGTGTTCAGCCAGCGGCGGCAAGCCGATCAGTTCCAGTTCCTTGTTGAGGAAGCCGACATCGAACGGCGCATTGTGGATGATCAGCTCCGCCCCCTTGATGAACTCAAGCAATCCCTGCGCGATTTCGGCAAATTTCTGCTCGTCCTGCAGACGCTCCAGTGTCAGGCCGTGCACCTCGGCAGCTCCGGCGTCGACTTCACGCTCCGGGTTGATGTAACGATGGAAGTGACGCTCGGACACCTTGCGGCCATTCAGTTCGATTGCCGCCACTTCGATAATGCGGTGCCCCTGCCTGGGATCGAGGCCGGTGGTTTCGGTATCGAGTACGATCTGTCTCATGCCATCCCTTCATGCTGTAATTGCTCTATCTCCCCGCAAGGGGGACGCCGCGAGGGAACCGGCGGCTTTTCACTATATCAAGTTTTGCAGGCATAAAACCATTGTTAGGTAATCCTTAAGTTCCTGACTGTTCTTCATGTGCCGCCACCTCTGCGCAGCCGCGATTGGCCAACAGGTCTGCGCGCTCGTTGCCGTCATGACCGGCATGACCCTTGACCCATACCCACTGCACATGGTGTCTGGCTGCCTGTTCGTCCAGTTGTCGCCACAGGTCCTCGTTTTTGACCGGTTTCTTGTCGGCGGTTTTCCAGTCGCGCTTTTTCCAGTTGTGCACCCACTCGCTGATGCCCTGCTGCACGTATTTCGAATCGGTATGCAGGATCACCCGGCACGGCCGCTTCAGCGCCGCCAAGGCCTGGATCGCCGCCGTCAACTCCATGCGGTTATTGGTGGTTTGCAGTTCTCCGCCGCACAGTTCGCGCTCCTTGCCGTTGTATTGCAGCAACACGCCCCAGCCACCAATGCCGGGATTGCCCTTGCAGGCACCATCGGTAAATATTTCTACGGCCTCGTCATTCATGGTAACAGTCATCACAGGTCACACAGTTGCGTTGCGGCACTTCGCGGTTCATCTTCGGCTTGGGACGCACCGGCAACAATTTATCCACCAGGCTCTCATTCCATTGCGGCTTGATCAAATGCATGCCGGGCACACGCTTGATCGCCTGCAGAAAATACACGCCGCCGCATACCGCCCACCAGCGGTCTCCCGCCGGCTCCATGAAGCGCAGACGCTTGAGCCAGGCTGGATTGGTCAGCGGCGGCGCATAACAGGCAAAACGTCCTGCCACCACCTCCAGGCCAAGCAATGCCAGCCAGTCCTTGATGCGCGGCAACGCAATGAAATTGCCGCACCAGGGGTATTCCATTTTCGAGCTCAGGATGCGCCGCATCCCCCACAGGCTGCGCGGATTGAAGCCGGTAATGATGACGTGCCCTTCCGGCATCATGATGCGTTCGACTTCGCGCAGGATCTGGTGCGGGTGCGGGTCGAATTCCAGCACATGCGGCAACAGCACCAGGTCCGTGCTGCCGGTTTCGAACGGCAACTCTTCCACACTGATCCTGACCTGCGCACCCGGCTCGCCTGCCGCCGTCATACGCAACGGAATACGGCTGCCTTGCAGTAAATCGTATTGGGGAAGGCCGATTTGCAGCGCGTTGTACCCGAAAATATCCGCCACGCTATGGTCGATGAAGTCCCGCTCACGCTCCAGCAGGTATTTCCCGCGGGAACTTTCCAGCCACTCGGCCAAACTATGCGTTGACATACAATACGGTTTCACTCAAATTGGTTCCATGCTCGACATCTACCCGATTCCCGCATTCACGGACAACTATATCTGGCTGCTGCACAACGAACGCCATGCGGTGGCGGTCGACCCAGGCGAGGCAGGTCCCGTATTTGCCTATCTCGAACAACACAGCCTCAGCCTCTGCGCCATCCTGTGCACCCACCATCATGGCGACCATATGGGCGGAATCGCCGAATTGTGCAAAGTATACAACGTGCCGGTGTACGGGCCACGAGAAGAAAACATTCCCGGTATCACCGTCCCGCTGGCCGAAGGCGATACGGTCAATATTCCCGAACTCGGTCTGGAATTCGATGTAATGGATGTCCGCGGCCACACCCACGGCCACATCGCCTATCTGCTTCCCGGCAGCCCGGGCAGCCTGTTTTGCGGCGACACGCTGTTTGGTTGCGGCTGTGGCAGGCTGTTCGAAGGCACCATGGAGCAGTTGCATCACTCCCTGCAGCAGCTTGCCGGATTGCCGGGCGAAACACAGGTATATTGCGCACACGAATATACCGAAGCCAACATCCGCTTCGCCCTGGCCTGCGAACCCGGTAACCGGGACCTTCAGCAGCGGGCATCCGATACCCATGCCCTGCGCAGCGAAGGAAAACCCAGCCTGCCCAGCACGATTGCGCTGGAAAAAGCCACCAATCCCTTCCTGCGCTGCGATCAGGCAGAGATTGCCCGGAATGCAGCACAACAATCCGGCGATGCCATAAAAACCAGTGAATTCGAGGTATTCAGCGCCCTGCGCCACTGGAAGAACCACTTCTCCTGAACTGTCGCAGGTTGCGGCAAAACCCGTTCTGGTTTATCCTGCGCGCCCTTCGGAGAGGTGGATGAGTGATTTAAGTCGCACGCCCGGACAACACGCAGCGTAGCGGCTTGTTGCGGCGGAGGCTAACTTGGTTTTGCCAAGTTAAGCTGCGTAGCAGCGGCCGTAGCCAAAGCGTGTTTCTCTGAAAATTTGTGCAGTACCATCACGGAGAGGTGGATGAGTGGTTTAAGTCGCACGCCTGGAAAGCGTGTTTAGGGTAATCCCCTAACGCGGGTTCGAATCCCGCCCTCTCCGCCAATAAAAATCCCTTCCCCAAGGGCGGTATGTTACAAAACCTGCCCCCGCTCAATACCCCTGAATCAAACAATCAATACCCTTTATTTACAATAAGTTATAAGCATAAATTAAAGTCAAGGCAAATCAATCTGTCGCGAGCTAAACTGTCCAGCCGGTCGAATAATACTGAATTGGCTGCCACTATTCCGCATTCAGATATCCCACCTGATACAGGTACACCTGTCATCCGCAATCGATATGCATCAAAGCCGGATCATACTCTGATAAGAGTATCAATTTTGAGTTGCTCAGACAAATCAATAAAACTTACATAAATCCAGTCGCTTGACATTTATAAATAAACAGTATAAAAGCAATCTGTACTGTTTATATAGACTGTCTATTTATGCTGTCCAGTAAAGAGTTGATACAGAAAACCGGAATTTCGCGGGCAACGCTTAACAATTACATTGCTCTCGGTCTGATGGAAAAACCACTGGTTCTCAATCCCGGAACCGGTGGGGCCGGCCCGCGCCAGCTGGGTTATTTCCAGAATGACGCGGCAGAGCGTATTCGGCAGATCCAGCAGCTCAAGAAAGAGGGGTTGACCATGAACGACATTGCCCTGCGTCTGGGGTTGCAGGACAAGCCAGCGAGCGGAGAAAAGATCAACAAGGCATCGCCCCCATCCCGGGATTTGCGGGTAACGGTGGAAGATATCCCCTACCCCGCCTACATGGTGAACTACAATTTCGAACTGGTCTGGCTGAATGCCTCGGCGCGGACAGAGTTGCAACTCGAAAACACCAACATAGCGGAAACCGGTGGCAGCCGTTTCCTTTTCCGTGTGCTGACAGGCACTGCCGACAGTCGCTTCGACGACCTGATGCGTTTCAACATGGCTTTGGCCAAAAGACGACTCCCGCTCCAGAGTTTCGAAACGCTCTGCCAGGGAATCGAGCCCCAGACCTTCATTCGCCTGCAAAATTCATACTCCGAAGCTTCTGCAGCACCACCACACCCCATTGTCGAGTCCAGAGTGGCCATGCAGGATGAGTCAGGGACCGTTTCCATGCGTCAGGCCTATGCCTCGTTCTTCAGGGAGGGGATTTTCATCGTCCTGACAGAGGACGACGGCAATGACGATTCGATGCTGGAACTGATTGCCCGGCGCGATGAGGTCATTCACAGCCTGATGAGCCGACGCCTGCCGGTATTGACCGACCTGGCGGTGCTGGTAGCCGACCTGCAGGGCTCGGTAAATATCTGCTCGGAACTGCCGCCGGAAGAATATTTCCAGTTAATCAATGAAATATGGGGAACTCTGGGGCCGATATTCCGCAAATACCATGGCACCTATGGCAAACATGTCGGCGACGGCATGGTGTATTACTTCTTTCCGGAACCGGACAGCAACTACCTGCTGAATGCCCTGAATTGTGCACTGGAAATCCGGCGCGAGATGGTACGTATCAGCAAGTCATGGCAGATCAGGAAGAACTGGCTCAACGAGCTCTACCTCAATACCGGCGTCACCGAGGGGCAGGAATGGCTTGGCACCTTCCAGTCCACGACCAGTGTCGAATTTGTCGTGCTCGGCGATACCATCAATCAGGCAGCCAGGATTTCGGACTTGGCACGTCACGGTGAAGTCTGGGCGACCAAGAGCCTGCTGACCAAGCTGCCGCGAGAACTGCACAAGAAAGTGCGTTATGGCATCAAACGGCGTAATAAAGCAGACGGACATGAGGTGTTTGTGGATGCGAGCTTTGCCATGGTGTCCTCGCTGGCCGATTCCGAGCGCCTGAATTCGAGCAAACTGAGTGAAATCGCCACACTTCCGATTACCGAGATTGTCGAGATCAACGACTGACGCCGTCGGAACACACCGGGATCAGACCGAATCTTCCAGTGCTTTGCCGCTTGGCTGCCGGCTGGGGAATATGAAATAGATTCCCAGGCCGACCAGGATGGCCGGCATGATTTCGTAAGCCACATGGGACAATCCAAGTTCACGCCATAACAGGAAAGTCGTCACCCCTCCTCCCATCATGGCCAGCGCAACCTTTTCCGAGGGTTGCTTGCCTAGCGCATAAACCGTCATCAGCGGTACGAAAGCGGCAGCCAGCAGACCCCAGGCGATCAGCACCAGCGCAAACACGCTCTTGTTGCCGGAAAGAGACAGCAGCAACGCCACCAGCACCACACCAGCTGTAGCCAGCTTGGTGGCCTTGTAGCCGGACTTGTGCTCGGGCAGCAGGTCACGCGTCAGCGAGGCGGAACAGGACAGGATCAGCGAATCTGCGGTGGACATGGTGGCGGCAAACAGGCCGGCCAGCATTAGTCCGACCAGCACGCCCGGCAGCAGGTGTTCCGAGATGGTGGGCAGAGCCAGTTCTGCATCGAAACTCTGCGTTGCCGGCAACAGCAAGCGCGCAAGCAAGCCGACAATGATGGTGGCCGAATAAAATGCGATGAACCATGAGTAGTAATAGGCACGGAAACGGTTGATGTTGTCCGGATCGTCCAGCGTCATGTAGCGAATCACGATGTGCGGCTGCCCAGCCACGCCGAAACCAGCGAAAATCCAGCCTGCGACGAACAGCACCGCACCGCTCCACGAGTCGCCGGGAAACCAGCTCATGTATCCGGGAGCGACCTGTGTGAGTTCATGCCAGATGCGAGCAGGCGAGCCGACATGGTCTGCTGCGATAAACATCAGCATTAGCATCGACGCGATCATCACGAACGACTGGGCGGCATCGGTCCAGATCGAGGCACGAATGCCGCCGCTGTAGCTATAGAGCAGCACCAAGGCTGCGCCGAGGATGGCGCCAGTAGACAGATTCCAGCCGAACAGCACGTGCAGCGCCTTACTACCGGCCGAGAACTGGGCCGCCGCATAGGCGCCCAGAAACAGGATGGTGAGCACGCCGGCCACGCGGCGCAACACGTTGTAGTCGGTGTGGTGCCACTGCGCCAGCAGTCCGCCGAAGGAGTGCACATCATGGATCTCGGTGGCGATGCGCACTTTTTTCATGATCAGCAGCGAAGCGATGAAGTCACCGATGATCCATCCGATCATCAGCCATACCGATGACAGTCCACTGGTGTAGGTAAGACCGATCATGCCGATGAACATGAAACCGCTGTTGTTGGTGGCCACCGCCGACAGGCCCGCCAGCCAGGGCGACATGTTTCGTCCGGCCACCAGGTAATCGTCGGTGGTCGTCTTGCGGCGCATCATGGACAAGCCGCCAATGACGGCAAACATCAGCATGAAAAATACAAAGCTGGCTATCGTTATCCAGTGTGTCAACTTAAATCCATCTCCGGATAAAGTCCGGAAGTCGATATCCGATAACGCACCCGTTGCAGGATGGATCGGTTAGCCGGGACGTACCCGATCTTTGACGCATCGGCGAATGGTTCCGCCGTGCACGAATGCGGCGCTATTTGAAGTTTTTTTATGTTCGCCGCAATTTTTTCATTATACATGTTCAGCATGCCCCGATACGACCGCACCATACAGGCAACTTCAAGAGCCGGTCAGCGCAGGCTTTCCGAGGACATTATCTTCCCCGGTACGGCGCGCAATGATCACCGCCCCGCAGGAATCGCTGAACACGTTGACCGAGGTGCGACACATATCAAGTATGCGATCGACGGCAAGAATCAGGCCGATAGCCTCGATCGGCAGGCCGACCGCACCAAGAATGATGGCAATGGCGACCAGGCTGGCCGATGGAATGGCGGCCACACCAATGGAGGTGGCCAGCGCCATCAGCACGATGGTGAACTGCTGCACGAAGCCGAGTTCGATGCCGTAGGCCTGGGCCAGGAACATTGCCGCCACGCATTCATACAGCGCAGTGCCGTCCATGTTCACCGTCGCCCCCAGCGGCAGCACGAAACTGGTGGTGCGATTGGATACGCCGGCGTTCTTTTCCACGCACTCCATGGTCAGCGGCAGCGTAGCCGCCGATGAACTGGTGGAAAAGGCCGTCAGCAGCGCAGGCGCCATGGCGCGGTAGTGATCCAGCGGGTTGACGCGTCCGACCAGCAGCAGCAACGTCGGCAGCACCACGAGAAAATGCACCGCCAGTCCCAGCAGCACGCAGGCGAAGAACCAGGCCAGCGGCACGAACGCGGAATAGCCGGTCTCGGCCACCACCTTGGCCACCAGCCCGAATACACCGATCGGTGCAAACTTCATTACCCAGTCGGTGATTTTCATCATCACCTGGAAAGTACCCTGCCAGAAGCGGTACTGGCTTTCGGCGTAGTCTTCCTCGATCTTGGTCATGAAGAAGCCGAACAACAGGCTGAAGAAAATCAGCCCCAGCATCTGGCCATTCGCCGCGGCTGCCACGATGTTGGGCGGTATCATGCGCAGGAAAATACCGACCAGGTCGGCGCCGCCCTTTCCTTCCACTCTCGCGGCGATGTCCGCACTGCTGCCGGCCATGCCCAGCAAATGTTTGGCCGGTTCGCCATCCACCATGCCCGGCGCCAGCAGGTTTACCATCAGCAAGCCGACCAGCACGGCAAACAATGTAGTGGTCAGGTAGTACAGCAGCGTCTTCAGGCCCAATCTACCGAAGGCCCCACCCGAGCCGATGCCGGCAACCCCGATAATGATGGACGACACCACCAGCGGCACGATCAGCATTTTCAGCGCATTCAGGAACAGCGTGCCAATGAAGCCGAATACCGCATGGAAATGCAGTCCGAAGATTTCCGCCTGCGTGCCTGCCAGCGAACCGGCGATAACGGCCAGCAGCAAGGCAATCAGGATTTGCCAGTGCAATTTCAGTTCAAGCGGCTTCATCTTTTTCCACAAAAATTCATCGTATCGCCGGAATTTACCCTACGCCCTGCATGAGCCGCTCGAGCCGGTTTCGGCCTTCCGGTGTGGTCATCACCATCAGCACGTCGTCTTTGTGCAGCCGGTGCCGGGCCTCCGGATTGAATATCCAGTTTCGACCATGACGGATGGCCAGCACCACATAATTGCGGCTGCTCAGGTTCAAGACATCCAGCGACTTGTCGCTGAATCCTTCCGGAATGGTGAATTCTTCCATGCGCAGGTTATTGTCCGTGCGCAGCATCTCATCCAGAAAAGTCACCACCTGTGGGCGCAGCATGGCGGAAACGATGCGCAGGCCGCCGGTAAAGTCCGGCGACACGATCTCGTCCGCACCGGCCCGGCGCGTCTTTTCCACATTTTTCAGGTCATGGCAGCGCGCCACCACCCGCAGTTCGGGGTTGAGTTGCTTGGCACTCAGGCTGATCACCAGGTTCATGCTGTCGTCACTGGCCACGGCAAACACGCCGCGCGCGCGCGTCACTCCGGCAGCCAGCAATACGTCGTTATCGGTCGCATCGGCATGCAGATAGGGCTGTGCCGGATGATGTTGCAAATAACTTTCCAGATTGCCCAGGTTGCTGTCAATAATCACGCTGGGACGCCCGGTCATCGACAGCTCGTGCGCGACATTGCTGCCGACTCGCCCAACGCCACACACGATGTAGTGGTTGCTCATTTTCGAGATGGTTTGCAGCATTTTTTTTCTCCGCCAGGAAACATTGATATCGCTCTCCAGCATGAATGCAGTCACTGTGGAAAGCACGTAACCCAGCACGCCGATACCGGTAATGCCGATGAAAATGGTGAACAGCCTGCCGTACTGGTACCGGGTGACATCAACCACTTCATGGTAGCCGATGGTCGAAATGGTGACGAAGGTCATATAAAGGCTGTCCACCCAGGACGCCCTGGGTGCGCCGAGCACGTGATAGCCGAAAGTGCCGGTGGCCATCACCACCAGTAGTGCCAGCAACGCCAGCAGCAACTTGCGCCTTATTTTGCGGAAATTGTCACCCGATGCCTTCATCATTCATCCTGCATACTGCGATCCGGAAACAGCACGTCAGTGAAACCGAAATCCCGGAAATCGCGTATCCGCATCGGGTACAGAATACCGTCCAGATGATCGCATTCATGCTGTACCACGCGGGCATGGAAACCGCTCACCGTGCGATCGATCAGCGCACCGTACTCATCGCAACCCTGATACCGGATATGCCGGTAGCGCGGCACTTTGCCGCGCATGCCGGGCACGCTGAGACAACCTTCCCAGTCCACCTCGGTTTCCTCGCCCAGCGGCGTAATGACCGGATTGATCAGCACGGTATCGGGCACCTCCTCAACATCCGGGTAACGCCTGTTAACGTGTACGCCGAAGCTCACGACGCGCAGGCTTACCCCTATCTGTGGTGCAGCCAGCCCGACACCTTCCAGCGCCTGCATCGTGTCGCGCATGTCGGCAATCAGTTCAAACAGCTGCGGCGTCGAAAAATTCTGCACCTTCTGTGCCACCTGTAACAGGCGGGGATCGCCCATCTTCAATACTTCGCGTTTCATGCGTATCCCTTAAAAATTCAGAATTCGCCCGAGTGCAAGGCGCGCGGGAATTTTTTGCAGTGCCGCATATGTACGAATATGCTAGCAAGAAAAATTTCCGCGCAACACAGCAATCGGGATGAAATCCGGGTTTTTAATCGCCATCGCATTCCACCACGCACTCCAGAATCGCCCTCACCCTGGCCATTGCCGGCGGGATTACGTTGGGCAGCGATTCGAGGTTGATTCCTTCGCTGCTGCTGCGACGCCCCGCCGCATCGTTTGCCACGACCGCAATTGTGACGTAATCCAGCCCCAGCTCGCGGGCCAGCACTGCTTCCGGCATCCCGGTCATGCCCACCATATCGGCACCGTCGCGTTCCATGCGATCAATCTCCGCCCGGGTTTCCAGGCGCGGCCCCTGCGTGGCGGCATAAACACCGCCATCGATGCAGGGAATTTCGGCCAGGCTTGCTGCGTACAAGATGCGCTTGCGCAGGGACGGGGTATAGGGAAAGGTAAAATCGATGTGCACCACAGGGCGCTCACTCTGGTCGAAATAGGTGGAATCGCGGCCATGTGTGTAATCGATGATCTGGTCGGGCACTGCCACCACACCCGGCAGCAATTGTTCGCTAATGCCGCCGACGGAGGATACGGAAATCACCCGTTTTACCCCCGCATCGCGCAAGGCCCAGATGTTGGCACGGTAATTCACCCTGTGCGGCGGGATGGTATGGCCATAGCCATGCCGTGCCAAAAATAACACTTCGTGCTGCTTGATGGTGCCGAAAGTCAGCGCACCGGACGGCTCGCCATAAGGCGTGCGCATGACCTGCCGTTGCGTGATTTCCAGATTGGCCAGTTGGGTCAGGCCGGTCCCGCCTATGATAGCCAGCATTTAGTGTATTCCTCCGTCTATTCCGGCCCATTCAGAGCCTTCCCCAAGTGTTAGGCCAAGGCGCGGTGCGCAGGCAAGGGCATTCCCTTGGCAAGCGCCGTAACGCAGGCATAGCGCTTGTAGGAGGCTCCCTGCGGGCGAGTCGCTGGCAGGCCATCTGCTGTGTTGTGCGCACTTGAAATGGGGTGGCCATTCCGGCGCACCCACGCCTTGCATCTGGCCCGCCAGCAACCCGCTGAATGGCTCGGAGTAGACGGAGGAATACACTAGTCTTCCCTCACTGCATAAATCGCGGGTAAGTTGCGCCAGGCCCCGCTTACATCCATGCCGAAACCGAACACGAACCGGTCCGGCAATTGCAGCCCGACGAAATCGGCGATCGCCGCCTTCGGCTTGCCGGTCACCTTGTCGGCAAAAACCGCGCTGTAAAACCCTGTTGCCCCCAGTTCCAGTACGCGCTGTTTGAGTGCGGCCAGCGTCTCGCCTTCGTCCAGAACATCGTCCACCACCAGCACTACCCGGCCGGCAACGTTCTCGCGTGGCTCGACCGTCCAGTGCAACTCGCCGCCCTGTTGCCGACTGCCATAGCGCGAGACGTGCACGTAATCGAAATCGAGCGGGAAATCCAGTTGCGTCAGCAACTGCCCGGTAAACACCACCGCGCCCCCCATCACCGACAGTACCAGCGGGTGCGCGTTCGCCAGTTGCCCATTGATTTCTTGTGCCACACGGTGCACCGCAGCCTGTACCTGTTCTGCCGTGCAAATCAGCTCGGCCTGTTGCAATATCTCGCGCGCCTGCTTGTCCGACAACATCAGTCCAGAGATTTCAGGTAGCCGGCAAATGCTTCCCCGAATTCTGGATGCTTGAGGCCGTAAGCCACGATGGCCTTGAGATAGCCCAGCTTGTCACCGCAATCATAGCGCGTGCCCTTAAACCGGTAGGCCAGCAATTGCTCTTCATGCATCAATGCAGCAATGCCGTCGGTCAGCTGGATCTCCCCGCCCGTTCCCGGCTCCACCTGCTCCAGATGGTGAAAAATGCGCGGCGTCAGGATATAACGGCCGATCACGGCCAGTGTCGAAGGCGCTTCTTCTGGCTTGGGCTTTTCGACGATACCGGAAACCCTTTCAAGGGCGGGTTCAAGATTGGTGTGTCTGGCGATTGCATTGGTCCGGGTTTTGGGACCCGGCACCTGCGGCACCCCGAGAATGGAACAGCGATGGTGCTCGAAGACGTCCACCATCTGCTTGACGCTGCTTGGCTGGGCATCGACAAGATCGTCGGCCAGGATCACTGCAAAGGGTTCGTCCTGAATCACCGGCTTGGCGCATAGCACCGCATGCCCCAGCCCCAGCGCCATGTTCTGGCGAATGTAGATGCAGTTGATGTTCTTGGGAATGACTTCCTGAACCAGGCGCAGCAATTCGGTCTTGCCGCGCATTGCAAGCTCGGCCTCCAGTTCATAGGCCGTGTCGAAATGATCGGGAATGGATCGCTTGTTGCGTCCGGTGACGAACACCATATCGGTAATCCCGGCTTCCACCGCCTCTTCCACCGCATACTGGATCAGCGGCTTGTCCACGATGGGCATCATTTCCTTCGGACTGGCCTTGGTCGCGGGCAGGAAACGACTACCCATGCCGGCCACGGGAAAGACTGCCTTGGTAATGCGCTTCATATACTTCCCCCTCCTTTCAAACCTGCAACCACATGGCTTCTTGCAAAACAACAAAGGCTGTCTTCGGTGGAGGCTAACCTGCAAAGCAGGTTAAGCCCACAAGGGCGGCCGGAGCCAAACACGGCCTTGGTAATTTTCCTTATACCTGTTCGTAGCCTTTCAGCAACTCCGTAAATTCATCCTCGTCAATGATCGGTACGTTGAGCTCCCGGGCCTTGGCCAGTTTGTTGCCGGCTTCCGCGCCGGCCACCACGCAATGGGTCTTTTTCGATACGCTGCCGGCCACTTTGGCGCCCAGCGCTTCGAGCCTGGCCTTGGCCTCGTCCCGGCTCAGGGATGGAAGTGTACCAGTCAACACATAGGTCTTGCCGCTCAACGGCAATACCGCTTCGGCATCGCCGGCATGTTCATCCCAATATACGCCGTGCTTGTCACGCAATTCTTCGATGACCTCGCGGTTATGCTCTTCGCGGAAGAAGGCAGCAATACTTTGTGCTACCACCGGTCCCACGTCCGGAACCAGCTGCAACTGCACCTCGTCCGCCGCCATCAGTCGCTCCAGAGAGCCAAAATAACGTGCCAGGTCTTTTGCCGTAGCTTCACCCACATTGCGGATGCCCAGTGCATAAATGAAACGGGCAAGCGTGGTCTTCTTGCTCTTTTCGATCGCATCAAGCAAGTTTTCGGCCGACTTTTGTCCCATGCGCTCGACATTGACCAGCACTTCACTGTTCAAGAAATACAAGTCAGCCGGGGTCAGCACGATCTGATTGTCCACCAGTTGCTTGACCAGCTTTTCGCCCAAACCCTCGACATCCATCGCACGACGACTGGCAAAATGCAGCAGTGCCTGCATACGCTGTGCCGGGCAATACAACCCGCCGGTGCAGCGCCAGTCAGCCTCACCCTCCTCGCGCACGATGGTGCTGTTGCACACCGGACATTTACCTTCCAGTTGCCGGAACAGATCGAATGGCTCCCCGACATCTTTCGGACGCTTGTCCAGCACCACGCCTACCACTTCCGGAATCACGTCGCCGGCACGGCGCACGATCACCGTATCGCCGATGCGTACGTCCTTGCGCCGCGTCTCGTCCTCGTTGTGCAGCGTGGCGTTGGAAACCGTGGTGCCGCCAACGAAGACAGGTTCGAGTTTCGCCACCGGCGTCAGCTTGCCGGTGCGTCCGACCTGGATGTCGATGTCGCGCACCACGGTCACCTGCTCCTGCGCCGGATACTTGTGGGCGCAGGCCCAGCGCGGCTCGCGCGTGACGAAACCAAGCTTCTTCTGCAATTCCAGGCTGTTGACCTTGTACACTACGCCGTCGATGTCGAACGGCAGG
>Ga0102953_1000340_pt1 | contig 33339 bp, 26 predicted proteins | sample SalPon2A_C_D2_MG_FD_78509 | JGI IMG/M metagenome (GOLD analysis project Ga0102953, IMG submission 78509) | Soil microbial communities from South San Francisco under conditions of wetland restoration - Salt Pond MetaG R2A_C_D2_MG | ecosystem: Environmental > Terrestrial > Soil > Wetlands | place... | reverse complement strand
TATCAAGGGACAGCCCAGCCACGACACGATCCGCCAGGGTTTGCAGATACTGGAAAATCTGACCCATCGCGGCGCGGTCGGTGCCGACCCGCTGGCCGGCGATGGCGCCGGTATTCTGCTCCAGGTTCCCGATGCCTTCCTGCGCAAATCCTGCGAAGTGCAGGGCATCAAGCTGCCCGAAGCCGGTGATTATGGCGTTGGCATGCTGTTCCTGCCGCGCGATGCAAAGGCGCGTACCGCCTGCGAAAAGGCGATCGAGAAAAAAGTTGCCACAGAGAAACAGAAGCTGTTGGGCTGGCGCGATGTGCCGGTAGACAATAGCGGACTGGGCGAAAGCGTGAAGAAAGTCGAGCCGGTGGTGCGCCAGGTATTCATCGGCCGCAGCAAGAACTGTCCCGACCAGGACGCTTTCGAGCGCAAACTGTTTGTGATCCGCAAGACAGCGGAACATGTGGTCAGCGCGTTGCCGAAAGGTCAGGGCAGCGGCTTCTATTTTTCCTCGCTGTCCTCACGTACCATCGTGTACAAAGGCATGCTGCTGGCCAACCAGGTCGGCCGGTATTACCTCGATCTGCAGAATCCGGCCGTGGTCAGCGCACTGGCGCTGGTGCACCAGCGTTTCTCCACCAACACTTTCCCGACCTGGGATCTCGCGCACCCGTTTCGCATGATTGCGCACAACGGTGAGATCAACACCGTGCGTGGTAACGTCAACTGGATGGCTGCACGCCATGCGGCAATGTCCTCCAAGCTGCTTGGTGAAGACCTGGAAAAACTGTGGCCGCTGATCGCGGAAGGCCAGTCCGATTCCGCCTGTTTCGACAATGCGCTGGAATTGCTGGTGGCCGGCGGCTACTCGCTGCCACATGCGATGATGTTGCTGATCCCGGAAGCATGGGCCGGCAATCCGCTGATGGACGAGGAGCGCCGCGCGTTCTACGAATACCATGCCGCACTGATGGAGCCGTGGGACGGCCCTGCCGCCGTGGCGTTTACCGACGGCCGCATGATAGGCGCAACGCTGGACCGTAACGGCCTGCGCCCGGCGCGCTACCTGATCACCGACGACGACCTCGTGCTGATGGCGTCCGAAATGGGCGTGCTCGACATTCCGCAGCACAAAATCGTAAGGAAGTGGCGCTTGCAGCCGGGCAAGATGTTCCTGATCGACATGGAGGCCGGGCGCATCGTAGACGATGCGGAGCTGAAAAACCAGCTTGCCGCCGCCAAACCCTATCGCCAATGGATTGAGCAATCGCGCTATTTCCTGGGCGACCTGCCTGTCGTGGAAATGCGGGAATCGCGCAAGGTATCGCTGCTCGACACGCAACAGGCATTCGGTTACACCCAGGAAGACCTGAAATTCCTGCTCGCACCCATGGCCTCGGCCGGCGAGGAGGCGACCGGCTCGATGGGCGCCGACAGTGCGCTGCCGGTGCTGTCGAATCGTAACAAGGCGCTATACAACTATTTCAAGCAGTTGTTCGCGCAGGTGACCAATCCGCCGATCGATCCGATTCGCGAAGAAATCGTGATGTCGCTGACCTCATTCATCGGCCCGAAGCCGAATCTGCTCGGCATTGATGAAACCGATCCGCCGCTACGCCTTGAAGTGCACCAGCCGGTGCTGGCTAATGAAGACCTGGCCAGGCTGTGCGACATCGCCAGGCTAACGAACAAAAAATACCGTTCGCGCGTGCTGGACATCACTTATCCTGCCGCCGAGGGCGCGACCGGTTGCGAGGGCGCACTCAAGAAACTGTGTGCCGCCGCTGACAAGGCCGTGGCCGAAGGCATCAACGTGCTGATTTTGTCCGACCGCACAGTGTCCGCCAAACGGGTTGCAATCCCGGCATTGTTGGCAACCGCAGGCGTGCACCATCATCTGGTGCGCGAAGGGCTGCGCACCAGCACCGGTCTGGTGGTGGACACTGGCTCCGCGCGCGAGGTGCAGCATTTTGCGCTACTCGCCGGATACGGCGCGGAAGCCGTTTGTCCCTGGCTGGCCTTCGAAACGATCGGCACGCTGGAATTGCCTGGCAACATCGATTCCGGGGAAGCCGGCAAGCGCTTCATCAAGGCGATCAACAAGGGTCTGCTCAAGGTGATGTCCAAGATGGGCATCTCCACCTACCAGTCGTATTGTGGCGCACAGATCTTCGAGGCGGTCGGCCTCAGCTCCGCATTTGTCGAGAAATACTTCTCCGGCACTGCGACGCAGGTCGAGGGTATCGGCCTCAAGGAAGTGGCGGAAGAAGCCGTGCGTACGCACCAGGCTGCTTTCGGCAACGACCCGGTACTGGCCGATGCGCTGGACGCGGGCGGCGAATACGCCTGGCGCACGCGCGGCGAAGAACACATGTGGACGCCGGAGACCATCGCGAAATTGCAGCATGCCACGCGCGCCAACAATTTTGCCAGTTACAAGGAATACGCCAAGCTGATCAACGAGCAGGCGGGCAAGCTGAAGACGCTGCGCGGCATGTTCGAGATCAAGCCTGCCGGCAAGCCGGTGCCACTGGAAGAAGTCGAATCGGCGAAGGAAATCGTCAAGCGTTTCGCCACCGGTGCAATGTCGCTGGGCTCAATCTCGACCGAGGCGCACACCACGCTGGCGCAGGCGATGAACCGCATCGGCGGCAAGTCCAATACCGGTGAGGGCGGCGAAGACCCGAACCGCTTCCGCAAGCTGAAGGCTGGCGAGAAGCTGTCGGACATCATCGGCAAGAACCGCATCGAAGCCGACCGCGTGATGGCGGAGGGCGATTCGCTGCGCTCCGCGATCAAGCAGGTCGCCTCGGGCCGCTTCGGTGTGACCGTCGAATACCTGGCCAACGCCGACCAGATCCAGATCAAGATGGCACAGGGCGCGAAGCCCGGCGAGGGTGGCCAGTTGCCTGGTGGCAAGGTGTCGGAATACATCGGCAAGCTGCGCCACTCGGTGCCCGGCGTGGGCCTGATTTCGCCGCCGCCGCATCACGATATTTATTCCATCGAGGATCTCGCGCAACTGATCCACGACCTGAAAAACGCGAACCCGAACGCGTCGATCTCGGTCAAACTGGTATCGGAAATCGGTGTCGGCACTGTGGCCGCAGGTGTATCCAAGGCCAAGGCCGACCATATCGTAATCTCCGGATTCGACGGCGGCACGGGTGCATCGCCATTGTCTTCGATCCGCCACGCCGGCACGCCGTGGGAACTTGGTCTGGCCGAGGCGCAGCAGACGCTGGTGTTGAACCAGTTGCGCGGCCGCATCGGCCTGCAGGTAGACGGCCAGATGAAGACCGGGCGCGACGTGCTGATCGGCGCCCTGCTCGGCGCCGACGAGTTCGGTTTTGCCACGGCACCGCTGGTGGTCGAAGGCTGCATCATGATGCGCAAGTGTCACTTGAATACCTGCCCGGTCGGCGTGGCCACGCAGGACCCGGAATTGCGCAAGCGTTTCGCCGGTCAGCCGGAGCACGTGGTCAACTATTTCTTCTTCATTGCCGAAGAGGTGCGCGAACTGATGGCGCAGATGGGCATCCGCAAGTTCAACGACCTGATCGGTCGCAGCGATCTGCTCGATATGCGCAAGGGAATCGCGCACTGGAAGTCCAGGGGGCTGGATTTCTCGCGAATTTTCCACCAGCCCGATGTCGATGGCGGCGTTGCCCGTCTCCATTCCGAGGAGCAGGATCACGAACTCGACAAGGCGCTGGACAACAAGCTGATCGCCCATGCCGCCGAGGCACTGGAAAAGCGCAAGCCGGTAGTGATCGAAAGCAACATCCACAATATCAACCGTACCGCCGGCACCATGCTGTCGTACGAGGTAGCCAGGCGCTACGGCAATGCCGGCCTGCCGGACGACACCATCACGGTGAAACTGCGTGGCACGGCGGGACAGAGCTTTGGCGCCTTCCTCGCGCACGGCATTACCTTTGATCTGACCGGCGAGGGCAACGACTACGTTGGCAAAGGATTGTGTGGCGGGCGCATTGTGGTCAAGCCGCCGCAGGAATGCCCGATCGTGGCCGAAGACAACATCATTGTCGGTAATACCGTGCTGTATGGCGCGACCGGTGGTGAATGCTATTTCCGCGGTGTGGCCGGCGAGCGCTTCGCCGTGCGCAATTCCGGCGCGGTCGCAGTGGTCGAGGGGCTCGGCGACCACGGCTGCGAATACATGACCGGAGGCATGGTGGCGGTGCTGGGCCAGACCGGACGCAATTTTGCTGCGGGCATGTCCGGCGGCGTGGCCTACGTGCTGGACGAGGACGGCGGCTTCAGGAAGCGTTGCAACCTGGCAATGGTGGAACTCGAACCGATTCCGTCGGAAATCGCCGCCAGCGAGACCGGAGAGGTCGAAGCGCACGGCCGCGTGCATTTCAACCATCTGAACAAGGCTGACGAGCATGCCTTGCGCGAACTGGTCGAAAACCACCTGCGCTATACCGGCAGTCCGCGCGCTAAGCAGATCCTCGACGACTGGGAGAGCTGCCTGCCCCGGTTCGTCAAGGTGATGCCGATCGAATACCGGCGCGCGCTGCATGAAATCGCCGCGGCGAAAGGGCTGGTGCCTGCCGCAGCGAAGCCGGAACATGTTCAGTCACTGGGTGGCGGCTTCAGGCCCGCCCCTGCCAAAGTGGAGACCGCATAATGGGTAAGCCAACCGGATTCATGGAATTTCAGCGGCTGGACGAAACCTATCAGTCGGTAGCGAAAAGGACCAAAAACTACCAGGAGTTCGTTGCGCACCTGAACGACAAGGATGCCAAGATACAAGGCGCGCGCTGCATGGACTGCGGCATCCCGTTCTGCAACAACGGCTGCCCGGTCAACAACTTGATCCCGGACTGGAACGATCTGGTCTACCGCGGCGACTGGAAACGTGCACTGGAGGCGCTGCATTCGACCAACAATTTCCCCGAGGTCACCGGCCGCATCTGCCCGGCACCGTGCGAGGCCGCTTGCACCTTGAACATCAACAACGATGCGGTGGGCATCAAGTCGATCGAACACGCGATCATCGACAAGGGCGGCGAGAACGGCTGGGTCGTGCCGCAGAAGGCAAAGAAGAAGACTGGCAAGAAAGTTGCCGTTGTCGGCTCCGGTCCCGCCGGGCTGGCCGCGGCACAACAGCTTGCGCGCGTGGGCCACAGCGTCACGGTATTCGAGAAGAACAGCCGCATCGGCGGGTTGATGCGCTACGGCATTCCCGACTTCAAACTGGACAAGCGGCTGATCGACTGGCGCATGGCACAACTGGCCGCCGAGGGCGTGAAGTTCAAGGTCAACACCTACATCGGCAAGGAAGCGCCGGGTAAGGGTGTGGTCAATGACGCGAAAAAAACCATCAACCCGAAGGAACTGAAAAAGGACTTCGACGCGGTGATCCTGGCCGGCGGTTCGGAACAGCCGCGCGACCTGCCAGTGCCGGGCCGTGAGTTGTCCGGCGTGTATTTCGCGCTGGAATTCCTGATCCCGCAAAACAAGCAGGTTGCCGGCGACGGAAAGAACCCGATCAGCGCGAAGGGCAAGCATGTGGTGGTGATCGGCGGCGGCGATACCGGTTCTGACTGCGTCGGCACGTCGAACCGACACGGTGCGGCATCGATTACTCAGATCGAAGTGATGCCGCGTCCGCCCGAAAAGGAAGACGGTGCAATGACCTGGCCGTACTGGCCAATGAAGTTGCGCACCTCCAGTTCGCACGAAGAAGGTTGCGAGCGCGACTGGGCACTCTCCACCAGGGAATTCATCGGCAAGAATGGCAAGCTCACCGGCCTCAAGTGCGTGCGCGTGGAATTCAAGGGCGGCAAACTGCACGAGGTCGCCGGTAGCGAGTTCGAGATCAAGGCCGATCTGGTGTTCCTGGCGATGGGCTTCACCAATCCGCTGGCACAGGTGCTGGATGCATTCGGCGTGGACAAGGATGCGCGCGGCAATGCCAGGGCAAGCACCGACGGCGACGGCTGCTACCAGACCAGTGTGAAGAAAGTGTTTGCCGCGGGCGATATGCGTCGTGGCCAGTCGCTGGTGGTATGGGCGATCCGCGAGGGTCGCCAGGCCGCGCGGGCGGTTGATGAATTCCTGATGGGCAGCAGCGTGTTGCCGCGATAAGAAAAGAGCAGAATGAACTTAAAAGTAAAGAACGATACCTTCCTGCGTGCCCTGTTACGGGAACCCACCGACTACACACCGATCTGGATGATGCGCCAGGCCGGGCGCTATCTGCCGGAATATTGCGAGACGCGTAAGCGCGCCGGCAGTTTCCTCGACCTGTGCAAATCGCCGGACATGGCAACCGAGGTAACACTGCAGCCGCTGGATCGCTTCCCGCTGGATGCGGCAATCCTGTTCTCGGACATCCTGACCATTCCGGACGCGATGGGACTGGGCCTGTATTTCGCCGAGGGTGAAGGCCCCAAGTTCGAGCGCCCGCTGAAGACGGAGGCCGAGATCAAGGCGCTGGCCGTGCCCGACATCGGGACCGATCTGAAATACGTTACCGACGCCGTGTCACAGATCCGCAAGGCGCTGGATGGCCGCGTGCCGCTGATCGGCTTCTCCGGCAGCCCGTGGACGCTCGCCTGCTACATGGTCGAAGGCGGCAGTAGCAGCGACTACGCCAAGGTGAAGACACTGGCGTACAAGGAGCCGGCGCTGATGCACCATATCCTGAACGTGACTGCAGACGCAGTGACCGCTTACCTCAATGCACAGATCGAAGCCGGTGCGCAGGCGGCAATGATCTTCGACTCCTGGGGCGGCACGCTGTCGCACTATGCCTACCACGAGTTTTCATTGCCCTATCTGAAGCGTATTGTGCAGGGCCTGAAACGCGAATACGACGGGGTGCAGATTCCCAGCATCGTGTTCACCAAGGGCGGCGGTCTGTGGGTGGAAAGCATTGCCGATATCGGCTGCGATGCGGTCGGATTGGACTGGACCATGGACATCGGCGTGGCACGCCAGAAGGTGGGACAGAAAGTGGCGCTGCAAGGCAACCTCGATCCGACAGTGCTGTTCTCGACACCCGAGGTGATTCGCAACGAGGTTGAGCGCATCCTGGCCAGCTATGGCTACGGCAGCGGCCATGTGTTCAATCTGGGGCATGGGATTTCGCAATTTACCGACCCGGATAACGCCGCTGCGCTGGTGCAGGCCGTGCATGAACTCAGCCAGAAATACCACTAAAAACGCTTGACATTGCGCAGGGTTATGCACAAGCCCCGCGCCAAGTATAGAAGCCGCGAGGAAATTCTTCGCGGCTTTTGTGTTTTTATGTAACATATTGTTTTTGCTTGATGTAATGATTGCCTGTAAAGTGTGCTGAAATATAAAACCGTATACACCATTAGCAGTTAGGATGTTTATAACAAAGTTGTGCACACCGTTATCCACAGATAATGTGGACAATAAAAAATAGGTAATCCGCTAAGCTAGTTAGTACCGTTTCATAGAAATTACCGGAGAAGCATTTTCTAAATGCCAATTATTCGCGTTGCGCTGGATGTGCCCCTGCACAAATCCTTCGATTACACAGTGGCGGATGACGTTACCGTGGCTGCCGGTCAACGCGTGCTGGTACCGTTCGGACCGCGGCAGCTGGTAGGGGTGGTGCTGGGACAAGCGCAGGACTCCTCACTAGACGTTGCACGCCTCAAGCCCGTAGTGCGGGTACTGGATGCTGCACCGCTGCTGTCTGCCGAGGTATTGGCGCTGCTCCATTTTTGCAGCAACTATTATCACTATCCGCTGGGTGCCGCAGTGGTGTCCGCCCTGCCGACGAGATTGCGCAGTGCCGAACCGCTGGCGCGCGGCGGTGCGCAATGTTATGCACTGACTGCAGCGGGGCGTGATCTGGACATGGAACAGATTCCCCGGCGCCGGGTGGTGCAGCACCGCCTGCTTGCGGCGCTACGGCAAGGCGCGCTGACCCTGGCACAACTGCGTGCCCTGTCGCCGAGCGCACCGGCTGCGCTCAAGGCATTGCGCGAAGCCGGCTGGGTCGAACCCTGCAAAGCCGGAGTCGTTACGGGGGCGCCGTCATTGCGCGATGCGCTGGAACTGAAGCCTGAACAGCAGCAGGCGGTGGAAGCGGTGGCGCAGGTATCCGGCTACAACTGTTTCCTGCTGCATGGCATCACCGGCAGCGGCAAGACCGAGGTCTACATGCACCTGATGCATCATGTGCTGCAGCAGGGCGGACAAGTACTGTTGCTGGTGCCGGAAATCAACCTGACGCCACAACTGGAAAACCATTTTCGCAATCGCTTTCCCGGGGTCGAGCTGGCCAGCCTGCACAGCGGACTGGCCGAAGGGGTGCGTGCGCAGAACTGGCTGGGAGCGCAATCCGGCCGTGCCCGCATTGTAATCGGTACGCGCCTGGCCGTGTTCACGCCGTTGCCGCAGCTGTCGCTGATCATTGTCGATGAGGAGCACGATGCCTCGTTCAAGCAGCAGGACGGCCTGCGCTATTCGGCGCGCGATGTGGCGATCTTCCGCGCCAGCCAGCGCGGCGTGCCTGTCATGCTTGGCTCGGCCACACCGTCGCTGGAAAGTTACCAAAATGCAGTGAGCGGTCGCTACCGCCTGCTGCGGCTTACCGGGCGTGCCCGGGAACAGGCGCAATTGCCACAGCTGCGCTGCATCGATACGCGCCATGCCGTGCTACAGCATGGTCTCAGCGAGCAGTTGCTCGCCGCCTTGCGCCAGCGCCTGCAGCGCGGCGAGCAAAGTCTGATATTCATCAACCGTCGCGGTTATGCGCCGGTGCTGATGTGCACATCCTGCGGCTGGTTGTCCGATTGTCCACATTGTGCAGGCAAGTTGGTACTGCACCTGCAGGATCGGCGGTTGCGCTGTCATCATTGCGGCTATCAAATACGTATACCGCATGCTTGTCCGGACTGCGGCAATACCGATCTGCAGCCGGTGGGTATTGGTACCCAGCGTGTGGAAGAAACGCTGCAGGAGCAGCTGCCCGGCGCGCGCATTTTGCGTGTGGATCGCGACAGCACGCGCAACAAGGGAACCTGGGCGGCGATGCGCCGTCAGATTGAGGACGAGTCGGTGGACATCCTGGTGGGAACGCAGATGCTGGCAAAGGGACATGATTTTCCCAAACTCACGTTGGTCGGTGTGCTTAATCCGGACAATGCGCTATACAGCAGCGATTTTCGCGCTTCCGAAAAGCTGTATGCGCAGCTATCGCAGGTGGCCGGCCGTGCCGGCCGCGCGCAACATCCGGGCGAGGTGCTGATCCAGACCAATTTCCCCGAGCACCCGTTGTTCCACGCCTTGCGCCAGCACGACTACGACGCTTATGCGCAAACCCTGCTGGAGGAACGCCAGGCCGCCGGTTTCCCGCCCTTCGTGCATCAGGCAATGCTGCGAGCCGAGGGCAAACAGGAGAACAGGGTGTATGACTTCCTGCAGCGTGCGCACCAGGCTGCCGAGGCATTGGACATGGCGGTGGAGGTTTACGGGGTGGTGCCTGCCGCCATGCCGCGCCGCGCCAATCACACCCGCGCGCAAATATTGGTGCAATGTGAATCGCGTAAACTGTTGCAGCAGTTCCTGAGCACATGGCAAAACAGGCTGGATGCGCTACCCGATTCCGGGTTACGCTGGTCGCTGGATATCGATCCCTGGGACTTCTAAAGGGGGGGGTCTCCATACACCAAAAGGGGGATTGACCTGCCCCGGGTTGTGTATAGACTATCAGGAATATCTAATATGTGAGTCAACTTACTTATAGGGAGGCATAGATGTCTGGCAGCGATACGATAGACAACCCTGATCGCCGCAATTTTCTGGGCACGATCACCAGCGTGGCAGGCGCGACGGGCGCAGCAGCGGCCTGCTGGCCTTTCGTCAGCAGCATGAACCCGAGCGCCGACGTGCTGGCCAAGGCCACGACCGAAGTGGACATCAGTAGCATTCCTCCCGGCGGGGAACACACGGTGGCTTGGCAGGGCAAGCCGGTATTCATCGTGCATCGCACCCCGGAACAGATCAAGGCGATGGAAGCCAAGGAAACCACCATCGATCCCGAGTCCGACAGCAAGCGCGTGCTCAAGCCTGAATGGTTGGTGGTGGTCGGCATCTGCACCCACTTGGGCTGCGTGCCCAACCGCGACCCGGAAGGCGGCTGGCTGTGCCCTTGCCACGGTAGCATGTACGATGCCAGCGGCCGCGTAGTCCGCGGGCCGGCACCGCGCAACCTGGAAGTCCCGGTCTATCATTTCGTGAGCGATACCAAGATCCTCATCGGTAAAAAAGTCTAAGGGGAGCGCCATGATCAAGAAGACAATTTCCTGGATAGACCAGCGTTTTCCGCTGACCGCATTCGTCAAGCATGAACTGACCGGCTATCCGACGCCGCGCAATCTCAGCTACTGGTGGAATTTCGGCTTTCTCGCCGGCTTCGTGCTGGTACTGCAGATCGTCACCGGCATTTTTCTGGCCATGCACTACAAGGCTGATTCTCACCTCGCGTTTGATTCGATCCAGCACATCATGCGCGACGTAAACTACGGCTGGCTCTTGCGTTATCTGCATTCCACCGGTGCTTCGGCATTTTTCGTGGTGATCTACGTGCACATGGCGCGCACGCTGTATTACGGCTCCTACCGTAAACCACGCGAACTGCTGTGGTGGACCGGCCAGCTGTTGCTGCTGCTGCTGATGGCGATTTCCTTTATGGGCTACCTGCTACCGTGGGGGCAAATGTCATACTGGGGCGCAGAGGTTATCACCAACCTGTTCCGTGCCACGCCGTTCATCGGCGACCAGGTGGTGGTCTGGTTGCGCGGCGATTTCAGCGTAGGTGACGAAACGTTAACTCGTTTCTTTGCACTGCACTTCCTGTTCCCGTTCATCATTGCGGGCGCGGTGGTCATCCACCTGGTCGCATTGCATACGGTCAGGAGCAGCAACCCGTCCGGCATCAACCTGGCGGACAAGGACAACATCCCGTTCCATCCCTACTTCACCATCAAGGACATGTTCGGGCTGGGTGTTTATCTGATCATCTTCTTCATCTTCGTGTTCTTCTACCCGAACACCTTCATCGAAGCGGCCAACAACATTCCGGCCAACCCGATGCAGACGCCGCCGCACATCGAGCCGGAATGGTACTTCCTGCCGTTCTACGCGATCCTGCGTTCGGTGCCCGACCTGGTTGGTGGCGTGGTGGCCATGGGGTTGTCGGTGATGATCTTTGCGGCGATGCCCTACATGGATCGTTCGCGCATCCCCGGCGGGGCGCGCTATCGTCCATGGTACCGCCTCCTGTTCTACGTGTTCATCGCCGACATCTTCCTCCTCGGTTACGTCGGAGCACAGGCAGTGACGCCACAAAGCATCATACTTGGCCGGGTGGCTTCGCTGGTCTATTTCGGTGTGTTCCTGGTATTGCCGTTCATGTCGAAAGTCGAGGAGCGCATGTTGATCAAGCGCGGGCTGCCGCCCGCGGTAAAGGAACTGCTGGAGGGGGAAAAAGCATGAACAAGAACCATACAATGACAGTGCGTTTCCTGCTGGGGCTGACGCTGGGTCTGCTGCCGCTGTTCGCTGCGGCTGAGGGAGCCAAGCTGGACGAGACCCCGATTCCGACCGATCAGGCCTCCATTCAGCGCGGCGCGGAAGAGGTGATCACGGTGTGCAGCGGCTGCCATGGACTCAAGTACATCAAGTACCGCAACCTGTTGACTCTGGGCCTTACCAAGGACAAGGTAGATGGCTGGCGCGGTTCGCATTCGATGGACGCATCATTACCGCCGCAGATGCCGGGCGAGATTGCCAAAGCCTCCTTTGGCGTGGAACCGCCGGATCTGAGCCTGATGGCGGCTTCGCGCGAAGGAGGAGGACATTATCTGTACGCCTACCTGACCGGTTACCACATGGAAGACGGCAAGCTGTCCAACAGTGTATTCCCGGTCACGCGCATGCCGGACGTGCTCGGGCTGTCGATGATGAAGGACCCGCAGCAGCGCGCCAAGGCCGAAAAGACGGCCAAGGACATCAGCGCCTTCCTGGTGTGGGCGGCCGACCCACATGCACAACAGCGCAAGCACATGGGCTATTACGTGCTGGCATTCGTGTTCGTGATGACCATCCTGCTGTACCTGTGGAAAAAACAGATATGGAAGGAAGTCGACCGTCAGCCCAAGATTGAGTAAGGCTGCGCTGGGGTGCATACAAGCACTCCATGGTATGCTGTGGCGGCTCCTGCGGGAGCCGCCTGTTTTTCGATACGCCTTTTTTTCATGATCGGCACCAACCGTGGATACAGCTTTACTTGAACAGTTGCGCAGCATAATCGGCGCCGACAACCTTCTGGTCGGCGATGCGGCAGCACCTTACTGCAAGGATTGGCGTGGCCGTTACGTCGGGCACGCACTGGCCGTGGCATTGCCGGGCGACACCCGGCAGGTGGCCGAAGTGGTCGCGTGGTGTGCTGTAAATGGGATCGCCATGGTGCCGCAAGGTGGCAACACCAGCTTGTGCGGTGCCTCGGTGCCGCTGACGGGGGAACTACCGCAACTGGTCATCAACCTGTCGCGCATGAATCATGTGCGCAACGTGGATGCGGCCAATTACACCATGACTGTCGAGGCCGGCTGCAAACTGGCCGAGTTGTACCAGGCTGCGGAACAGGCCCAGCGGTTGTTTCCGCTGGGGCTTACCGCGGTTGCACCGCATTGCGAAATCGGTGGCAACCTGTCCACCAATGCCGGTGGCCTGGGCGTATTGCGCTACGGCAGTGCACGCGACCTGGTGCTGGGACTGGAGGTCGTGCTACCGGACGGGCGTATCTGGGAGGGGCTGCGTAGCCTGCGCAAGGACAACAGCGGCTACGATCTCAAGCAACTATTCATCGGTGCGGAGGGCACGCTGGGCATCATCACCACCGCCGTGCTCAAGCTTTATCCGCGTCCGCAGTCCACGGCTACGGCCTGTATCGCGGTGCGCGACCCGGCCGCCGCCGTGGAACTGCTGGCTTATTTGCGCGCGCGTTGCGGCGATACCATCAGCGCTTTCGAGCTGATTTCGCGCTCCTGTCTTGACCTGGTATTCAAGAACATTCCGGACACGCACGAACCGTTTCCGGGCGAGAAGCACGCCTGGATTGTCCTCGTCCGGCTGGACGATGTACTGCCCGAGCCGCTGGATTCCGCGCTGAGCATTGCCCTGCAGGAATTCGGCGAGGGCGTGGTGGAGTACACCGTGACCGCCGACCCGGTGCAAGCCGAGGCATGGTGGAAACTGCGCAAGGGCATCAGCGATGCGCAGAAGATCGAGGGCATCAGCGTCAAACACGACGTATCGGTGCCGGTCAGCTGTGTTGCGGAATTCATCGCGGACGCCGGCAAGGAGCTGGATGCCGCATTCCCGGGCATCCGCATTGTCGCCTTCGGCCACATGGGCGACGGCAATATCCATTACAACGCCTCGATGCCGGAAGCTGCAAGGAACGACAGCTTCATTGCCAATGACGAGCGCGCAGTGAACCGCATCGTGTATGGCGTGGTGGCCCGGTTCAACGGCAGTATCAGTGCCGAACACGGTCTGGGGCAACTCAAGCGCGAGGAAATTGCCCGCTACAAGAGTGCACTGGAACTGGAATTGATGCGTTCGATCAAGCATACGCTGGATCCGCGCGGGCTGATGAACCCGGGTAAGGTGATATAATCCGCGCCTCTTTTGTAGGCACAATATTAATGTCCGTAGTACTGAATTTCAGATCCCATCTGACTGAACTGTTTGCACAAGCCCTGCGCGAGGTTGCGCCGGATTATGCCGACACCACCATTCTAGTCGAGCGCCCAAAACAGGCCGCGCATGGCGATTACGCCTGCAACCTGGCGATGCAACTGGCCAAACCGCTACGCCGTTCGCCGCGCGACATCGCACAGGCGCTGATCGCGGCGCTGCCGCAAACCGATTTCATCGACAAGGTGGAGATCGCCGGCGCCGGTTTCATCAATGTATTCGTTGCTACCGCCGCCAAGCAGCAAGTGGTGCACGGCGTTTTGCAGTCAGGCACCGGCTACGGGCATGTACACCTCGGTGGTGGGGGCAAGGTGCAGGTGGAATTTGTCTCGGCCAACCCGACCGGCCCCCTGCATGTCGGCCATGGGCGCGGTGCCGCGGTGGGCGACTGCCTGTGCCGGGTGCTGCATGCGGCGGGCTGGCAGGTGACACGCGAGTTCTATTACAACGATGCCGGCCAGCAGATCGACAACCTGACGCGCTCGGTGCAGTTGCGCTGCCAGGAGTTGACGCCCGATCACCCGGAATGGCCGGAAGACGGCTATCGCGGTGACTATATCGTCGACGTCGCCAATGCCTATATGGCGAAAGAGCCCGTCGAGGCGGACGACCAGCATATTACCGGGGCGGGCGACGCGAACGATCATGAAGCGATCCGCCATTTCGCCGTGGCCTACCTGCGCCGCGAACAGGATCTCGACCTGCGCGCGTTCGGCGTGGAGTTCGACGTGTTCTCGCTCGAGTCGGCGCTGTATACCGACGGCAAGGTGGCAGAAGTGGTGGACAAGCTGGTTGCCAACGGCCATACCTACGAGCAGGACGATGCGCTGTGGCTGCGTACCACCGATTTCGGTGACGACAAGGATCGCGTGATGCGCAAGCGCGAAGGCGGTTACACCTATTTCGTGCCGGACGTGGCTTACCATCTGGACAAGTGGCAGCGCGGCTTCGAGCGCGTGGTCAACGAGCAGGGTGCCGACCACCACAGCACGATCACACGCGTGCGTGCCGGCCTGCAGGCGCTGGATGCCGGCATTCCGCAGGGCTGGCCCGAATACGTGTTGCACCAGATGGTAACGGTGCTGAAGAACGGCGAGGAAGTGAAGATTTCCAAGCGCGCCGGAAGCTATGTCACGCTGCGTGACCTGATCGACGAAGTCGGCTGTGATGCCACGCGCTATTTCCTTGCTGCGCGCCATCCCGACTCGCAACTGGTGTTCGATATCGATCTGGCCAAGTCGCAGAGCAACGACAATCCGGTCTACTACATCCAGTACGCCCACGCGCGCATTTACGGCGTGCTGGCACAGTGGGGCGGCGACAGGCTGGCGTTGCATCAGGCCGACGTCAGCGTGCTGGACAGCGACTACGAAACGCTATTGCTGCAGAAAATGATCGATTATCCGCAGGTGGTCGAGACGGCGGCCCAGGAACTTGCGCCGCATGTCATTGCCTTCTATCTGAAAGGGTTGGCGGCTGATTTTCACAGCTACTATAATGCCTCGCGTTTTCTGGTCGAGGACGAAAAGCTCCGGCTGGCGCGGCTGGCGTTGATCGAAGCACTGGCACAGGTGATCCGCAACGGCCTGTATTTGCTGGGCGTGAGCGCCCCGGAACAAATGTAACAAGGAATGAATATATGAGCAGAAATTACAGCAACCGATCTTCCGCCGGCAAGGGCGGTTCGATGCTGGCAGGCATTCTTCTCGGCATGGTGTTGGGCTTGCTGATTGCGAGCGGCGTGGCTTGGTACATCATGAAAAGACCCAACCCATACGTCAATCATGACCAGCGGCCGGAGCTGAGCGGGGCACAGCAGGCGCCTGCCGGTGAACCGCAGGCCGCGTCCTCCGGCCCGGCTACCGCAGCGAATTCCACGCCTGCCGCCGGTGACAACGGAAAACCGCATTTCGAATTTTATAAGGTATTGACCGACGGCCAGCCGGACGGCAGCCAGCCGGCCCAGCAGCCAGCCACCAAAGCAACTACGCAGTCGCCGGCCAAAGCCACGGCAAGCCAGAGCTATTTCCTGCAGGCGGGCTCGTTCTCCAACGAAGCCGATGCCGACAAGCTCAAGGCCAGACTGGCGCTGCTGGGCATGGAGGCCAGCGTGCAGTCGGTGACCATTCCGGACAAGGGCGTCTGGCATCGCGTGCGTCTCGGACCGTACCGCAATTCGGACGCAATGAACAAAGCGCGCACGACGTTGAAACAAAACGGCGTGGACAGCACTCCAATGCGCAACTAGAGCAAGTCGTTCAACCAAGGAGGAACACGTGAAATTCATCAAGCACCTTTTCATGGTAGTGGCCATGGTGTGCGCAAGCCAGGCATTTGCGCTGCAGGCAGGCCAGGAATACAAGCTGCTCAGCCCGCCGCAGCCCACGCATAGCGGCGAGAAGATTGAAGTGCTGGAATTCTTTTTCTACGGCTGCATTCACTGCTTCCACCTGCATCCCAAGCTGAGTGCATGGGAGAAGACCATGCCCAAGGATGTGGAAATCACCTATGTGCCGGTCGTATTCCGCGCCAGATGGGAACCGATGGCAAACACGTTCTATGCGCTGGAACTGATGGACAAGCGCAACCAGAAGATCGACGATGCCCTGTACAACGCCTGGAATATGAACAATATCGACCTCAGCGACGAGGCGAAAATCGGTGCTTTCCTCGCGCAACACGGCGTGGACAGCAACAAATTCCGCGAGTACTACAACTCGTTCACCGTGGAAACCAAGGTGCTGCGCAGCAAGCAGATGCTGCGGCTTTATCACATCATGGGCACGCCGACGCTGGTGGTGGACGGCAAGTACTTGATCGAAGGCCTGGAGCCGAGTGACACCATCAGGGCGCTGAATGACGTGATCGACATGGTGCGCAAGCAGCGTCGGCATTAAGCGACGACCAATGGGGGGCACCAGCCAGTGCCGATGCGTGAGCCTCGAACCGTCGTAATCAGCGGCGCATCGGGCGGTCTGGGACTGGCCTTGGCGCGTTACTATCTCGGGCGCGGCGCAATCGTTGCCGTAATCGCCCGCCGCCGCGACCTGCTGCAGGCACTTTCCGAACAATTTCCCGGCCAGGTACAGGTTTACGCACTGGACGTCCGCGATGCGGCCGCCATGCAGGCCGCGGCACAGGACTTCATCGCACACCATGGTACGCCGGACATCGTGATTGCCAATGCTGGCGTCAGTGTCGGTACGCTCACCGAATATGCCGAAGACATCGATGCCTTTCGCCAGGTGATGGATATCAATGTGCTTGGCATGGTGGCAACCTTCCAGCCGTTCGTTGCGGCCATGCGCACAGCACGGCGGGGAACCATGGTCGGCATTGCCAGCGTCGCCGGTTTTCGCGGTCTTCCGGGCGCCGGGGCCTACTCCGCTTCCAAGGCGGCTGCTATTTCCTATCTGGAATCGCTGCGGGTCGAACTGTACGGTAGCGGTGTGGAAGTGGTGACCCTCTGCCCCGGCTACATCAAGACACCGATGACCGAGGCCAATCCCTACCACATGCCGTTCATCCTCGAAGCCGACGAGGCCGCGCGACGCATGGCGCGCGTGATCGCAAGCGGCAAATCGTTCGCCGTGGTGCCGTGGCAGATGGGGCTGGTTGGTCGCGTGCTGAAGCTGTTGCCGAACTGGCTGTACGACGCCCTGTTTGCCAGGGCGCCGCACAAGCCGCGCAAACCAAATAATTAGAACCTGTTCCAAACGTAGCGAGCGCAGCCGTCTTGTGTGCCGCCGGAGCACAGGAACAGGAGTGTATATGGAAATTTGCCGCTTCGCGGCCCCGGACTCCGACAACGAAGTTGCGGTGAAGGCTAACGTGCAAAGCACGTTATGCCGGAGCCAGCACCGCCGGGGCGCAAGACGACAAGCGCAGTAGTTTGGAACAGGTTCTAGCCGGCCAGTTTCTTTTTCAGGATCTCGTTAAGCTGCGCCGGGTTGGCCTTACCCTTGCTGGCCTTCATCGCCTGACCGACGAAAAAGCCGAACAGCTTGTCCTTGCCGCCACGGTATTCGGCAACCTGCGAGGGATTCGCAGCGATGATCTCGTCGACCAGCGCTTCGATTGCACCAGCATCGGAAACCTGTTTCAGCCCCTTGGCCTCGATAATCGCATCGGCCTCGCCGCCCTCAGCCCACATCGTGCGGAACACTTCCTTGGCGCCGGAGTTGGAGATGGTGTTGTCGGCAATACGCTTCAGGATGCCGCCAAGCTGTTGTGGCGTGATCGGGCACTGCGCCATGTCCAGGCCGTCGCGGTTCAATTGTGCGTTCACTTCGCCAATAATCCAATTGGCGCACATCTTGGCATTATTGGGACCTGCTTCTGCAACGCATGCATCGAAAAAATCCGCCATTTCTCTGGATGAAGTTAAGACGCCAGCCTCATATGCAGATGTTAGGCCAAGTAGTCCGATATATCGTATTTGCCGGGCATCAGGCAATTCAGGCATCTCGCCGCGAATTTCTTCAATCCATTCGGATGAGATTTCTAGTGGAAGCAAGTCAGGATCGGGGAAGTAGCGATAGTCGTGCGCTTCTTCCTTGGTGCGCATCATGCGTGTCTCGCCGGTGTCCGGGTCGAACAGCACGGTGGCTTGCACAATTTCGTTACCGCTTTCGATCTGCTCGATCTGCCATTGCACTTCGTAATTGATCGCCTGTTCGAGAAAACGAAAGGAGTTCAGGTTCTTGATCTCGCGTCGGGTGCCGAGAGGCGTGCCTTTTTTATGCACCGACACGTTGGCGTCGCAACGGAACGAGCCCTCCTGCATATTGCCATCGCAGATGTCGATCCAGCGTACCAGTGAGTGCAATTTTTTTGCATAAGCCACCGCTTCGGCGGCCGAGCGCATGTCCGGTTCGGATACGATCTCCAGCAGCGGCGTGCCCGCGCGGTTGAGGTCGATGCCGGTCATGCCGTGGAAATCCTCGTGCAGCGACTTGCCAGCATCCTCTTCGAGGTGGGCGCGCGTGAGGCGCACGGTCTTTTCGTAGGCCTGCTGCTTGCCCTGTGCGGGCACCTGGATCACGAGCTGGCCCTGGCCGACGACCGGCAGGTCGAACTGCGAAATTTGGTAGCCCTTGGGCAGGTCGGGATAGAAGTAATTCTTGCGTGCGAACACCGAGCGCGGCGCCAGATGTGCACCGGTGGCGAGGCCGAACTTGATCGCGCGCTCCACCGCGCCCTTGTTCAGCACCGGAAGCACGCCGGGCAGCGCCAGACTCACCGCGTCGGCCTGCGTGTTCGGTTCGGCGCCGAACGCGGTCGATGCGCCGCAGAATATCTTGGATTGGGTCGAAAGCTGTGCGTGCACTTCCAGACCGATGACGATTTCCCAGCTCATGATGATTCCTTGCTACGCCTGCGGCGCCCGGCTGTGCCAGTCGGTCGCCAGTTGGTATTGGTGGGCGACGTTCAGCATGCGCGCCTCGTCGAAATAGTTACCGATGATCTGCAGACCGACCGGCATGTCGTTTTCTCCGAAGCCGCACGGGATCGACATGCCGGGCAGGCCGGCCAGGTTGACCGCGATGGTGTAGATGTCGGACAGATACATTTGCACCGGGTCGTCGCCCTTTTCGCCCAGCTTGAATGCGGTGGACGGCGAGGTCGGCCCCATGATCACGTCGCACTGTTTGAACGCCTCGGTGAAGTCCTGCGCGATCAGGCGGCGGATTTTCTGCGCCTGCAGATAGTAGGCGTCGTAATAACCGTGGCTCAACACGTAGGTGCCGATCATGATGCGGCGCTTCACTTCTTCGCCGAAGCCCTGCGCCCGGCTCTTTTCGTACATGTCGGTCAGGTCGCCGTATTCCGGGGCGCGGTAGCCGTAGCGCACGCCGTCGAAGCGCGACAGGTTGCTCGATGCCTCGGCCGGCGCCAGCACGTAGTACACCGGGATCGACAGTCGGGTGTTGGGCAGGTTGATCTCGACCACGGTGGCGCCGAGCTTTTTGTATTCGGCGATCGCGGCTTCGACTGTCTGTGCCACATCGCTGTCGAGGCCTTCGGCGAAGAACTCTTTCGGCAGGCCGATGCGCAGGCCGTTCAGGGGCTTTTCGAGGTCACGTGCGTAATCTTCCTTGTCGCGTTGCAACGAAGTCGAGTCGCGCTCGTCGAAGCCGGCCATGGTGTTCAGCAGCAGCGCCAGGTCTTCCGCATTGCGCCCCATCGGGCCGGCCTGGTCAAGGCTGGAGGCAAACGCGATCATGCCGTAGCGCGAGCACACGCCGTAGGTCGGCTTCAGGCCGGAGATTCCGCACAGCGCGGCGGGCTGGCGGATCGAACCGCCGGTGTCGGTGCCGGTGGCCGCAGCAGCGAGCCGCGCAGCGACCGCCGTCGCCGTGCCACCCGAGCTGCCGCCGGGCACGCGCGTTTGATCCCACGGGTTTTTCACCGGGCCGTAATGCGAGGTCTCGTTCGACGAGCCCATCGCGAATTCGTCCATGTTGGTTTTGCCCAGGTTGACGGCACCCGCGTTGTTGAATTGTGCAATGATATGCGCGTCGTAAGGCGAGACGAAGTTGGAGAGCATCTTCGAACCACAGGTGGTGAGCCAGCCCTTGGCACAGAAAATATCCTTCTGCGCGATCGGGATGCCGGTCAGCGCCTCGGCCGTCCCGGCCGCCAGGCGTTCGTCGGCGGCTTGCGCTTGCGCCAGGCTGACCTCGGGATTGACCGTGATGAAGGCGTTGAGCTCGGGATTAAACTTGGCGATGCGGTCGAGGTAAGACTGGGTCAGTTCGACGCTGGAAATCTTTTTGGCGCGCAGCGCGTCGCCAAGCTGTTTCAGGGATTTTTCGAACATGTGACTTACTCGATGACTTTTGGTACCAGATAGAGACCGGCCTCTACCTGCGGGGCGACTGACTGGAACAGTTTGCGCTGGTTTTCTTCGGTGACCACATCTTCGCGCAGGCGCTGGGTCACGTCCTGGGCATGGGACATCGGCTCGATACCGGCAGTATCCACCGCCTGCATCTCGGCGATCAGGTCGAAAATGCCGGAAAGCTGGTTGTGTGCTGTTTCGACCTCGGCTTCGGTCACTGCCAGCCGGGCCAGGCTGGCCACCTTTTTTACGTCGTCGGTACTTAGAGACATGGCTATAATTCTTTTACTGAAAATGCTTATTGTAGCGAGCGTAATAGGGTATCATAAACACCTTTAAGGGCGCACTTCCTGTGCGCTTTCGTAACGATTTCTCAGGGCAAGAACATGATTGGATTTTTGAACGGTTATTTTTCCAATGACCTGGCCATCGACCTCGGCACCGCCAACACACTGATCTGGGCGCGCGGCCAGGGCATCGTGCTGGACGAGCCATCGGTGGTGGCCATCCGCCAGGAGGGCGGTCCCAACGGCAAGAAAGTGATCCAGCAGGTCGGCCTCGCCGCCAAGCAGATGCTGGGCCGCACGCCGGGCAACATCACCGCCATTCGACCGATGAAGGACGGCGTGATCGCCGATTTTACCGTGACCGAACAGATGCTCAAGCAGTTCATCAAGAAAGTGCACAAGTCCAGCATTTTCACCCCCAGCCCGCGCATCGTGATCTGCGTGCCATGCGGCTCCACCCAGGTGGAGCGCCGCGCTATCCGCGAATCGGCATTCGGCGCCGGTGCGCGTCGCGTGGAGCTGATCGAGGAACCGATGTCGGCGGCGATCGGTGCCGACCTGCCGGTGGAAGAGGCAACCGGTTCGATGGTGGTGGACATCGGTGGCGGCACCACCGAGGTCGGCGTGATCTCGCTGGGCGGCGCGGTGTATTCCGGTTCGGTGCGTGTCGGCGGCGACAAGTTCGACGAAGCGATCATCAACTACATACGCCGCAACTACGGCATGTTGATCGGCGAGACCACAGCCGAGCAGATCAAGAAGGAAATCGGTTCGGCCTTCCCGGGTTCCGAGGTGCGCGAGATGGAAGTGAAGGGGCGCAACCTGGCCGAGGGCGTGCCGCGCAGCTTTACCATTTCCAGCAACGAAATCCTGGAGGCGCTGACCGACCCGCTCAACAGCATCGTCAGCGCAGTGAAGACCGCGCTTGAGCAGACGCCGCCCGAACTCGGTGCGGACATCGCCAGCAAGGGCATGGTGCTGACCGGCGGCGGCGCACTGCTGCGCGACATCGACCGCCTGCTGATGGAAGAAACCGGCCTGCCGGTGGTGATCGCCGACGATCCGCTCACCTGCGTGGTGCGCGGCTCCGGCAAGGCGCTCGACCGCATGGATAAATTCACCAACATCTTTACCAGCGACTGACGCATGCTCTGATGTACCGGCCGCACGAAGCAACGTATGGAACATACTGACTCCGTCCGCTTCTTCAAACGCGGGCCGAGCCCCGTTGTCCGGCTGGTCTTTTTCTCCCTGCTTTCCCTGCTGCTGCTGTTCGTCGATGCGCGCTACAAATACCTGGAGTCCACACGCAATGTGCTGGCTACACTGGTCTACCCGATCCAGCGGCTGGCCACGCTGCCGGCCACAGTCTGGCATGAGGTCGACGAATTCCTGGTCACACAAACCGGCCTGATCGACGAGAACGAACAGCTGCGCGAGCGGCATATCACGGACATTGCCCACCTGCAGCAGTTGCGCATACTGCAGAAGGAAAATGCGCGCCTGCGCAAATTGCTGGATGTGCAGCAGCATTCCGAATACCGGCTACAGCTGGCCGAGGTGATTTACGTCGCGCGCGACGTATTTCAGCGCAAGGTGTTCGTCGACAAGGGCAGCCAGGCCGGTATCGAGGCAGGGCAGGTCGTGATGGACGACAACGGCATCATCGGTCAGGTTACGCGCGTCTATCCCTGGCTATCCGAAATCACGCTGGTCACCGACCGCGACCATGCAGTGCCGGTGCAGATCGCACGCAACGGCCTGCGCTCCATCGTATTCGGCGCCGGCGATACCGGTGATCTATCGCTGCGCTACATGCCGGTCAACGCCGACATCAAGGAGGGCGACGAACTGGTTACGTCCGGCATCGACGGCACTTATCCGCCGGGCGTGCCGGTGGCCATGGTGACCCATATCGAGCGCGACCCGGCCTATCCGTTTGCGCGCATCGTGTGCTCGCCGGTTGCCGGCGTAAACGACCAGCGTTTCCTGCTGATATTGTCGAACGAGCGCAAGCTGCCGCCGCGGCCGCTGGCTGCGAGCGAGCAGCCGCACGGCAAGGGCAAGCAGGGCAGGAGGAAGATGCTGCCATGACCATACTGGTTACCAAGGACCGCGAATTTCTGCTGCCGGCCAGCCGCACCTTCATTGCGCTGAGCCTGCTGGGGGCGCTGGTGCTGGACTGGCTGCCGTGGAGCGGCATCTGGTTGAGCCTGCGTCCGGATTTCGTGGCGCTGGTGCTGCTTTACTGGTGTACGCACAAACCCTATCGCATCGGCATCGGCATCGCCTGGGCGATGGGGATCCTGGCCGATGTGGCAGATGCCAGCCTGTTCGGCCAGCATGCGCTGGCCTATGCCGTGCTCGCGTTTGGCGGCATCGTGCTGCACCGGCGCGTACAGATGTTCGACCTGCGCCAGCAGACCATGCAGATCTTTCCGCTGGTGCTGGCTGCCTATGCGGTGTACGCCTTGGTGCACTGGCAATTGCACGGCTATATTGCCTGGGAGTACTTCAGCGGCAGCGTGACCACCACCCTGTTGTGGGCGCCGCTGACCCTGCTGCTGCAGGCGTTGCGTCGTCCGCACGCAGAAAACGAACTGTAACGCAGGCTATGAAGCGCCGCGTCGAGATCAGGAACCACCAGCGCGAAATTTACTATTTCCGGCTGCGTCTTGCGCTGAGCATCGGCTTCGTACTGCTGTTGATGGCAGTTCTGCTGGGCCGCTTCGTCTACCTGCAGGTAATGCGCCAGAGCCATTTCACCACCATGGCGGAAAACAACCGCATCTCGGTGCTGCCGATCGTGCCCAACCGCGGCCTGCTCCTGGACCGCAACGGTATAGTGCTGGCGCGCAACTATTCCGGCTACACACTGGAAATCACGCCGAGCAAGGTGGACGATCTGGACAAGACGATCGATGAACTCGCCAAGCTGGTTAACATCCAGCCGCGCGACCGCAAGCGCTTCAAAAAACTGCTGTCGGACAGCCACGACTTCGAGAGCCTGCCGATCCGCAGCCGGCTCAGGGACGAGGAAGTGGCGCGCTTCGCAGCGCAGAGCTTTCGTTTCCCGGGCGTGGACATCAAGGCGCGACTGTTCCGCGAATATCCGCTGCGCGATGCGACTTCGCACCTGATTGGTTACGTCGGGCGCATCAATGACCGTGATCTCGATCAGCTCGACAAGAAAGACCTGCTGGCAAACTACCGCGGTTCGGACTACATCGGCAAGGCCGGTATCGAGCAGAGCTACGAGCAGGAATTGCACGGAACCACCGGTCTGGAACAGGTGGAAGTGGATGCAGGCGGACGCGCGGTACGCGTACTGTCGCGCACGCCGCCGGTATCCGGCGACACCCTGAAACTGACGCTGGACGCGAAGCTGCAGGAAATCGCCGAGCGCGCATTCGGCCATTATCGCGGCGCGCTGGTGGCACTCGACCCGAACAATGGCGAAGTGCTGGCCTTCGTCAGCAAGCCGGGCTACGATCCCAATCTGTTCATCGATGGCATCGACACCGACAGCTGGAACGCGCTCAACAACTCGCCCGATACGCCGCTGCTCAACCGCGTGCTACAAGGACAGTATCCACCCGGTTCCACCATCAAGCCGTTCCTGGCGCTGGCCGCCCTGCACTACGGCACGCGCACGGCAGCCTATACCATTAACGACCCGGGCTATTTCACGCTGCCTGGCAGCAGTCACCACTACCGTGACTGGAAGGACGGCGGCCACGGCAAGGTGGACTTGTTCAAGGCCATCCAGCAGTCCTGCGACACCTACTTCTACAGTCTGGCCAACGACATGGGCATCGACAAGATGCACGATTACCTGACGCAGTTCGGATTCGGCAGAAAAACCGGCATCGATCTGGCCGGCGAACGCTCCGGGTTGATACCGTCGCAGGCCTGGAAGGAGAAGCGCTATCACCAGCAATGGTATCCCGGCGACACGGTTTCGGCGGGCATCGGCCAGGGTTACGTGCTGGTGACCCCGCTGCAAATGGCTTTTGCCGTGGCGACGCTGGCCAATAACGGCGTGGGCTACCGGCCACACCTGATCCGGGAGATCGAACACTCCGGCGGCGAGTCCAACCCGGTACCGCTGCAGCCGCCGGTCGACCTGCACCTGAACCCGCAGGATGTGGCCCTGGTCAAAAGCGCGATGAAGGCGGTGACCAAGCCGGGCGGTACTGCGGTTTCCGCCAACTATGGCACCCCCTACGACATAGCCGGCAAGACCGGCACGGCCCAAGTGGTGGGCATCAAGCAGGGCGAGAAATACGATGCAAAAGAACTGTCCGAGCGCAATCGCGACCACGCCTGGTTCATCGCATTCGCACCGGCCGACAAGCCGAAGCTGGCCGTGGCGGTGCTGGTGGAGAATGGCGGTCACGGTGGTTCCACCGCCGCACCGATTGCGCGCAAGGTATTCGACTACTATCTGCTGGGTAAGGTACCGGCGAAAATGCAGGACGAAATCAAGGTGAGGGTGACGGGAGACGAAAGTGATTAGCAAGCTGTGGAAGCGCTTCGTCCTGTATCTGGATCCGGTGCTGCTGGCCGGGTTGGGCCTGCTGGTGCTGACCAGCCTGATCGTGTTGTACAGCGCCAGCGACGGCAACTGGAGCCGGGTGCTGGCGCAGGCGCTGAACATCGCGGTTGCGTTCGTCGCACTGTGGCTGGTAGCCAACATGCCGCTGCATTACCTGCTGCGCAGTGCGGTGCCGCTGTACGTGCTGGGCATGGTGTTGCTGCTCGCGGTGGCGCTGTTCGGTGAGATCAGCCACGGTGCGCGGCGCTGGCTCAACCTCGGCGTGGCCACCGTGCAGCCGTCGGAACTGATGAAGATCGCGGTGCCGCTGATGATGGCCTGGTATTTCGAAAAGCACGAAGCCGCGCTGACGCTGAAAAACTATTTCATCGCCACCCTGTTGCTGTTGCTGCCGGTCGGCCTGATTGCGCGCCAGCCCGACCTCGGCACCGCCGTGCTGATCGGCGCCAGCGGCTTCTACGTGCTGTTCCTCGCCGGCCTGTCCTGGCGCGTGATGCTGGCCACCTTCGTCGCCGGCGTGGCCGGCGCGCCGTTCATCTGGAAATACCTGCTGCACGACTACCAGAAGCACCGCATCATGATGCTGCTCGATCCCACGCAGGATGCGCTGGGCAAGGGCTACCACACCATCCAGGGCATGATCGCGGTCGGCTCCGGCGGCCTGCTCGGCAAGGGTTACCTGAACGGCACCCAGACCCACCTCGACTTCCTGCCGGAACGCACCACCGACTTTATCTTTGCCGTGTATTCGGAGGAGTTCGGCCTGCTCGGCAACCTGATCCTGATCGGGCTGTACCTGTTCGTGATCGGGCGCGGTTTCATCATCACCGGCAATGCGTCCACCTATTTCACGCGCCTGATGGCGGGCAGTATCACGCTCACGTTTTTTACCTACGCCTTCGTCAACATGGGCATGGTCAGCGGCATCCTGCCGGTGGTGGGCGTGCCGTTGCCGCTGATCAGCTACGGCGGCACCTCCATGCTGACCCTGGCGCTGGGTTTTGGTATGCTGATGAGCATTTATACCCACAAGCAACTGGTCAAGACCTGAGGAGTTCCGATGAACAAACGCACCAGCCTGATCCTGCTCGCAACACTGATACTTTCCGCCTGCGGCAGCGCACCCACGCGCCAGCCGGAAGCGCAACAGCCCGCACCGATCCTCGAGTCCGGCAGCACGCCGACCGAGTCTGGCGGCTACCTGCCAGGCGACGGTCCGGGCGACAACATCCCGGCCAATCTCGACTCCGTCCCGGATGCGGTGCCGCGCGCCGAGCCGCTGCATCCTTACGCCAACCGGCCCTACGTTGCGCTGGGCCGCACCTATGTGCCGCTGACCAAGCCCGGCAACTTCACCGAGCGCGGCATCGCCTCCTGGTATGGCAAGAAATTCAACGGCCAGCGCACTTCCAGCGGCGAGGTCTACGACATGTACGGCATGACCGCCGCGCATCCCACGCTGCCGATTCCCAGCTATGCGCGCGTCACCAACCTGAAGAACAACAAATCCGTGATCGTGCGCATCAACGACCGCGGGCCGTTCCTGCATGACCGCATCATCGATCTGTCCTATGCCGCCGCCTACAAGCTCGGCCTGATCCAGGACGGCAGCGGCGAAGTGCAGGTGGACAGCATCGTGCCGGGACAGGATGTAACCCCGCCGCCGGCCACCGCAGCGGTGCAGACCGAATCGCTGCCGCCGGCCGAACCGCCATCCGCCGCTCCGCCGGCAGCGCCTGCTCCTGCCCCGGCTGTCGCGCCTGCTGCTGCATCCACAGCGGCAGCGCCGGTCGGCAACACCTACCTGCAGTTGGGTGCCTTCCGTTCGCCGGAAGGCGCGAAGAGCTTCCTCGCCAAGATGCAGGCCGAGCTCGGCAACACCGGCGAGAAGTTCACGCTATACGTGCGTGACGGGCTGACCCGTGTGCACCTCGGGCCGTATGCCAGCAAGGATGCGGCCGAAGCTGCGGCTGCGAAGCTGCAGGGCAAGCTGGGATTCAAGCCGATCGTGAGTTTGCACACGAAATAAGACTGTCGGGGGTGGCCCGACAGCCAGTTACTTTCTTTGCGCGGCCAAAGAAAGTAACCAAAGAAAGGCCGACCCTGCTGGATCGCCCTCTGCGTGTGTTGTTGGGGCTTTAGCCCCTTACAACTACGGCGTACTCCTTGCGGGTGACGGGTTCCTTCGGTCGGGCAATAAAATTGGGCGGCTGCGCAATTGGCTCCGACATAACCTGAAGGTTAGTCTCCGCCGCAACAAGCCGCTTCGCGGCGTGTTGTCGCCCTGGCGGGATGCACACCCCGCGCCCCACTGCGGAGCTCGAACATAACCAGCGACTTGGCTGGCGTCGTGTGCCAGCTTAGTCGAATGGCTAGTTGTTTCATCAGTGCTCGCCTTCTCCCCAATTTTATCGCCCGCCCTCAGCGATCCAGAAGGGAATGCGCGCGCCATTTATATGGCGGCGATAAAATTCCATAGCAACAAAAAGCCAGCACCAAACCCCGTAATAACGGTTGGGACAAGGAAGTAAATCCAAACTTTCGCCTCCTTTGCACCATGATTTTTCCAAGCAATCTGCCAAGCGTGGGCGCGTTCTAGCTCTGGGACTTGAGACGAAATGACTCTATCCAGTTGGCGATAAAAATACGCATTGGAAATCATTTTATAGACTTCAAATCCAACGAATAAAATGATCGAGCTTGTCATTAAGGCAGCGACAATTAGCTCTTGTGATAATGCAAAGCGAGTTCTCATTAACTGCCATATTGCAAACATACCTGCATAGCCGCCGATGATTACTAAATTTGTATATGCCACAGCTTTTTCGTAGACATACGCAAGAATTTCTTTTTGCTGTTGAAGTGAAGACAGTTGGCCAGCTAAAGACTGTTGTTGGATTACAGAGTTGATGGAATTGGCAAGATTTTGATCGCGTTCAATGCTTGCCCTTTCAACCTGCTCAAGGACCTGAGTTATTCGGTCAAACATATTGCCTCCCGCGCTTCAATAGAAAGAAAAATTCTTGTCTTCTGGTTTATTGGCTGATCTGTTTTATTTTGTTTTCTTCTTCGCCCTTGGGTGTGCCCCATCATAAATCTTCGCCAGGTACTGGAAGTCCAGATGCGTGTACACCTGCGTGGTGGAGATGCTGGCGTGGCCGAGCATTTCCTGCACGGCGCGCAGGTCGCCGGATGACTGCAGCACGTGGGTGGCGAAGGAGTGACGCAGCAGGTGGGGGTGCACGCTGGTATTCAGGCCCTGCTTGATGCCCCATTGGTGCAGCTGCAGTTGCACGGTGCGGGCGGAGATGCGCTTGCCTTTTTTGCCGACGAACAGCGCGGTCTCGTCCGGCCCGGCGATCTGGTCGCGCACGGCGAGCCAGGCTTGCAGCGCGTCGAGGGCGTGGTGGCCGACCGGGACGATGCGGGTCTTGCTGCCCTTGCCGGTGACGGTGACGGAGGCGTCCTTGAAGTCGACCGCGTTGGGGTCGAGGCTGACCAGTTCGGCCAGGCGCAATCCCGATGAATAGAGCAGTTCGAACATGGCCTTGTCGCGTGCATCCAGCGGCGTTGAGACCGGGAGTTCCACCAGCTTCACGGCTTCGTCCGGCGACAGCGCCTGCGGCAGCATTCTGGGTGCCTTGGGCGGACGCAGGCCGACGCAGGGGTTGTTCTGGAGCTTGTGTTCGCGTAGCAGGTAGTTGAAGAAGCTGCGCCAGGCCGACAGCATGCGCGCCAGCGTGCGCCCGCCCAGCCCCTGGCCATGCAGTTGCGCGATGTAGCGGCGGATGTGGTGGCTCTTCAGGCTGGCGAGCGGAGCATCGCCGGCAAGCAGGAACAGGCGGCGCAGGTCGCGCGCGTAGTTTTCCAGCGTGAGTTCGGAATAGCGCCGCTCGTTGCCCAGGTGTGCGAGGAAGCCTTGCAGCAGTTCCTGGTGCGCGGCGGCGGGCATGTTACTGGAGCGGCTCCAGCGCGCGACTGACGATCTCCGCCACGCGTTGCAGGAACAGCGTACCCATCTCGGGATAGAAGCGCTGCGCATCCTCGCTGGCCAGGATCAGCAGGCCGATGGAGCTCTCGCCGCTGCGCAGCGGCAGGTAGGCAAACGAACGCAGGTGTTCGCCGGCCTCGCCGAACCAGGACAGCGTATCGTACATCGGGCGGTGCACGCATACCGGCTGCAGCGTATGGTCGGCGAAGGTCAGCACTTCGGCGCTGGGTGGTTCCTGTTCCCACAGGTGCAGCGCGGCATGCGGCACGGCAAAGCGTTCGCACAGGTCGCGCGTGACGATTTCGGGCAGCGTTTCGTCGTCGTGCACGCCGAGCAGCACGAGGGTGAACTGGTGTACTTTTTCCTGCAGCTCGTCGTTGCCGCGGGCGTTTTCCATCAGGTCGCGCAGCTGTTTTTCCAGCGCCTTGTTTTTTTCGCGCAGCGTCAGCAACTGGCGTTCGGATAGCGAGATGGTGCGGCCGCCGTAGGGATGCGGAATGACCACGCCGGACAGCATGTCTGCATATTTCTCGAAGAATTTCGGGTTGTTCTCCAGATAAACTGCAACGTCTTCATCTCTCATTTGCGGGCTCTCTAGTATTTATAAGTTGATTTCGCCTTCGAATACGATAAGCGCGGGGCCGGTCATCAGCACCGGCGAATCGCCGCCGTCCCACTGGATGGTAAGCGAGCCGCCGTGCGTGGCGACATACACGGTATTGTCCAGCAGGCCGCGCAGGATGCCGGTTACCACGGCTGCGCAGGCGCCGGTGCCGCAGGACAGCGTTTCGCCCGAGCCGCGCTCGTATACACGCAACTTGATGTGGCTGCGGTCCACGATCTGCATGAAGCCGGCATTGACGCGCTTGGGGAAGCGCGGATGGTTTTCGATCAGCGGCCCAAGCGTGGCGACCGGGACATCCTTGACGTCTTCCACCACCTGCACCGCGTGCGGGTTGCCCATCGACAGCGCGGTGATCTGCAGGGCGGCGCCGTCCACTTCCAGCGACTGCACCACGGCATCGCTGCCGTCGGTGAACGGGATGCGTGCGGCCTCGAAGATCGGCGCGCCCATGTCCACGGTGACGCGCCCGTCGTCTTCCAGTCGCGGCTTGATCAGGCCGCTCTTGGTTTCGACCACGATCTCGCGCTTGCTGCTGAGCTTGTGGTCGTGCACAAAACGTACGAAACAGCGCGCGCCGTTGCCGCACTGCTCCACTTCGCCGCCGTCGGCGTTGAAGATGCGGTAGCGGAAATCGGCATCCGGATGCTGCGTGGTTTCCACCAGCAATATCTGGTCGCAGCCGACGCCGAAATGGCGGTCGGCCAGCAGGCGCAATTGCTCCGGGGTAAGTGATATTGGCTTGCGCGCGTCTATCACCACGAAGTCGTTGCCCGCGCCGTGCATCTTCGTAAATTTCATCTCCCCCTCAACTCCCCATATCTGAAGCAATTCGTCACATGGTCGTTCACCATGCCGGTCGCCTGCATGTGCGCGTAGCAGATGGTGCTACCGACGAACTTGAAACCGCGCCGTTTCAGTTCCCTGCTCATTGCGCCCGATTCCGGCGTGCTGGCCGGTACATCAGCCAGGCTGCGCCATGCGTTCTGTTTCGGCCGGCCGTCCACGAATTGCCAGATGAAGCGGTCGAAACTACCGAATTCGGACTGTACTTCCAGGAAGCGCTGCGCATTGTTTACCGCTGCCTCCACTTTCAGGCGGTTGCGTACGATGCCCGGATCCTGCAGCAGCAATTTTATTTTATTCGCGTCATAACGGGCAATGCGTTGTGCATCGAAGCCGTCGAATGCGGCGCGGTAGTTCTCGCGCTTGCGCAGGATGGTGATCCAGCTCAAGCCGGCCTGCGCGCCTTCCAGCAGCAGGAACTCGAATAATGACCGGTCGTCGTAAAGCGGCACCCCCCACTCCGTATCGTGATAGGTGCAATACAAGGGATCGTTGCCGGCCCAGGCACAGCGCTGTCTGGTCATGCGCCCACGCCCAGTTGGCTGTAATCGCGCCACAGGCAGCGGTTCATCACCACGGCGATGCCGGCATCTCGGGCACGCTGCGCGGCTTCCTGGTGGATCACGCCATCCTGCAGCCACAGCCGTGGCATGCCCAGCCTGATACAGCTGTCGACGATGGCCGGCACGTGTTCCGGTGCGCGAAATACGTTTACCAGGTCTACCGCAAACGGCAGGCTTTCCAGATCGGGGTACGCGGGTTCGCCCAGCACCTCTTGAATGAGCGGGCGCACGGGTATTATTCGGTAGCCATGGGATTGCATGGCCTGCGCCACCTGGAAGCTGGGGCGCGCCGGTTTGGGTGACAGCCCGACGACTGCGATACTGTGGATACTGCGCAGCATCTGGCGAATCTCGTCGGGGCTGGGATTGGCGTGCGGCATGGCGCAAACGATACCATTTTTCCATGGCGGATGCTGCGCGGCTGTGGCGAAAACGCTATACTGTGCGCCCCTCAATGCGCTCGTAGCTCAGTTGGATAGAGTACCAGTTTCCGAAGCTGGGGGTCACAGGTTCGATTCCTGTCGGGCGCGCCAAAATTCAGTCGTTGCTGCGGTCACTCCTGGACACTTTCAGGCGGCCGCACCTTCGTACCAGCCCTTGCTGGCATTCACCACCCGTACCACCAGCAACATCACCGGCACTTCGATCAGCACACCCACTACCGTGGCCAGCGCCGCGCCCGATTCGAAACCGAACAGGCTGATCGCGGCCGCGACCGCCAATTCGAAGAAATTGGATGCGCCGATCAGCGCCGAAGGGCAGGCAATGTTGTGTTTCTCGCCGAGTTTGCGGTTGAGCCAGTAGGCCAGCCCCGCGTTCATGAACACCTGGATCAGGATGGGCACCGCGAGCAGCGCAATCACCAGCGGCTGTTTGATGATGGCTTCGCCCTGGAAGGCGAACAGCAGCACCAGCGTGGCCAGCAGCGCGGCGATCGACCACGGCCCGATCTTGTCCATCGCCGCATCGAAGGCGGCCTGGCCGCGCGCCAGCAGGCTGCGCCGCAGCAATTGCGCGATCGCCACCGGAATCACGATGTACAGCACCACCGAGGTGAACAGCGTGGCCCATGGCACGCTGATGCTGGAGATGCCGAGCAACAGGCCGACGATGGGCGCGAAGGCGAACACCATGATGGTGTCGTTCAGCGCAACCTGCGACAGCGTGAACAAAGGATCGCCATTGGACAGCCTGCTCCACACGAACACCATCGCGGTGCAGGGTGCGGCGGCGAGCAGGATCAGCCCGGCGATATAGTTGTCGATCTGTGCTGCCGGCAGCATGGGTGCGAACAGGTGGCGAATGAACAGCCAGCCGAAAAAGGCCATCGAGAACGGCTTGACCAGCCAGTTCACGAACAGCGTAACGCCGATGCCGCGCACGTGCTGGCGCACTTCGTGCAGTGCGCCGAAATCCACCTTGACCAGCATCGGGATGATCATCACCCAGATCAGCAGGCCGACTGGCAGGTTGACCTGCGCGACCTGCATGCGGCCGATGGCGTGGAACAGTGCCGGAAAAAACTGCCCGAGCACGATGCCGGCTACGATGCACAGGAACACCCACAGCGTCAGGAGACGTTCGAATACACTCATCGGCGCACCGGCTGCGGCTTTAGCCGTCACTTCGCATTGCACGCTCATGGCTAGTCCCCCTGCTCGCGCAGCTTGCCGATCTCGGTGAGTTTCTGCTTGATCGACATCGCATCCAGCGATTTCAGCGGCAGGCTGGTGAACAGCGAAATGCGGCGACTGAGCTGGTTGTAGGCGTGGACGAAAGCCTTGCGTTTGTCCTCGTCGCTGCCTTCCGCTGCGGCCGGATCCTCGATGCCCCAGTGCGCAGTCATCGGCTGGCCCGG
>Ga0102953_1000339_pt1 | contig 33419 bp, 51 predicted proteins | sample SalPon2A_C_D2_MG_FD_78509 | JGI IMG/M metagenome (GOLD analysis project Ga0102953, IMG submission 78509) | Soil microbial communities from South San Francisco under conditions of wetland restoration - Salt Pond MetaG R2A_C_D2_MG | ecosystem: Environmental > Terrestrial > Soil > Wetlands | place... | reverse complement strand
TCTACCGGAACCGGAGATATCACAATCGATTCTGATGATACCGTTTTAATTGACTCAGACGGCGTTTTAGAGCTTAACAGCTCCTCTGGGGCTATCAGCATCGCAAACGACGCTGTGGCGCTTAGTGTGAACGTGGCAACGGGTGCCGCTGCGATGACTACTACTGTCGGAAGCACAAATACTACTTCTGCTACTACAATTCAAGCTGGTAGTGGAGAGATTAGCTTAAGCGCAGCCGGTGCGGTAAGCATGGTTCCCGCCACTAACAGCGTAGCCGGTACATCCTTGACCCTCAACGGCAGAGTGGGTGTTGCGACATTCACAGGACAAACTACAGCAGCGGGAGCAAATTTAGACCTTACCATCACCAACTCCTCTTTAGGAGCTGGAGATGGAGTATTTGTTACAGTTTCGAATAAAGGAACAAATGATGCTGACATTACTCTTGAAGGGGTAATTACTGAGACTGCGGGAACATTGACTTTGCATTGTCAAAACAACGGGGCAGCCGCGCTCAATGGTGACGTGATTGCGACATTTTGGATAATTAACTAGGGGAACTAGAAGAAAAATGGTTAGCGTTAAAGATTTATCCAGAATTGAGCCGCAAGGGGACTTCTCTTTCTTCTACGAATCTAGGATGGAAAACGATGCCAATGGCAATCCTATTTACATTGGATATACGCAAGTCCCTGACAGTGGAACTGATGTAGAGAGGTGGTTCATCGTTAAAGTTACCTACGATGCTAATCAATCTCCTACTCGTTATCAGCTTCCTGATGGAGGAGTGGCTTTTAAATATGCTTGGGACGACAGAGCAACCCTCTTCAGTTAAGGAGTTTTAGTGGGATACAAATTCAATCCTTTACCGTGGAGATTCGACAGAGTTGATGGTGGAGCCGGTGGCGGGGATATTGAGACTCTAACGGGTAATAGCGGGGGTGCTGTTGGTCCCGATGGAGCTTCCAATGTCAACATTCTTGGCTCCGGCAACATTGACGTAGCCGGAAATCCCGGTACAAATACTCTTACCATTTCCGAATCTGATCCTTCAGTGCGCTTTTTAGCGGGGGATGCAGCAACGAGTGTTCCTCCGGATGGTTCGGGTATTATCAATATTGTGGGAAGCGGCAGTGTCACCGTTACTGAAGATGTTCCCGGAAATACTCTTACTATTGCAGTATCCGGCATTCCTAATTACATATGTGGGACGGGATCAACCATTGATACAGCAACTGTAGACTTAGTGACGATAGCTATGGGAGGATCCGCGGCGTGCTTTACCGTACGAGGTATTATCACAGGAAAAGCGGCCTCTGCTCATGCTATTGGAGGGCAAGTTGTAGCAACTGTCCGTACCGATGGAGCAACTGCCACAATAGTCAACACTCCCGATATCATAAAAAACGCTGATTTGGTTCTTTCTTCCGGTAGCTTTACAATTGTAGCTTCTGGTAATGATCTAATTTTAAGAGCTGCCGGAGCGCTAGGTAGTGTCATTTCATGGCAAGGATGTTTAGAAAATATTAGTGTAACCAACGGGGTATAATGGCTGGATTTAACGACGACGTAGTCTTTGCACAACAAGGAATGAGGATTGGAGATGAAACGATTTCCTCCTCCGAGCAAGCATCAATTCAATTTGATGAACCAAGCGAGGATGTAGCTCTTCTTATTGCCAATACTTCCGACGATGCAGCTTCGAGTGCCTATGAAGAGATCAAGCTCAATAGCGTCAACTCCGGGGAATCCTTTACTAGATATAGAGCAGGCGACACTTGCTCATATGCATTAGGCTTTTTGGCTGATGACTCTACTCCTACCTTCCGACTCACCTTCAACAATAATGGAGACTCTTCGCCAAACAATCGCACAATGACTCCATGGAGAATTAGCAACATTAATCCTGGTGCCGATACCATGGAAATGGTAGTTAAATCTTTCATGACTGTGGCTTCGGAGGGATCTGGTACCGCTCTATTTCAGGTGAATGGTAACCTGGAAGTAGGAACGAATGCAGTGATTCTTTTGAATCAATTCAATGGAACAGATGATACTTATATTCACCATGGGGGTGGAAACGGCTCAAACTGGCGCTATGGAACTTATGCGACGGATAGTTCCAATTTCTATATGACCAATGCTTCTGTAGCCGGATGGCCCCCTACTGCGGCAAGCACTACGGGCGTAATCACTCAAGACGGCCATTATACGTTTCCTAAAACCGCATGTTTTGCCGCATTCACGACCAATGCTCAAAATAATGTAACCGGAGATGGAAACGATTATACGGTCATTTTTGACAATGAAGAATTTGATCAAAACGGAGATTATAATTCTACTTCAGGAATTTTTACAGCTCCTGTAGATGGAAATTATTTATTTGTTTCGAATGTTGCAGTCTTCAGTATAACCTCCTCTATGACCACTGGTTCTTCAAGTATTGCAACCTCCAATGGAGGAAGTTTAGGTCTTTATTGTTCTCCAGCAGCTTGCGATGCAAATAATACCACTTTAGGATTGGGAGCACATACTATTCGCCAACTGGACGCACTTGACACTGCTTTTGTAAGTGTCCTTTTTGAGAATGGAGCCAGCAATTCAGCTGATATTACTACAGGTGGAAGTGCTACCCATTTTTCCGGGATGTTGGTATGTTAATGATAAGGAGTTTAAAATGAAAATTCAAGTAGATGGTCTAGAAGTTTTTCAATTAGAAGAATGGGAAAAAAAAGTTATCAAAAATGATATCCCAGACGAAATGTTCGAAGACGATATGAAGCGCAGATTAACGTATTCCTTGAAGCATAAAGCCGAGCGTTGTTTTGAGCGCTTGCATGCTCAGTGGATGCCCATTTTGCGTGATGATCCTTCCGTTGCATCAGTACCTACAGATAAAGCAGCTTTTGTGGATCTAATCATGAGCCGCCCCGAATACAAGAGCCGCTCAGCAAGAGATGCAGAGGAAAGAGCGCGCGGATAGGGGGCTCGAGAAAAATCCTCTCGCAGAAAAATTCCTCTAATTTGTATTGTCTGTGCGTCCACCTGTGGACACTGTATCATATTTAAATCAGACTCCTCTCGCGCGCACACTGAGTTACGCGAGAGGATTTTTTATTTCAGTCTTTTCAGAGACAAACCGAATATTCTACCACCATTAAGATGTCATGGATGTAGAGAAAGAACAAAACGGCGAGGCTCCCACAAACAATAAGTCCTATCCAAAAAGTTAGACATTTATCACTCATTTTGGACACATAATCCGGTAGAACCCAATGCCCGGGGGCTTCAGGTATTTTTCTATATCAATGCCATCTTCTTTCATTTTCTCTAGATCATAACTCTTCCTTGGGGCTGTTCTACATATTTTATAGTTGCCACACTTAAAGTTTCCGTCGTCTCCATATTCGACGATAGAGGCTTTGAGCTCATCTTGCTTCTTTTTAAGACCTCGCATGTCTAAGCTGGTGTCCTCATATTTAATCAAAAGCTCTTTCAGCTCTTCGCTTTCTACCTCCACATACTCATCAGAAGAGTGTTCGGGAGGAGTAAAGCACTTTACATGCTCCCAAAATTCTTGAGCGTGTTTTTGCATAATGAGAAACAAGTCTCTATCGGGATAATGCTCAAAAAGAATCACCTCTTGTTCTTGCGCATCCCAAATCCCGAGATACCCTCTTTCAGCTCCAACAATTCCCATGCTCCATTGAAGTTGCATGATCCACCTTTCATGGTTATCAGGATCTTTAGCTTTCTCCAATGTTGAGGGAGTTGCCGGAGACTTGATTTCCAGCACTATTTTGTGTTTAACATCGTAACCGTCCAAAGAAGCCTTGAAGATGGAAATCTCATCTTCTACGCACACGGGTTCAAAGCAGCATGAAAGCTCCAACGATACCTTTTCCACAGCAATGGGTTCCCATTTTTTCCCGAATTCGGTAAATTGATTTCCCTCAAAGTTCTTAGAAAGCCCGCACTTTTCTTCCCATAACGAGTAAGGCGTGGCATAAGGGTTGGATCCCATGATAGTGGCTATATCTGAGGATCCAATCCCCCCTCGTCGCCATGCGACCCAAGCTGGAGAGTCTTGTTGTAAATCAATTATTTTCATCTAGATGCCTCCAGCTTTTTTTATTAATAATGTCAGAGATGGTTTTGCGGTGCAATCCTGTAAATCTCGCAATTTCACAGCAATTGGGAACTAAACAATATAATTCTTTTATCATAATTACTTGTTTTTTAGTAAGTTTGGTCCAATGAAGGTCTTCTCCTTTTTTTTGGAACTCAGGATGTTTTCTTTTAAAATGATTTTCTCCCGTGGGGAGTCGCTTCTTATTCTTTGCGTCTACCATGTTATCTTTATGGGTTCCCACAAATAAATGTTCAGGAAGAATGCATTTTCTGTTATCACAGCTGTGGCAAACTAAAAAATGAGCTGGGATATGCCCGTAATGCGCCAAAAAAGAAGCACGATGAGCAGTCATTCTTTTTTTCTCTAAAGCGACTCGGGCATATCCAGTATTGTCTATTTTTCCTGTCCATTCCAGGCAACCTGTTTCAAGATTTTTCTTTACGGATTTCATTAAACGGGATCGCCATTTTTCTTGTTCTTTTTTATCCATTTTCTCATCGAATTTCATGTGCTACTCCTTGTTTTTTAGCTTCTAGGTTTTTCATTAAGTCCTTGTACTTGGTGGGCGGCAAGTAAGCCAAGCTGTTAATATTATAATGCCTTAAGACATTTTCCATGAGATCTTCTTCTCCAAACTCCATGATTTGCTCCAAGATATCTTTAGCTTGCGCTTGTGTAATGCGAGCCGCCTCATTTTTTGGGTTCTCAGGCTTTTTCCCTGAAGCTCTATTTCCGTCGTCATCTTCATCGCCGGCCACCACTCCTACCATTGACGCATAAGCATAACGTCGTGCGTAGGTGATAGCGGATCCCATGGCTTGCATGGTTTGGTCTTTGGACACTAAAGCCATGCAAGACTCGATCCATTCCCCGCTCGTGTGGCAAAGTCGAGTATACAGATAGTTTCTGCCATCTCCATTTCCCATAACGCGTTGAATGACGCTCAGGCCGTTTTTAGTGAGCGCGGGGCGTGATACCCTTATGATCTCGGTTAAATCCGCGTAGTGGCTCTTAAAAAAGGGATTAGCGCTATCCTTGTTCGCAACCTCAATCTCTACTTGCGCTTTGGCTAAAGAAGCAAAGAGGTTTTCAAGGGTTGGCGATTCGTTTTTGGGCTTTACAAGCTGTTGGAGCTGCTCTATTTGTTTAGCGAGCTCATTGATTTTTTCTTCACTCATGGATCTTTCCTTTTTTTTCTAACTGTTGAACATATTTAAATCCTTCGATGTGGGCATTTAATCTACCTCTCAACAGGCTTTCCCAAGGAAAGGAATACACGTCGTGTCCCGCGGCAAGTGCTGCGGCCCAAAACATAAAGCGGTCACACATAAGTCCGGGAGTGGTGAGGTATTTCTCATTCATCTGCTCCACGAACGTCTCTATTTCTTCATCGATCACATCAACTTTTGGGTTTCCCATGTTCCTTCTCCCATTGGTAACGAATTTCATAATCTTCTTGGTTTAAGTAGACCGCCTTCCACCTAAGAGGGGAAATAGACGGAAATCTGTCTCTTTGAAATTTGTAAGATCTGTACATTAGCTCTTCTAAAATTTCAAGAGATGCCTTTTCTGTTTGAGGCGCTAGGGTCTTAAAAGCCATAGGATCTCCCCTTCATTTCAGACGCCATCTCTTCAGCCTCATCGATGAGCGCCTCGGCCTCTTCAATGGAGATGTCATGACAATTTGCATAGAACTCCACTTGCTTTTCTCTAGCCTCAGCCATAGCCGCGAGCGATCTTTCTAGATCAACATTTGTAGGGCAAGTATTTTTCATGTTTTTCTCCTTGTTTTGTATTCCTGTCCGATGTATGCTATCGTAGCACATGATTAATTAAAGTACACCAGAAAAATGAAAAGACTAGAAAAACTTCGACATTACCTAGAGAGACACGGGATCATGAAGAGCTATTTTGCTGAAGAAGTCCTGGGCTTATCCCGCAATTTCTTGTCAGGCATCTTTGCCGGGCGACGCAAACTTCCAGTGAAATACTGGCAAGCGGTGATTGACTTTACCGATGGAGAAATAACTTTTGAAGACCTAATGGAGGATTACAATACTAATGAACAGGACGCCTGACTTTAAGAAAGAATTTACCTTTGAGATCATTTCCCACTATCCCTTTCCTCACAAGGATAACGTGGGCAGCTTCCACGCTTATTGGGAAGAGATGGACATGGATTTACGCGGGATCGTGTATGTCTTGTCTAAAGGGAAGGACCCATGGATTAACCTACCTTCCAAAAGAGGGGAAATTGAGGGGGAGCCATGCTTTTTTACCTTTTACTCTTTTGCGGATATGAAGAAGATGAATCGCTTCATGAGAGCCTTGCGCATGGCGTTTAATCGATATTGGAAAGAGATTCGTCTTCAAGAAAAAAGAGCAAGCCTTTAGCTTGCTCATCATAAAGTTAAAACCGAAGCGTGTTGTTTCTACACTTTAGGCGAAAACAAGTTTTAGCGCCATAAATTTAAAATAGGATTTAACATGACTGAGAAAGCTCCCTACAAAAAGAGAAAAACGCCCAAGTACTCCCCCCATCCTCTATTTCGTCTGGGCCTCTCCCCCGGTGCCATTGCTCTGTATTTTTTGTTGGAGTCTCTAGCCGACAATAAGCGGGAGGTAAGAATCTCCCGGCAAAACATTTCAAGTCTATTTGGTGCATCGGTTCCAACGATTATCAAATACACTCTTGAGCTGCAAATGGCCGGCAACACTCTAGGATGTCCTCCGTTGGTGTCTTTTCCCACTGAAATACATCAAGGAAGTAAAGCCGCGCTTTACAAGTTAATTACAAAAGAAAAGCTTTTTTCGTTGAGATTTTAGAGCAATCATTTTAGGATCCTGAAGTCAACCTAAAAAACAATGGAGGCCCGTGTGGAAGCTCGTGGCAAAAAAAAAGTGCTCTCCCGAGGGAGAACACACAAAAACTTAATACATATTCACTGCCATAGTTTTACCACACGTCTCCTTTTTTCCCAATACCAAACATTCTTTTATCTTTTCCCAAGGAGTTTTTATGCCTAAAACTTTTTCTGTGCCCAATCATCCTGAGCTTGATGATCATTTGTCGATGCTCTTTGGGCGCTTAAAAACCCTTCTCTATGAAAAAACTTATTGCTGTGAATCAGATCTATTTCTTGCTGATCTTTCTAGCTGTTCTGCAAGGACACTTCAACGACGATTGAAAAAGTTGAAAGATATCGGAGTAATCACTATTGAAACACAAAAAGATGGAATGGAATGGGATAGACGGATTTATTTAAATTTAGAGTTGACCTCAGAAAAGTAAAAAGGAGAAAAGATTTTATGACAATTGTACGAATTGTAAAACACGAACGCCGGTACGTCTCCATTTGTAATGATGTTTTAGAGATGGAAAATCTAAGTTGGGAAGCAAAAGGGTTGTGGTCCTATTTGCTTTCCCGTCCACCCAATTGGGAGCCTAATATTGCTCATCTAACTGCGCATTTCCCTTCCGGAAAAGACCGACTCTATAGAATTTTCCAGGAATTGGAAGGGGTAGGCCTCTGTTCTAAAACGCAAGAAAGATTGCCCAATGGGTTGATGGGAAAGTTTCTCTACACCATTTATGAAGACCCTCAATTAAACAAAAGTTTACCGCACACGGAAAAACCGGAAGCGGAAAAACCGCTAGCGGAAAAACCGACGCATAATAAAGACAGAGAAAAAATAAAGACGGAAAAGAATAATAAAGAGAGAGAGGGCGCGCGCGCTCCAAATTCTTCATCTGAAGAAAAGAAGATTCTTCGGAAAGAAGAGGTTTACACGACTCCATCTGAGCATTCCAAGCTTATCCATGAATTTGGGGAAGAAAAGACTCGTGAAGCGTACGTTTTCTTGTCCGAATGGAAACTAGATACTCCTAAGAGCAAGTGGAAAAAATCCGACTATCGTTCTGTCAGGAGGTGGGTGATCGAAGCCCTTAAAGAGCGAGAGCTTAAACAGGCTGCACTTGATAAAGCTTCTTCTGCTTCTTCTTCTCCTACGATGTCTCCTCAAGAAGCGGAGAACAGAAATACCAACATGCGTAAGGCTCTGTGGTATCGAGATAAGTATTATTCGGCATTCAAAAGGCTTAAGAAATTCGAGTATGGGTTTAGCGCTCCGGATGGGAGAGATATTGCCTGGATAGACCCCCCCGCTAGATTTGAGGCCGAGCTAAGGAAAATGTTGGAAATCCAAGATGCTCTCGCCTGATTTGCGTGCAAACCAAGAAAGCGTAAGATCTTGGATATACCAAAGCGAGCGCTTCATTGACAATTACCCGGGAGGAGAAAAGTATTATCTCATTTGGGGGTCTTCTCACCAAAAATTTAAAGACCTTTTGTGGTTTTGCTTGAATACTCCCAAAGGAAAATTAGCGACTCCAGTCTCATTGGATCAATCGTCGTTTGACTTTAACGTGGAAGTGAAAAATGCAACGCGGTTTTATCTTGACCTTGAAAAAAAACATATGGTAAGCAATGATGATAAATAATTTAATACTATGCTGAAAGGCAAATCCATTTTAAGGCTCTCTAAGCCACGAACAGGCCTTGGGTGCTATGGATAGACCTTTTTAGCAAGATCGTTGAATACAGGCCACGCAAACGGCCTTCACGACGATCCTAATACAGGAATTGATTGCATGATTGAGATAGTGGACTATCAGCCAGTAAGCGACAAGAAGACAGTGATGGGCTATTTCTCGGTCAAGATTCCCGATTGGCACATGACCATCGCTCGCATGGTGGAGTTCAAAAAGGGAGAACATTGGTGGGTTGGGTTGCCTTCTTGGGCTAAGAAAAAGTCCGAAAATCCCCTCTCTTTTGATTTCATTCCCATCGTTTCTTTTACCTCCGATGTGGAAAAGAAATTTCTCGAATGTTGCAAAAAAGCATTGCAAGAATACAAACAAACAAGCCAAAACAAAGGAGATGATCAATCTACAGAACTATTTTGAATAATTTGAATTTTTAAGCGGAATTAAGGATCTAACATGCAAATTCTTAACGACTTATGCGAAATGACGAATGAAGAGTTTGTTGAGCGGTTAACAGCGATGGTTCCAGATGCCGTGTGTGCTCAAAGCCGAATGATAATTGAGAAAGACATATTTGAACAGTCAGCGATATGTTTCGAATCTCTGCTAAGGGAAATCTACAAAACATTGATCAGGCTCCCGGACAATTCCGTGACAGACGAACTGGTAGACGAGCTTAAGATGACGTACGTGCTTTACCTCTACACGACAATCGCAATGCGGGTAGTGATCAATGACTGAAAACATCATGGACAATCAGATTCTCTTCTCCTACTCCATCCCGGGAAAGCCAGTTCCGAGCAAAATTCGAAAGAATGGTTTGGGAAGAATATACAATGCAAGAAAACCGTATATTATGGGTTACCGCTTTCATCTTAAATCGGTTTTTCAAGAGAAACCTTACAATGGACAAGTACGAGTCGACTATTTTTTCGGGTTTCCTATTCCGAAGTCGTGGCCTAAGTCCAAACAGGAAAAAGCTGCAAAGGGGGGAATGCCCCATTCCTCAAAGCCGGATTACGACAATCTGGAAAAGACATACAACGATATCATCAAGGGAATTGTCATCAGAGACGATGACCAGATTATCAAGGCTTCGGCCAAGAAAGAGTACACAACCGAACCGAGAACAGACATAACGATTTACTATGCCCAAGAAAAACTATAAGCCAAACATCAACAAGCGCGGTCGTCCACCAAAGTTTGTGACCGATCGCAAGATCGATCGTTACATCGAGGGAAACGTCGTAGACCCGACCAAGCTGCCCAAGTTTGTCACAGGGAAGTACGACAAGTTTGATCCCAAGCAGATGGAGAACTTCACCAAGGCACAAATCATTTACCTCATCGCTTCTCTTGGGGGTTCCCAAGCTGACTGCGGGCGATATGCGGGGATATCACAGCCGGCGGTAAGACAGAACTACCACGACGTCTACTTCAGCGGTAAGGCGGACATCAAAATGCGTATCCGCTGCGCTCAGCTTCAAAAAGCTCTAGAGGGAGACAGCAACCTACTCAAGCATCTTGGAATGACGTATTGCGAAGACCAACGTACAGCGGGTTTACAAGACCTTGCTCCAGAAGAGTTGAAAGGAATTATCGAAATAATCGCCGGAGGGGGAGAAAGCCCTTTCCGTAAGGAGGAAGATGTACAAGTTAACGATTGAGTCGGACGAAAAAGAAGATATTGAGACAGCCTTAGAGGGAGAGAATATGCGCTGTGCGTTATGGAACATTCACAACACAATTCGCTCCGAGCTGAAGCACGGAGACGATACGGTCGAGTCTCTCACACGAGTTCTTGAAGAAGTTTACGAAGAAACCTTTCAATACACAAGGTAGCTTGGAAATCAGTAACAATGGATTGGGACCCCTACCTCATAGAATTGGAAGACGCATATGTGCGAGGAAGGTATGCAGGAGCAGCGTATGTTGTCAGACACTTCCTATCAGCTAAACCTCTCCCAAAAGATCTTAAAGCCCTTAAGAAAAAGATTGAAGAAAATGAGAGAGAAAAAAACCTACAAGAAAGGGTAGGTACATATGAAAGCGGGTGGGATGCCGGAGCAGAGTATGCCATGAAGCATTCCTTATCTGGTGTAGATCTCCCAGAAGACCTTAAATCGCTGAGAGATAATATTGTAGAAGAAATAAATGAAATTAAAAGATAAGAAGGTAGAGATGAAATCAGTAACAATGGATTGGGACGAGTACGTCAAAGAAATTCAAGGACAATATCAAAACGGAATGAATGCCGGAGCAGAGTATGCCATGAAGCATTCCTTGTCATCCGAAGAGCTACCTGAGGACTTAAAGTCCTTGAAAGAAAAGATTGAAGCCGAAGTAAAAGGCTAGAAGTTTTATAGTGAGGCCATAACCACGGAGGTGGAACATGGCTACACAAGTAAATGCTCGGGCTAGAGACTTTAACTTTACCTTAGACTTAGACGAGTCTTGTAACTGCTGTAGGCGTAGAAAGAGGGTGCACGACGACCTTCATATTTACATCCATAGCAACGGCAGAACTGAGCCTTTTTCACTTAAGAAGGCCGATTCTTCAACGGGTTCTCTTTCGCGGTGTATAGTCAACCTATCCACCGTCATCCAGGCCTTAGCGGAGTTAGAGGGTGAAGACCCTGAAGAGGCCAAGAGAGAGTTTGAAGGGCAAACGGGTCTGAGGTTAAACCCTCACGAGCCGCAAGAGCTGAGTGTACGGGATCTCAAAGCGATCAATGCTGCGATAGCTCATATATTTACAAAAGAGAGCACGGATGTGGGAACTTAGCCCCAAGCAAAAAGACTTTGTGATGAACTCCGACGGTCGCTACAACCTGGCGATCGGTTCGGTTCGGTCAGGAAAAACTGTAGCTGCAAACTTCGCTTTCATGAGGTTTGCGGCTACAGACATTAAAGGGCCGATGGTCATCCTTGGAAAGACAGAGCACTCCATCAAAACCAACATCCTGACGCCCTTTGCCGACATCCTCGGCAAATACTTCCACTACAAGGCCGGAGAGCGCAAGCTTTACATTGCCGGAAGGGAAATCGATGTAATCGGAGCGAGTGATCTTAAGGCCGAAGGAAAGATTCGGGGAGCAACCTATTCCGGGGCGCTAGTAGACGAAGCTACCGTCATCCCTGAGCCGGTGTTTCGTCAGCTTACCTATCGCTTGTCTGTGCCAAACGCTCGTCTCTTTGCAACAACCAACCCGGACAGCCCTTACCATTGGCTAAAGACAGGCTACATAGACCAAACCCATAACGAAGACATTGGTGTGAAGGTTTGGCGCTTTAACTTCGCCGACAACCCTACGCTTGACGAGGGATACATCCGCAAGATTAAAGCCGAGTCTCATGGCCTATGGTATAAGCGCTTCATTGAAGGAGAATGGGTATTAGCGGAAGGAGCGATCTACGACTTCTTTGACGAGAAGATACATACTATTCCGCACCAGCCCGGCATGGCGCAAGAGTACTCCGTAGGCATTGACTACGGAACTATGAACCCTTGCTGCTTTGTTTTGATAGGCTACAACCCCAACCTCTTTCCTCAGCTGTGGGTGGAAAAGGAATACTACTACGACAGCCAAAAGTCTAACCGCATCAAGACTGACTCGGAGTATGCACAGGACCTGGCCAAGTTTATTGAAGGATTGCCGATCTCTGCGATCTATGTAGACCCGTCTGCGGCCTCGTTCAAAGCTGAGATGCGCAGCGCGGGAATCACTAACATTTTCGATGCGCAGAACGATGTCATGAACGGCATTCGTTTGGTTACCGAGCACTTGGCGAACGGAACGATGAAAATATGTCAGTGCGCCCGTAATGTCATCCATGAGTTTTCTAACTATGTGTGGGATCTTCAGGCTGCCCAAAAGGGAGTGGAAAAACCCTTAAAGACAAACGACCATTGTTTTGTAGCCGGCACCCCTATCTTGACTGAAAAAGGTGAGGTTCCTATTCAAAAGATAAATGTAGGAGACAAAGTTTTAACACGTGGAGGATGGAACGAAGTAAAAGAGGTTTTTATTAGGAAAGCCGAGGTAGCAGAATATGAAATAATGGGTCTAAAATTAACCTGTACTCCTTCTCATAAACTATTTACGCTTGAAGGATATAAAGAGGTGCAAGCTTTGACACCTTCAGATATTCTGTTTACAGAATGGGAGGATTTGCCATGGATGAAATCATCGTTTTTGAGGGGAAAAAATACAGACGTTACCCGGAGTCTGAGAGAAATTCTGACCGCACCTATTTTAAGTGCAGAGGAAAGTATTTACATAGAGCAGTTTGGGAATTCCACCATGGCAAAATTCCATCCGGACACCATATTCATCACAAAGACAACAATCCCCTCAACAATGACATTAGCAATCTCGAATGTTTGTCACCTAGAGAGCATTATACCCTCCATCAGGAAAGTCTTACTGAAGGCCAAAGAGAAGCTCGAAGACAAAACTGCGAATATATTAGACCACTCTCAAAAAAATGGCATAAGTCTCAAGAAGGAAGAGAATGGCATAGTAAGCACGGAAAAGAAGCATTCAAAAAAAGAATTCCAAAAGACCATAAATGTCACCAGTGCGACAGAGAATTTGAGTCCACCAAATACTTCAACACAAAATTTTGTTCAAATAACTGTAAGTCACAATGGAGAAGAGTTAATCACCTTGATGATGAAGAAAGAAGCTGTTTTCAATGTGGCTCCAATTTCTCAATCAACAAACACTCTAATACAAAATGCTGCTCCAAGAAATGTGCCGCACTCATGCGTTGGGATAAGAAACGTCTACAACATGCACATTGAAAATGACCATGAATATTTTGCTTATCGACTATTAAGTAAAAATTGCATGGATGCCCTTCGCTACGTACTATTTTCTCGCTACCAGAAGCTATCGCAAAATCGTTTAACGCAAGAAGATATGGACAGATTCCATGGGGAAATATATGGTAGACAACCTAATTTGCCGGACTTTTTTAGAGATACAGGGTTAGAAGGAGGCCACAGGATTTTATGAATGATAAAAACTTCGTAGAGCAAGAAATGAATCTGGTCGCCGGGATAAAAGAATTTCTGGATCTTAATGGCTATGACGACTACCGAGTAGTGCTCAGCGCCCTCTCAATCATGCTAAGTGAGTTAATTGGAATGACCATGACAGAGAAAGAAATAGAACTTTTTCTAGACATGTTCTCCAAAGCAGTCAACGGTTTTCATTTAGAATTCGGTCATCTCGTAGAAAAAGAAAATTGACATACAAAAATATAGTGCTGTAGTGTAAAGTAAATATTTACATTTCAAGAGAGCTATGTCCTTATTTCGCCCCTCTGAACCTTCATGGTACATCAACTCCGAAGATCGAAGCGTCATTCAACGCATGGATGAATGCTATCAAAACTCCATTACTATTCAGCAATCCTTTTGGTCGGAAGCAGACCTAGACACCCGATTCAGAGCCGGCGACCAGCAGCTGTGGAACGACATCTACGGAAACCTTCCGGCATTTAGAAAGCGAGCGTTTAACTTCAACCGAATCCGTAGAGTCTGCAACATGGTGACGGGTCACCAACGCCGAAACAGGCGCTCAACGAACTACGTACCGCGTGAAAATGCAGATGCAGCAACAGCCACACAGTTCACCAAGCTAGGCTATTGGTTTAACGATCAAGCTTCTGTGGGAGATATCTTTTCGCAAGCCTTCGATCAAATGCTCACCACCGGAATGAGCCTACTCTCTTTTTGGGCTGACTACCGCTCCGATCCAATCTCTGGAGACCCAAAAGTGGATGTAGTGAGCTACAACGCCTTTTTAATCGACCCTTACTTCCGTAAAGCGGACCTTTCGGACTGCAACTTTGTGTGGACACGCAAGTACCTCTCTCATATTGAAGCGATGTCTCTAGACCCTTCCAAGAAAGAAATGATCGAGCAGATACAAAAAACGCAAGGTAGAGACGGAAAATTTCAGTTTCTCCCCGAGTCCTACAACTACGGAATAACCGACCTGCTCACCTACGACGAGTACTGGTATAGGGATTTTCGCCAGCAAAAGATGCTCGTTGACCTCACCACAGGGGAGGCCATGGAATGGTCGGGGAGTGAAGAAAACCTCAAAGAGTTCTTACGCTTCTCCGGCAAGCGAGTGACAGTCATTGAGCAAACTGTTCCCACCGTCAAACTGGCAACTGTACTAGAAGGACACGTACTCTATCATGGCGAAAACCCCCTTGGCATTGACTCCTATCCTTTTGTTCCTTTGTTGGGGTATTACGATCCTCAGCTTCCTTACTTCCCATGGCGGGTCCAAGGAATGGTTAGAGGACTGCGAGACGCGCAATATCTCTACAATCGACGAAAAGTTATTGAGCTGGACATTCTCGAATCACAGATTAATTCTGGATGGAAGGCAAAAGAGAATGCGCTTGTAAACCCAAAAGACGCCTTCCTCTCAGGACAAGGACGGCTACTAGCCATTAAAGAAGACGCTCAGATGAGCGACGTGGAGCAGATTCAACCACCTCAGGTTCCGCCCTCAATGATTCAGCTCTCCGAGATTCTTGGGCGAGAGATGCAAGAGATTTCTGGGGTAAACGAAGAGCTTTTAGGCTCGGCAGACGACGATAAAGCGGGGGTGCTTTCAATGCTCCGTCAAGGCGCTGGCCTCACCACTCTTCAAGTTCTGTTTGACCAAGCTGATTTAGCCCAAAAATACCTAGGAAACATCTTTTTACAGTATGCACAGAAAAACTTTACTCCCGGCAAAGTCCAACGAATCATTGGAGAAAAGCCTTCCGAAGCCTTCTACCATCGCTGTTTCGGAAAATACGACGCTGTTGTTGAAGAAGGAGTCAATACCGCTACTCAAAGGCAACAACAGTTTCTCCAGCTCCTTCACTTGCGTGAGATTGGCATTCCCATTCCGCCGAAGGTTCTTATTGAAAATGCTACTCTTAGCGACAAAAAGGAACTCATCGAAGCCATTGGACAAGAGGAAGAGCAAAAGCAACAAATCGGCATGCAGCAAATGCAGCTACAGATGGAGCTTTTACAGGCTCAGATTAAAGATCTAGAGTCGAAGTCTATGGCCAACCAAGGCCTAGGAATGGAAAGAATGTCTAGGATAGAAGAAAATAGAGCACTTGCGGTAGAAAGAATGGCTGAATCCCAGAAGGATCGGGAGTTAGGGGCCCTGCACTATACCAAGGCCCTTAAAGAACTAGAAGGGTTGGACCTTCATAACCTTCAAAATCTTTTAGCTGTACTAGATACACTCAAACAGCGCCTCGGAACCTCGGAGAACCCCCCTCCATCAGAGCCTTTTCAACAAGAAAATGAAACGGAAGTAGTTGAAGAAAATGCCGAACTGTGACAAAACTTAATTTGAAAGCGTATTCTAAACGTACGGTCACCCCGTAAACAGAAAGGTATGCTCAACCAAACAGCAACCCAAGAGGGAAAAATGGCTAAACATTACAAGCAAGGGTATAACGACCGCCTCGACGAGTCACTAGGAATGAGACGAGGAAAAGAAAGCTCCAAAAAGCAGAGCTACAAATCAAGACGCGACGAAAGCCGCGGCATGCGTCGTCATAATGCAGACATGCATTCTAAGGCAGATAGCGAAACCCAGCTTTATCACAAAGGCAAAGACTACTATGGTCCAGGGTTCGGCGAGCCGTCTAATTTGCCACAGCGTGAAATTATGCATAAATATCCTGAACCTTATCCACGTTTGAAGACTGATTATCCTGACACTCTCTCCGAGATTGACCGTGATATAATGGATTCTTACGAAAAGGTTGAACGGCATCAATCGGATTCAATGTATTAATGCCTATCATGGAACGCCCCAACTCCCGCACGAAGAAGATCTTTAAGCTGGTGATGGAGCGCGCCCAAAATTATGGAGACCAGGCAGAGTTTTTTGAAGTAGATATTCAAGAGACTCTGCCTTCAGGTAAAGAGGTAAAGGAAAATGAAGAAGCCGTCTTCTATCCGCCCAAACGTTAAAAAGAAAGCCGTCAAGCATCTAAAAGCTGATATTCGAGGCTATAAAAAACAGCGCAAAAACTTATCCCACGAAATTAAAGAAGACAAAGAGCTCATCACGACGCTCCGAGGAAAGAAAAATGGCAGAAAAAAAGAAAAAGCGTGCTGCACCGCGTGTAAAAATGGTCACAGTTGCAAAGGGAGTAAAAGTTCCCCGAGGAAAAGAGTCAAAACTGCGAAAAAAACCGGGCTCAAGCAACGCAGGAAAGTATAAAAAAGTCTCCAAGACAGAATTCTGTGGTGAATCAGGTGGCTCCAGTAAATTCAGCTATCCTGTTAGCAGTGCTAAGCGTTGCCGCGCTGCTTTGGCCTATGCTCATAATGCCCCTAAACCATCTGGAATCAAAGCGTGTGTCAAGCGAAAATGCAAGGGCGAAATCAAAAAATACTCAAAAAAAAGTAAATAAAGATGAGCAGGTTAAAACGTGGCCTCAAAGTCAAGCATGAAGACATCGGGCCCTACAAGCCCGTCAAAAAGCACAGGAAAAAAGCCTCTCAGAGGAAGTATTCTCCTAAAGCTAACAAGAAAATTCACAGCGTTATTCGGGAATTTGAGGAAGGGGATTTACATAGCGGTAGTAAGAAAGGCCCTAAGGTTAAGAACCTTAAGCAAGCGGTTGCTATCGCCATCGCGGAAGCTAAACGCAAAGGATATAAAGCTGGGGAAAAGTGGAAAAAATCCGAGCGAAAGCCAAGAAGAAAAGTTAAGTCATAAAAACGGAAAACCTTTATGCTAAGTGAAGAGAAGAGGCGCCTATGTCGATAGACGGGGAACCTCCTGAAATTCCTTGCCTCTTCTCGCTTTTTTAAAAGGAGTTTAAATATGAAACAAGAATGGTTTAAAATGGTTTTACAAGTTCGTTCAGCAATTTATCTTTTGGGTTTGGTAGCAGTCGTCGTGGGTAGCTGTGTGGCTTTTCACAATAACTGTCCCCCTCATTCGGAAGACTTTCCTAAAACAAATGTGTTCCTGTGTAATCCTCAGCTGGCTTTCTGGCCACCGGATATGGTTCCGCATCCGATGCCTCCTGAAAGTCCTTCGAATGATGATGACAATTGGGCCTAAAGGAGGATACAATCGTTAAATTGATGATCCAATTTTGGAAGGAGATACCCATGACCCTAAAAATTATATTTGGAATAGCCTTCATCGGCTGTCTATGTATTTTGGCTAGCTGTTCTTTTGGATGGCTCAAAAATTATCCTCAAGACAATTTCGTGGAAGAGATGGTGGAAGATGTAATCAAGCATGAAACAGGGCTTGATATCGATATCACTCCTTTCTCAAGCGAAATAAATGATTAGTCACACAGAATATCTATACCTCATTTTGGGGTTTTTTTGGGGGGTGGCCACGTTGTGGACCACCCAACTTACCTTCAGGTCCATCAAAAAAAGGAGGGACAAATGATTAGAGGCATCTTAGCCGGATTCCTTTTGGGAGCCTTTTTGTGTTTTGTCGCGATTTTTTTCCTAAAACATTCCGAATCTTTGCTAGAGTTTTTTAAATAAAGTAAAAGGAGATTACCATGGCAGTTAATAGCAGTGCGGCGCGAGAGCTTTTCCCGCCACTACCCGAAACTGAAGAGGTAAAATATTCTCAACCTCGGCGTCAGCCAAAAATTGGAGATACCTATCGTGTCATCTTCGTGGACACACAAGGCAACTACCTGATGACTGAGATGCGTTGGCTGGACTCCGGCTGGGAAGATCAAACCAAAAATGTTGTGGACTGGTTTGAGAAAAGGGAAAAGCCTAAAAGCACATGGCCGCTAGTTTTTGATTTCGAGATTGAAGATGATGCAGAGTTTTAAGTCTATGTAAAGATTGAGAAATTGAGAAATGTGCTGGTGCAACTTAAGTATAATTATCAGACGCAGTTTTTCAAAGATCTCATAAAGATTCAGAATGGGAAAACCCGAAAAAATGAAGGTGATCGGGACGCCTTTAGGCGATCACATGCCAATCTCTTGCTTCCAAATCATCTTTTTCAATCACGTATGGGTATGAGTTGCCTTCTAAAGTAAAAGGGACTTCCCCGTCTACATAGGGATGAGAATGAAGGAAAACGTTGCCATTCCACCACATTTTCATATCTGATCCCCAACACATGCGTCTTATTTTATACCCTTTCCTAGCCATTTTTACAGCGGTCGCAAATTTCATCATAATTCCTCAGGCAAAGTCTTTAAATAGCTCGTTCAATGTCTCTCTCAAACTCAACTCTTCTACGAACCCTTTCTTGAGATAGATCCCAACGGCTAGACAAAGGACTTCTTTCATTTTTAGGTCATTGTCGAAGCAGTAGTGTTTCAGGTCTCGGTAGAGGGAGGGGGGAAGTTCAAATGTAAGTCTTTTCATGCATTAAAGCATAAAAACATAAACACATAAACTCAATGAGAAAGAAAGATTTGACATTAAGATCAGCATTAAATATTTTACTACTATGTCTGAAACCCTCGGAAGTAAAGCGCTTGACCTTCTCGAACAAGGAGATGACCTCACTCCTATTGATATGGGAGAGAAACTAGCTGAGCTTACATCTAAAAAGCTTCAAGAGGTGATAGAAACGCATAAAGCTTATGGTGCGGAATACTATATCCAAATCGTTTTCCAGCAAGAAAATTTGCATGCCCGCTGTCTCCCCAATGTTCACCACTTACAATCCATAGTAACTTCACAATCTCCCGGTATGAGGCCTGATCGTAGCTGTTTCAAATATAACAATAAGACGGATGAGCTTACCTATCTTTGGAGTTTGCCCGATTTAGCATCTTGCACATTCATGATAGAAAATGAATCGGAACTTAGCGCTGACGAGCAGCAGTTGCTAGGTTTTGTGAAAGATTTCTTCTATCAGTGCTTAAGCTCAATTCAACAAAAAAAATATTCAATGAAGAATTTGACTTTTTAATCGCCCTAATGTTAAATCAAAATTTAACTTGATTCGTTAGCCCGCGTTAGAGGCTCAAGTTAAGTAGGCCGTAAAATAGTATTCGCCATACTGGAGGAAAATGTCTGAAGAAGAACAAGTTGCTCTTGAAGAGCAAGAAAGTGCGGACGTAAAAGAAGAGGGTGAGGACGTCGCTCATCAGGACACAGACAATTCCACTATTGCTCAAGAGTCTCAGGAGCAGTCTGGGCAGGCCGAAGAAGGCACGAAGGACTACAACTGGAGAAAGGCTCGCGAGCAGCTAGAAGAGTTGCAATATGAGAACAAGCTGCTGAAACGGCAGTTTGATGAAATGCAGACCTCTAAGAAGAAGTCTTCAGAGGACGATGAGTTAAAAGCCATCGAAAACGAGATTCGCAATCTCCCCGCTGACGAGCTTCTCACTTATGAGCAAGCCGAAAAGATGGCAATGCTCAGAGAAAGAAAGTCTGAGCTTAAGTTTCAGGCTTTAGAGGAGCGTTTAGCTAAAAAAGAAAGCGAAACGCTAGATATTAGGGTTAAAAACCAATATCCCGATTTCTACTCCGTTGCAACCGATAGTGTTATAGAAGAATTAAAACAGGATCCTTTGTTCGTCAAGATGTTGAATGGACTGAAAGATCCGTTTGATAAGGTCGCTCTTATCTACAAAGAAGCGAGAGCCCTAGGGGGGCAAGTACCTTCAGGTAGAGAAGAAAAGCAGCTGGAAGCCAATAAGGGCAAGCCGAGATCTACAAACGCAATTGGTGGAGGATCTCCTTTACATCAAGCGCAAGATTTCGCAGCTTGGCCCAATCCGGACCTTAAAAAACGACTTCACCAAGAGATGGTTGACGCGATGAAGGGTGCATAAGACGGAGAAATAAAGAATGTCTATTACTACTACTTCCTCTCTTCCGGCTCCAGTTCAACAAAGCTTTAGCTACAAGCTATTGAGCGTTCCTACGCCCTATTTTATTCATAAAATCCCGGCGATGTTGAAAAGGATGCCTCGGAATGGAGGTACCACACTAAGGATGCGTCGATATAACGCGCTTCCTACATCAAAAGTCCCTCTGGGGAATTCGGGCATTACACCGCCCCCCGTGAATCTAACAGCTGTAAATATTGATGCTGAGATGAACTTTTATGGGCAGTACATCATCTTAAACGAGCAAGTAACCTTGCAAAACCAAGACCCAGTGCTAAACGAAGCAGCTCAGCGTCTCGGTGTTTCTCTTCGACAAACTGAAGATGAGCTTGTAAGAGATATGCTAGCTTCTACGGCAAGTTTTATTCACTGTACTGGTGGATCAAATGGAGACAATCCAACAGAAATTACTCGCTCTGATGTAGATGCTGTTGTAAGGACTCTAGCGACTAACAACGCGTTCACTATTGCCGATAATATGGAAGGGGAAGATAAATTTGGAACAGCTCCTATTCGAGATGCTTACTTTGCTCTAGCAAGTACTTCTCTCATTGGAGATTTGGAACAAGTTTCAGGTTTTATTCCAAAAGCTCAGTATCCAAGCCCAATGCAGGCGCTCCGTCCTGAATGGGGTAGTGTTTCAAATTTAAGATTCTTGCTTTCTAGCATTGGGTCAGTGACCCCAACAGCATCTGCCTTAGGGGCAAATGTATACGATATTTTTTGCGTAGGGCTGGAAGCCTATGCTTGCATCGAGCAAGACGGATATTCTGCTCAATTCATCTATCGACCACCAATCTATGATAGTCCATTGGCTCTTAATGCTTCTGTGGGTTGGAAAATGGCTCAAGTTCCAAGAATCACGAATGATGCTTGGGTAATTGATCTACAAGCAACATTATCATAAGGAGAAAAAAATGAGTTACGGAACTATTTTAGCCCAAGGAAGATTTACTTCGGACGGAACAGCAAAAGTCCTCACTATCCCCTCTGATGCCGACTGGATGAAAGTAATTAACTATACCATAGCTGATGCGGACCAAACCAACGCTGTAGGTGTAGAATATTACTGGCAAAAAGGGATGGATGATGGGACAGGCATTGAATATAAAAAATCTAATGCAGCTAATGCGGCAAACTTAACCGACGCTTTAGCTTCAGGCGGTTTTACTGTATTGGATGCTAATGCTTCTTATGGTCCCGCTATTACGGGAACTACCATCACTAAAGCTGATCCGCCAGTATGTTCGGCCCTTTCACACGGGTATTCTGACGGAGATTTGGTATTTTTCACGAATTTGACGGAAATGCCTCAGCTAGCACGGATCGCATGGACAGTAGGTAGCGTCACAACCGATACCTTTGAATTAACGTACATGGATACAAATACAGCTAATTTTACCCAAGAAAGTGCGTTTACCGTAAGAAGCATTCCTGAAAGCTTCTTTACTTGGAGTGACACAACGTCTTCCATTACGGCGATTACCCTTGGGTCGACCACTGATGTACAGACTTCGAATGACAATAGTGATTTTACCTATGCGGTAGGTCAAGTTGTTCGTTTTTATATACCACCAGAATTTGGGACAGTAGAGTTGGATGGAGTTCAAGGGGAGATTACTGCTTATAATTCCACCACTAATACTTATACAATTGCGGTAGACTCAAGTTCTTATACTTCATTTGCATGGCCCACAGCGAGTTCAGTGCCTTTTTCTTTGGCGCGATTAGTTGAAGTTGGAGACGCTTCTTCCTCACCTGTGAATCCTGTAACAAATACAGCAGCATTACAGATTAAGTTGGCAGCAGGGGCTGACAGTCCGGCTGGGTCTACTTCAGATGTAATTTATTGGTATGCGGGTAAGTCAATTAGTGTAACGAATGAATAAAAAAAATGGGAAGGGCTTCGGCTCTTCCCTTTATTGAGGTAAACATGACTTTAGCTATTCCTGAAGAGAGAAAATCAAGTAGAAAACTCACCAAGGAAGAATATAAAATTATGAGAGAAAAAGATCTCAAAATGGTGAAAGGGATTTTTCGCTCATTTGAACCGCGTGGTGGGTCAATAACTTTTTGCTACAAAAAATACAAAGAAGATCCAGTTATGAACTTTACCATGATGGATGGCCAAACCTACGACGTTCCATATATGGTTGCTAGGCATTTAAATAACTCTTGCTCCTATCCTAAACATACAAATGTTTTAGATGCGCAAGGAAATCCTTCAGTCTGTGTGGGAGAAAAAGTAAAGAGATGTTCTTTTGAAAGCTTAGAGTTCATGCAAGACATTTCCCTAAGCTCCTAACTCTTTTGTAGAGGAAAAAAATGAGCGCCACCTCAGGGGCAGAGCTAAGTACATTAGAAAGAATTCGAACTAAAGTGAGAAGGCTCACAGCCTCTCCTTCAGCGAACCAGCTTTCGGATTCAGAGATCGATGACCAGGTCAACAATTTCTATTTCTTCGACCTTCCTGAAGAGCTGCGCTTATGGAATTTGCGCGAAGAATACAACTTTTACACCGACCCCAACGTTGATGCTTATCCGTTCCCTAGGAACCACTACATCAACATGTATCAGCCCATTTATATTGCGGGATATCAAAGCTTTTTCTCTCAGGAAAGAGAGCAGTTTTTTAGGATTTATCCGCAGCTCGAGTTTTCCGAAGACGTAGCTACTGGAGATGGAGTCACCACGGCATATACTTTCACGGTATCTAATACTCCTGTCATGCGAGGGTATCAATACCTTCCTGATGCAACAATCTTTTCAAGATTCTTTGTTTCCTATACTGACGCTAGCGGAAACTCAGTGATTGCTAGAGACGATGGTGCAGGAGGTTTTGTCGATGAAGATGGATCCACGGTTTTAACGGGAACACTAGACTACGAAACCGGAGTAGTGACCGGCCTTACATTTTTAGCGGCTCCCCCCTCAGGTGCGACTATCGTAGCCCAATATGTAGCCTATCAAGCTTCGAGGCCTCAGGCGCTGCTCTATTACAGCTCCACGATGTTCTTGCGCCCTGTTCCCGACAAAGCCTATAAAGTAGCTTTTGATGTCTTGAAGCAGCCCACTTTTCTGCTGCAAAACGACAGTAACCCCGCTTTACAAGAGTGGTGGCAAATTCTGGCTTTTGGAGCCACAAAACGCATCTTAGAAGAAAGGCAAGACATGACTTCATTGGTTAACATTATGCCCATGTATAAGGCAGAGGAAGCTAAGATTCTTAGACGTACCACCCAGCAATTGGCACAAGAAAGAACGGCGACAATATTTACTGAACAGGTTCAATTTCCGTACGGGAATTTCTTTAATCGTTTTTAGTAGGAGAGACTAAATGACTTACACCCCCGACATTCCCAACGCCTCTGACATCGTAGCCCAATCTCAGCCTATCATCAAAACGAACTTTCAGCAGTTGAACGTTGTATATGGCTCAAGCGGCGACCACTTTCCTTTTGACGATACGGATCCAAACGAACAATTTAAGCATGCTCGAGTAACGTTACCTCGCTTACCTCAATCAAACCCCCCGGGAAATGTTTTGCCTACTCCAGGGGCTAGCGAAATGTCCATCTTTTGTGATGTATCAGGAGGTTTCAGCCAGCCCTACTACCGAAGAGATAATGCCACGGTAAATATCCCTGTTTCTCCAATTCAAGCATTCGGGGAAGCTACTGGGGCAGCAGTCCCGGTTCTTACTCCTAACTCTTATAATATCGCCTCTGTCTCCCTCGTGGGAGTTACCTATACTTTTACGTTTACTGAGGCGTTAGCGGACGCGGATTATGTTGTTACGGGTGGTTTCTCAGCTACGGGTAACCAAGTTGGTTTGCGCTTTTCAAATAAGACTACTACCTCCGTGGACGTAAAGGTATTAACATCAAATGGAGCAGCTAGCACCGCAGTAAGTTTAATATCGATCATGATTTTGAGAGCGTAGATGGCTTACCAACCGTTTTACATCGCCGGAGTGAAAAGCGGGTTAGTCAGAAATCCTGAAGCGTTCCTTATTCCCGAAGACGCCTTCCCGACACTTGAGAATGCCTATATTTGGCGTGACAAGATTAAGCGCAAGCTGGGATACCAAAAGCTAGAAAGGCTTCAGCGAAACCTTACTAGTGTGAGCTTGACCAATACCGATGGTTCGGGGACCTATACGGAATCAGATTTATTAGCAGCCCAAAGAGCAACGCAAATTTATGCGCAGCTTCGACCGGGAACAGTCGTCATCACGATTGACCCGGGAGGAGGGAGCGAGACGATTTATAACGATGCGACAACCGAAGGGGTTCTGACTCATATTTCCGGACCTTTTACGGGGTCGGGAGTAATTACCTACCTTTCAGGTTCTCCCCCTACTTCTCCGGCGACTATTTCATTCACAGCTGCTCCGGGAGCGGGTGTGACTGTCACGGCCAACTACGGTTACTTTCCCGGTTTGCCGGTCATGGCCATAGGAAACCGAGAGCTTTCGACGATAAATTTAGAGGAACTCATTTGCTTCGACACTGTATTTGCTTATCGATTTAATACTTCGTCAAATCAATTTGAGGAATGGTTGCCAGGAACTACGTGGACCGGAACAAATTCGGACTTCTTTTGGACTATTACGTATTGGCAAGACACGTCGCAAAATGATCTTTTTTGGGCTACAAACTTCACGACCGGGGATCCCATTCGCTACTCAAATGGAGTGAGCTGGACAGATTTTGCCCCGGCAGTAGGGGCTACCTGTGTCGATGACGAAAACTTGGGTAATGTAACAACGCCTTGGAATAGCTTCGGGCCCGCAAGTGTTACGAATGGGGACGTCAAAGAAAAAAGTGTTGTCGTAACCGTAGGAGTAAAGGGAGAAGATGCCATTACGGTGCTTACTGATGACGGGGCCGGCGCCCTGTCTACTTCCACCTCAGGAAGAAGCGACACCGGTACGATAAATTATTCTACCGGGTCCATTACTTTGACCATCAACCCGGCCTTAACCGCTGATGCATCAGTCCATGTGGAGTACTGCTACTTAGGCGAGCTTTTACAGCAGTGTTTAGCCCTTATTCCTTTTAAAGACCGCCTGTTAGCTTTCAATACATACGAAGGGGACACCCTCGTAGGAGCCGTTCACTACCCTCAGCGCCTTCGCTATTCTCAAAATGGCGATCCCTCAGATCAATTTGATGGTTGGAGATCGGATATACCGGGGCGGGGAGGATTTATTGATGCGCCTACTTCCGAGCACATAGTCAGCGTAGCCTTTATCCGCGATATTTTAATCGTGAGTATGGAAAGGTCCACTTGGCAAGTTAGGTATACCGGAAACGAAGTTCTTCCCTTTGTGTGGGAGAAAATCGACACCGAATACGGGTGTGAATCCACCTATTCTACCGTTCAATTTGATCGAGGCGTGCTCCAAATTGGAAGAGACGCCCTTACAGTTTGTAACGGAAATTCTGTCGAAAGAATCGATTTGCAAATACCCGATGAAGTGGGAGCTTTTGTCAGCGTAGATGAAGGAAATCAACGAGTGCACGGATACAGAGATATGAATGTCCAGCTCGTGTATTGGACCTACAACTCCAATGGAGACAAGACTTTCCCCGACAGCTTACTTGTCTATAATTACGTGACAAATACTTACTCAATTTGGAAAGATCACTTTACAGCCCTAGGCCGCTGGTATCGCGATACAGTGATACGTTGGCAAGACATTACCGTTCCTTGGGAAGCGTGGATCCACGCTTGGAAATGGGCATTTAGACAGCAAAACTTTCCCGAAGTGATTGGAGGAAATCAAAATGGGTACATCGAGATCTTTAACCAGCTTACCTACAATGATGTTAGCCTATTCATTTTTAATATTAGCGGGACTACTCAAACTACTATTAGTTGCATTGATCACAACTTGGTGGACAGTCAAATTGTGCGCCTACGCAATATTGTGGGTGACAGCAACAACACTGCTCTTAACGATGAGTTTTTTAAGGTTTATGAAGCGCAAGATGACGATTTCAAAATTCTGAAATATGATACGAACACTGAAAGTTTTGTCGAAGTCACCCCAGGGTCGACCTACCTAGGGGGAGGAGAAATCGAGGTGTGCAACAACTTCAATATCCTTTCCAAAGAGTTCAACATCTACGAGTCAGGTCAGCGCGTAATGCTTGGTTATGTAGATTTCCTGGCGGACACCTCCGACGATGGTGAATTTACCTGTCAGGTATACGTTGACAGCAACTCAAACACTCCCATCAACACGGATTCTGAGGGCAATAGCATTGATCAATCCAACTTTGTCAATAGCATCGTAGAAACCGATAAGCCCCAGTTCGAACTTCAAGGAGCCGACAGATATTGGCATCGATTTTACTGTCAAACAGACGGGACAGTCTTTCAATACAGGCTCTCCCTTTCGGATGTAGAGATGATTACTCAAGCAGTTTATGAATCCAATGTCACCATACATGCTTTAATTTTATGGCTCACTCCTGGGCCAAGGTTGATCGGGGGGTAAATGACTTTTAGCCCGGAAAATTCACTTCAGTCTTTTTTGCCTACAACCTTGATCATCCCCGACTTAGAGAATGAGGATGAATTTAACTATGTAATGTCCGACTATCTCAAGAAAAGTTCGGCTGCGGTCAATGAAAAAGACATCGGACAATACCTACAGACTGAAGTGCTATGCGGTCAAAAATTTTTTAACGATGAGGACACAAAAAATACTCACTCGGTGTATCGAAAGGTAATCGACTTCGGCGCTCTGCCCGCTTCTTCGGCAAAAACAGTACCTCATGGAATAGACATTCAAGAGTCAACCCGCTTTACAAGGATTTATGGAACTGCTAACTCTCCTTCATCTTTCATCCCTCTACCTTACGCAGATTCTACCGCAGCTAATTCGATTTCATTGGAAATAACTGAGCTAAACGTAGAAATTACAACTGCCATAGACTATTCAGCTTATACTGAGACTTATGTAGTTGTGGAATATTATTATTCCTAAGGTCTTTACAGGAGGAATGAAGAGTAGTAAAGTAATAATTTTAGAAAAGAGGTCACCATGTCATTTTTCAAAGGAAGAAAAGAAAGCTTCAAACAAGTTCCCACTAAAACAGGTCAGCAACAAGACCTACTCTCAAACCTTCTCTCGGGCCTTGGTCAGGGTGGTCTAGGAGGTCAGGGTTATCAAGCTGCCATACAAAACTTACTCGGGATTCTCCAGGGGTCACCTGAGTCTTTTCAAGCTTTGGAAGCCCCGGCTAGAACCGCTTTCGAACAACAAACGGTCCCAAGCATTCTTGAAAGGTTTTCCGGGGCGGGGGCTAGAAGCTCCTCAGGGCTTCAACAGACGCTCGGCCAAGCCGGAAGTCAACTTGAGCAAGGATTGGCTTCTCAGCGCGCTGGAATGCAGCAGAACGCCGCTTCACAGCTGCTAGGAAACTTCATGAACCAAGCAAATCTGGGTTTAGGCACGAACACATTCGAGAATGTATATCGTCCAGGCCAATCAGGAATTTTTGGGCAATTAGGCCAAGCTTTGTCTCCAGCTCTAGGAAGTTTTGGCCAGGGTTATGGCCAGTCCCTCGGATTGGGACAATCCACAGGAATTAATAACGTATTGCAATTGCTGGCACAACTGGGAGGTCTATAAATGGTTCAAGTAATCCCACGAACTCCTTCAGCTTCAGAGAATCTAGCTAACCTTTTGGGAGCGGGCGCTCAGGGGCTTGGACAAGGCTACCAAGCGGGAATGCAAGGAAAGCTCCAACAGATGATGGATGCCCGTAAAAGCGCAGCAGAAAGACAAAGAATGGAAGGGGTCTTTGAAGAACTTGGACTTCCTAAAGCTTATGCAGGACTCCCAGAAGGAGTAACGAAAGAACTCCTCAAGGAAAAAACTCAGGAGAATAAGCTCCAACAGCTCATGCACTTATTAGGTGGAGGACAAGGGGGACAAGGAGGAGAAGAAGGGGTTGATGTAAATGAAGAGCAGGTAGGCCCTCGAGGAGGAATCAGCGACGAAAACATTCTCGCCATCAGTGCTATTGATCCTAACATGGCAAGACTTCTCCAAGGGCAGAAAGAGGCCGGCTATAAACGCGAGGCGACGGCTTTTAAAGAGACAAAAGACACTCGACAAGACATTCTGAAAGGAGCAAAAGCTGCCCAAGAGAACAATATGCGTTTAGACCGCATGGAGACTTTAATAGATGAAGGAAACCTCATCCCAGGAGCGTTCAATTCATTTCTACAAAAAGTAGGCCTAGATATTCCTGCCCTGAAAAATCCCGATTCCCAAGAATTTGAGAAGTTGAGCACGGATATGACTAGAAATGCTCGCGAAATTTATGGAAATCGATTGACCAACTTTGAAGTGCAGACATTTTTGAAGACTATTCCTACGCTTTCACAAACGACTGAAGGTCAAAAAAGAGTAATTCATAATCTGCGTCTGCTAAATGAAGGCGCTCGTCTTCGGTCAAGGGCAATGAATAAGATTATTAAGAGTAACAAGGGAATCCCTCCATTTGACATTGCCGAGAGAATAGAAGAAAAAATTAGCCCCAAGTTAGACAAAATTGCAAATGACTTTGAAAAAGGGCTAATTCAATCGCGTCCTTCCTCTCCTGCAACAGGAACAATTAATATGAGGGATCCCGCAGGGAACTTAAGAGCCGTTCCCAAAAATCAGGCTCAGCAAGCCCAAGCGGCAGGATATAGAAAAGCATGAGTTTCCAAGAGTTCGGCGAAATCATTGAAGCAGCTCCGGAGGGAGAAGAGAGGGCTCAATTCGGAGAAATTATCGAAGAGGGATCTTCTCCCAAAATGGGAAGTGAGGCCACTCGAAGAGCTGGTCAATTAGGAGCGCGGGGAATTGAATCGGTTTTGGGCCTTCCAAGAGCTTTAGGTGAAACACTTGAATCCCTAGTTCCCCGAAAAACTCTTCAGGCTGGGGCAGAAAAAATTGGATTAGGCGCTCCTGTAAAAAAAGGGTTAGAACTCACCCAAAAATATGCTCCCTATAAACTGTTCCCTAAAAGCGAACAAATAAGAGATCTTAATGAAGAGCTTTTTGGAGATGCATTTAAACCGCAGGGAAAATGGGAAGAAAGAGTTGGAGAAGCCTTCGGGGAATTTGCTTCCATGAGCATTCCTTTTGCTGGTCAAGTAAAGCCATTTAGAGCAGGATTAACAGCCTTAGGAGCCAACGGAGCAAAAGCAATTGGAGAAGAATTGGGGCTCGATGATAAAAAATCAAATTATCTAAAGCTCGGGACGTATCTGTTGGGTTCCTTCATCCAGCCTAATGCAGCGAAAAAGTATTATACTGAACAATATGCTAAGGCAGCCAGAGCCCTTCCAGAAAATGCCACGGTAGATTCTGTAAAACTTAATGGAAGGCTTATTGACCTTAAAAATCGTCTTCAAAAAGGAGGAGTTTCCTCCGCGGATAAACCCACCCTTACTCAGATACAAAATCTTGAGAAAGAAATGCAAGGAGCCCAAATTCCGGTTGATTCGCTCCAGGCTTTTAAACGTAAGCTCAATATTGCCCGTGGCGATCTCTACAAACAGCTTGAGGGAAATAAATCAGGGATAAAAACAGCCAAGAAGAATTTAGATGATCTAGCCAAAATAACTGATCGTTCGTTAGAGACATATGCCAAACAAAACCCAGATTGGGGAGCTCACTACCAAGCCGCAAACAATGCATTTGGGGCAGCAATGCAAAGTAAAAGAGTAGGAAAATTTCTTTCCAACTTAGTAGGAAAAGGAGGCATTTCGCATTTAGGATTAGCAGCTATTCTGGGACATACGGGAAAATTGGGCGTTGCGGTCAAAGGTGCTGCTGTTGGATACCCAACCTTGAAAGCAGGAGAAACAATAGCTCAGATCATGAAAAGCGCGCCTTTAAGGAAAGAATTTTTTCGTCTATATACCCAAGCGCTCGCAGGAAATGCCAAAGGAGCTCAAAAAAGTATCCTGAAACTTAATCAGGATTTGTCTAAGGACAATCAGAAAGAAACAATTCCTGGAAAAGGGCGCTTTGTCTTAGAAGAAGAAGGCTAATAGAACCTATGACGATCCCCCATATTTTCAGCATCTGAGTCTTCCATTTCTTCCTGATCTTGTTTGTTGGAAAAATAACAGAAAACAATAAAAGAAATAATAAAAGAAAATGTCCACATAATATTATCCTACTAGGATTTTTCTAAGGAATCTAAAATTCAGTAAAATATATATCTATTTCTTTCTCTTCGTCAGAAAGCTTATCAAATTTAGCTTGAGCTCTCTCGTCACTACACAGCCACATAACCCAAAATCCTGCTACGACAAATATTAAAAAACCCATATTTATTTCTCCTTTTCCAATACACGCTGCATCAAAAGCAGATATCTTTCTTCGAGAGTGCATAGTCTTCCATGAAAATCTTTCATTTCATTGTAGGATTGACGATGCATTGCCCAAGTGGTGCCAATCATAGTTAAAGCTAAACCGAATAATGCTACGATCAAAGTTAAAACTTGTGGCCAATCCATCATTCACCTTCTTTTTTACTCTCAAGCCATTCAAAGAACGACTTCTCGTTAATTAAGAGCCGCTTTCCCACTCTAAAAACCACATGTTTTAAAGAGGGGTCCTGACGAATTAATCTTCTAAAGGATGCAACGGTAGGCCAAACGTGGTAATCGTTCCATTTAACCAAAGGAATGATCCGAGTGTTTGGTCGCGTTATCTGCACCTTCATGTTCATAAGTGTACCTACGTTCCTTATTTTTGCAAATACAGAGAATTTATTTTATTTTGGTGGTACAAGTGGTAATGTAAAGAAAAAATTTCACTGAGGTACCCTCATGGCAGACAGTTTAGGACGAGACCCCCTTTCATATCTTGGGATTACTCCCGCAACCCAGGCACAAGTTTCAGCCGGTTCAAGAGACGATGTATATGTATCCCCTTTAACACTCGATCTTGATGCAGCGAGCACAACTGAATCGGGGGTGGTGCGATTAGCTACTATTGCCGAAACTACTACAGGTACAGCAACAGATATCGCCACAACTCCCGCGGGCGTGGCCGCAGTAGCCATTGCTGGCGCACCTGATGCCACCACGACCACAAAAGGTATTATCGAGATCGCTACCGACGGGGAAGCTGTAGCGGCCGCCAGCGGATCTCTAGCATTAGTGCCTTCAAACCTCACTTCAGTCTTTGCTTCTCCTCCCGGGATTGGCGGTACTAGCGCAGCAGCCGGAGCTTTCACCACTTTAACTGCTTCGGGCGCATTTTCTTTAACAGGAGATCAGGTTCAGGTAGATGAAGGGGGAACGGGCCTTTCAACTGTTTCAACAGGGGATCTTCTTCTGGCAGATGGTGCAGATAGTATCGCAGCATTATCCATCGGCACAGCACGCCAGCTCCTTCAAGTAAACGCCGGAGGCACCACAGCTGAATGGGCAAGCAACATTGACATTCCCGGAACGCTAGACGTAACAGGTACTGCAACTTTTGATGGCAATGTGAGCATTGCGGGAACCTTTACTCTTGCGGACCTCACCTTGACAGGTTTCTTAACCGTAGATGGCCTCATTACGGGCAACGCTTCGGCAACAATCGATACCGGCGGTACTGCTCTCAACTTGGGTACGGATAACTCCGGGGACGCCGTAAATCTCGGTACAGGAACAGTTGCTCGAGCCATTGCAATCGGTAGTTCGGCAGCAGCTCACACTATCACAATTGGTAGTGCGACAGGAGCGGCAAGCTTAGACCTTCTCTGCGGTACCGGGGACTTTACTATCGTTCCCGCAGTCACAGGAACAATTACTATTGGTGCCGCAACAAACACCGGGACTTTGACGCTTGGTAACTCAACTTCAGGCCAGCAGCTCGATATCAGCAATGCGATTAACACCGGCGCTCAAACAGTAAACATTGCTTCTGGCGCTTGTGCGGCAGATACGACAGTAAACATCCTCGCCGGCGCGTCGACTGCGGGAACGCAAACGCTAAATTTGGCAACCGGAGCAGCCGCTAGTTCTGTATTTATTGGTAACACAACTGGGGCTTCGGCTGTCGTTATTAACTCAGGAACAGGCTCAATTGCTCTTGCTTCTACCGGAACCGGCGATATCACGTTGGATTCCGATGCCCTCCTAATTCTTGATGCGGATGGAGTTCTTGAGCTTAACAGCTCGGCCGGTGCAATAAGCATTGGTAACGATGCAGATGCACAGGCAATCAACATCGGTACAGGTGCGGCTGCTCGAACTATTACTCTGGGTAATGTGACAGGCGCTACAGATGTGGTGTTCAACTCAGGAACCGGCGGCTTTGCCTTCAACCCGACCGGGGCCGGAGATATTACTTTCAACGTATCTGCGGGTGGTTTAGCAGTAGTTGGGGGTGGAAACGCCATTGATATCGGTACAGATGCGGCCGCCAATGCAGTGACCGTCGGTTCAACAAACACAACCGCAGCTACAGTCATTCAATCAGGGTCAGGAGATATACAGTTAAATTCTACCGATGCAATCTTTCTCGATTGTGTCGGAGCATTGCAGCTAAACAGTTCCGCTGGGGCAATCTCTATCGGTGACGAAGCAGATACAGGAGCAATCGACATCGGTACTGGAGCAGCCGCAAGAACAATTACCATGGGTAACGTCACAGGCGCTACCGCTCTAGCTTTTAATGCAGGTACTGGTGGCATAGCTCTTGCTTCTACCGGAACCGGAGATATCACAATCGATTCTGATGATACCGTTTTAATTGACTCAGACGGCGTTTTAGAGCTTAACAGCTCCTCTGGGGCTATCAGCATCGCAAACGACGCTGTGGCGCTT
>Ga0102953_1000337_pt1 | contig 33506 bp, 31 predicted proteins | sample SalPon2A_C_D2_MG_FD_78509 | JGI IMG/M metagenome (GOLD analysis project Ga0102953, IMG submission 78509) | Soil microbial communities from South San Francisco under conditions of wetland restoration - Salt Pond MetaG R2A_C_D2_MG | ecosystem: Environmental > Terrestrial > Soil > Wetlands | place... | reverse complement strand
TGGAGCCACAGCTTCGACCCCGCAGACGTGATGTATCCGCTGGAGACCGGCCAGACGGGCCTCACCAACCGCGACGTGCAGACCATGCTCAAGGCATACAGCCTGGCGCCGGATCTGGACCTGTCCAGCCTGCCCCCCAATGCCTGGACGAATGCGGGCGCTGCCGCCGGCAGTTCCGCGGCCACTTCCTACCTGATCCGCTGTCTGCACACCTTGGATGATGCACCGCCGACGACCCTGGAGTTCAATCCCCCGGGCGGGTGACGGTCCGGAACGGAGCTGATGCGGTGCGGGGGCGTCCCACCGGCTCGCGGGCGGGTGCGGGGCCGGGCCTGCGATAGGAAGGGAGCCGCCTAGATGTACGGCTCGATCTCGTTGAGGAGCATGTCCAGATCGGGGATGCGCACGGTGCGGCCCGAGAAGGTGGCCACGCTGTCGGTCTCCAGGGCGTGGATCGTGCGGGCGATGGTCTCCGGCCGCGTGCCGAGCAGCGCGGCCAGATCCTGGCGCGCCAGCGGCAGAGAAAGCACGATTGTGCCGTCGTCCGTGGCGTCGGCAAAGCGGTCTTTCAGCGTGAGCAGCAGGTGTACCAGCCGGGTGCGCACGGATAAAGCGGAGTTCTGCAGGATCGATTCTTCCGCGTTGTCCAGGTCTTCGGCCAGGTGGGTGAGGAAGTTCAGGCCCAGAGCCGGATTGTGGCTTAGCATCTGGCGCAGTGCCTGGCCGTCCACGTGGCACACACGCGCCGGCGAGAGCGCTTCGGCGCTGCCGGTGTGGCCCTCGCCCCCAAAGAAGTCGCGGTAGCCCACGGTCTGGCCGGCGTGCGCCAGGCGGATCAGAATCGAGTTGCCCTGCGCATCCACGCGTCGGATGGCAATTGTGCCTTCCTCGATGCAGTAGATGCCGCTGCAGGGATTGCCCTGCCCGTACACGTTCTGGCCCGGGCGGTAGTTGACCGTGATCTTCGACCGGTTCAGCAGATCGAGATCGTCATTCCGGAGCGCACACCACTCGCTGCGTTCCCGCGACTGGCAGGTGAAGCAACTGAGGTTGGGTGGAATGCGTGTGACTCGATCCGCCTTGGCCATAGCCTGACCTGTGCGTCCGGTGATGTTCGCCCCTGCAGGGCTGCGATGCTGCTTGATGTGCGCCAGCCCCAGCTCTGCTTCCGGCCCCCATTTGCCGCTAATAAGCATAGCTCAGGCGAGGCGCTCCTGCCAAGCCGGAATGCGTGGGAGTTCCCGCGAAAACGGGCTTTGCGCCGTTGCGCGGCGGGCCGCCAACGCCCATTGAGAGCCGGTCTCAGGTCACCGACATTCAGTTGACGCAAACTGGCAAATACCATATCGTGAGTCAAATCACACCGCCTGGATTCTGCCAACTGGAGTGCCATCCTCCATGAAGGCCGTCAGTCACCCCCGCGAGCATTCGCTCACGGAGTCCGCAGCCGGCTCCGCCGAGCAGGAGGTGCCGCACGGAGAGGGCAGTGCTGTTCCTATCGGCAGCCTGGCGCGTGCGGCGGGCGTCAGCACGCGTACCGTGCGCTACTACGAAGAGATTGGCCTGCTGCGCACGGCGCGGCGCTATGCGGGCGGGCGGCGGGTCTTCGGCCCGGACGCGCTGGAGCGGCTGCGCTTCATCGGTCGGCTCAAGCGCCTCGGCTTCACGCTGGAGGAGATCGCGGAGTTGAACGAGGTCTTCGAGCTGCAGCGCTCCACGCAGGCCATGCTGGGCGTGCTGGACGGCAAGCTGGGCCAGCACCTGGAGGTGCTGGATGAGCAGATGCGCGAGTTGGCCAGGCTGCGGGAGGATCTGCTGTCCTATCGCCAGCACATCCGCAACCGGCTGGCGGGGCTAGCCGCCAAGGCCGGACGGGCAACGGGAGAGTAAGCTGTGCGCTGCGTGCTGTTCGACCTGGACGGGACTCTCGTCGACACTTGGTGGCTCTATGTGGAGGCATATCGCCGCACGCTGGCGCCCCACTTCGGCCGTCCGCTGACGATGGAGGACCTGCGCGTGCTGCGGCCCACGTCCGAGATCCGCCTGCTCCACAACGCGGTGGGGGCCGAGGCGGCACCCGCGTATCACCGCGCGTTCATCGAGCACTACGGCCGCCTCCACGCCGAGCGCTGCGAGGGAGTCTATCCGGGCGTGCCGGAGTTGCTGGCGACCCTGCGCGGCGAGGAGCGGCGGCTGGGCCTGGTGACGGGCAAATCACGGCCTGCGTGGGAGATCACCGCCGCCCACTGCGCGCTGGGGCCGTTCGAGGCGGTGGTGACGGATGAGGACGTGCAGCGGCCCAAGCCCGATCCGGCGGGCCTGCAACTGGCGTTGGCGCAGTTGGGCGTGGCGCCGCGGGACAGCCTGTACGTGGGCGATTCTCTGGACGACCTGGGTGCCGCCCATGCCACGGGCATGGCCTTCGCCGGCGTGCTGTGGTGCAAGGCGCCGGGCGAGCGCGAGGCCTTCGCGGCCGCCGCGCGGGAGCGTGGGGCGCTGGCCTGTCTGGAGACCCCGCAGGCGCTGCTGACTCTGCTCGAGTCGGCGGAAGCCGAGGTGGTTGCCCCCAGGAGAGCGGGGGCCTGCTGATGGCTGCGCAGCCGGTGGAGTTCTATTTCGAACTGGCCTCGCCGTATAGCTACCTGAGCAGCGAGGTGATCGGGGAATTGTGTGGCCGGCTGGGGGTGCCGCTGGTCTGGCGGCCGTTCATGCTGGGGCCGATCCTGCGCCGCACGGGTTCGCGGCCGCTGTACGTGGATGGCCTGCGGGGTGCCTATGCGCGCACGGATTGCTTCCGCTGGGCGCGGTTGCACGGCATACCCCTGCGCCATTGGGCCGAGGTGCCCGCGAACTCGCTCAAGGCGGCGCGCGGAGCGTTGTACCTGCACGGGCGGCCGTCGTTTGAGCCCTACGTGCACGCCTGTTTCCGCGCGCACTTCGTGGAAGGACGGGACCTGTTCGACGATGGGGTGCTGGCGGAAATCGTGGATGGTGTGGGCGAGGACGTGCGCGTCTTCCACGCGGCCATCGCGACGCCGGCCTTCAAGCAGCGCCTGATCGACGAAACGGAGGCCGCCTGGACGCGGGGCGTGTTTGGCGCGCCCACGTTCTTCTATGGCGAGGAAATGCTGTGGGGCAACGACCGGCTGCCGCTGCTGGAGCGGCTGATCCGCGCCGAGGAGGAAGATGCCGCAACCAGAAATGGGAGTGGCTAGATGACGAAGTGGCCCCGGCGCGCATCACGACGCACCAGGCCTCGTGCGATGGAAACCGTAGGCAGAGTGCTTCAACGCGAGCTGAGACACCCGGCATGGAACGATCCGAACTCCGCAATCCCGTCCGTGTGGTGACGGCCACCAGTCTCTTCGACGGCCACGACGCGGCCATCAACGTGATGCGCCGCATCATGCAGCGCGAGGGCGCCGAGGTGGTGCACCTGGGCCACAACCGCTCCGTGCAGGAGATCGTGGATGCCGCCATTCAGGAGGACGCCCAGGGCATCGCCGTCAGCTCGTACCAGGGCGGGCACATGGAGTTCTTCCGCTACATGGTGGACTTGCTGCGGGAGAACGACGCGGACCACGTGCGGGTCTTCGGCGGGGGCGGTGGAACCATCGTGCCGGAGGAAATCGCCGAGCTGGAGGCCTACGGCGTCACCAAGATCTATTCGCCGGAAGATGGCCAGCGCCTGGGGCTTGTGGGCATGATCCAGCACCTCGTGCGGGCCTGTGACGTGCCGCAGGAGATTCAGCCCGACCGCGAGCTGGCGCGTCTCGCGGCCGCGGGCAATGGCGCGGACGACGGCGCCGGCCGCGGGGCCGTGCAGGCCCTGGCGCGGCTGCTGACCTTCGCGGAGTGGCGCGAGCTGGGGCGGGTCAACGACGAGGCTGCGCAGTTCTTCGGCCATCGCGTGGCGGAACTGGCCGCGAAGCGCACGGCACAGCGGCGCATTCCCGTGCTGGGCATCACCGGCACGGGCGGTGCGGGCAAGTCCAGTCTCACGGACGAGTTGGTGCGGCGCTTCCTGCTGGACTTCGCGGACAAGCGCGTGGCGATCCTCTCCGTGGACCCCACCCAGCGCCGCACGGGTGGCGCGCTGCTGGGCGACCGCATCCGCATGAACGCCATCAACACGCCGCGCACCTTCATGCGCTCCATTGCCACCCGGCAGGAAAACCTTTCGCTCTCGCGCAGCATCCGGCAGGGCGTGGCGCTGTGCCAAGCGGCGGACTACGACCTGGTGATCGTGGAGACGGCCGGCATCGGGCAGAGCGACACGGAGATCGTGGACCTGGCGGACTTCACCTTGTACGTGATGACCGCGGAGTTCGGCGCGGCCAGCCAGCTCGAGAAGATCGGCATGCTGGACTACGCCGACCTCATCGCCATCAACAAGTTCGACAAGAAGGGCTCTGCGGACGCCCTGCGCGACGTGCGCAAGCAGGTGCGTCGCAACCGCGGGCTGTTCGATGCGCCCGAGGCCGAGCTGCCCGTCTACGGCACGGTGGCCAGCCGCTTCCAGGATCCGGCCACGGACCTGTTCTACAAGGCGCTTGTGGGGCGGCTCAACGACAAGCTGGAGCTGGGCTGGGCCAGCACGCTGGAGCCCTCCACCACGCCGGACGATCCCGCGGCGGTGATCATCCCGCCACGCCGGGTGCGCTATCTGTCCGAGATCGCGGATACCGTGCGCCAGCACGAGGAGGAGGCGGAGCGCCAGGCGGCGCTGGCCTCCCGCGCGTGCGCCCTGCGCGGTGCCCTGGAGGCCCTGGGCGTGCCCGTGCCGGAGGGGCCGCGCGGGCTGGAGCAGGTGCCGCAGGACGACACGGCGCGGCAACTGGCCGAGGCCTATCACGCCGCGCTGGAGGGCATTGCGCTGCACTGGCGCCAGGAGCTGGCCGGCTTCGACGCGCGCAAGGCCGCGCTGGCGGAGGACGCCAGCACGTTCCGCGTGCGCGACCGCGAGATCACGGTGCAGAACTACGTGCAGACGCTCTCGCACACCAGGGTGCCCAAGCTGGTGATGCCGCGCTACACGGACTGGGGCGACCGCCTGCGCTGGCTGATGCTGGAGAACACGCCCGGTCGCTATCCGTTCACGGGCGGGGCCTTCCCTTTCAAGCGGCAGGAGGAGGAGCCCACGCGCATGTTCGCCGGGGAAGGGCCGCCGGAGCGCACCAACCGGCGCTTCCACTTTATCTCGGCGGGCATGCCGGCCAAGCGCCTCAGCACGGCGTTCGACTCGGTGACCCTGTACGGGGAGGACCCGCACCCGCGGCCGGACATCTACGGAAAGGTGGGCAACTCGGGCGTGTCCATCTGCACAGTGGACGATATGAAGCGGCTCTACTCGGGCTTCGATCTCGTGAATCCGGCCACGTCCGTCTCCATGACCATCAACGGCCCGGCGCCGGTGATGCTGGCCTTCTTCCTCAACACGGCCGTGGACCAGCAGGTGGAGCGCCACCTTAAGGCCACGGGCCAGTGGGAGGCGGCGCAGCAGCGCATGGCCGCGTTCTTTGCCGAGCGCGGCGCGGAGGCCCCCGCCTACCGCGGCGAGCTGCCGGCCGGGCACGACGGGCTGGGACTGGGCCTGCTGGGCATCACGGGCGACCGCCTGCTGGAGCGGGAGACCTACGAGCAGATCAAGGCGGACACGTTGCGTGTCGTGCGTGGCACGGTGCAGGCGGACATCCTGAAGGAGGACCAGGCGCAGAACACCTGCATCTTCTCCACTGAGTTCGCGCTGAAGATGATGGGCGATATCCAGGCGTACTTCTGCGAGTACGACATGGCGAACTTCTACTCGGTCAGCGTGAGCGGCTATCACATGGCCGAGGCCGGCGCGAATCCCATCACGCAGGTGGCCTTCACCCTGGCCAACGGCTTCACGTTCGTGGAGTACTACCTTTCTCGCGGGCTACCCATCGACCAGTTCGCGCGCAACCTGTCGTTCTTCTTCTCCAACGGGATGGACCCGGAGTACGCCGTGATCGGCCGCGTGGCCCGCCGCATCTGGGCCGTGACTCTGCGCGAGAAGTACCGCGCGGGTGAGCGCGCGCAGAAACTGAAGTACCACATCCAGACCTCCGGGCGCTCCCTGCACGCCCAGGAGATCGGCTTCAACGACATCCGCACCACCCTGCAGGCGCTCTACGCGATCTACGACAACTGCAACTCGCTGCACACCAACGCTTACGACGAAGCCATCACCACGCCCACGGAGGAATCGGTGCGGCGGGCCATCGCCATCCAGCTCATCATCAACCGCGAGCTGGGGCTGGCCAAGAACGACAATCCGCTGCAGGGCAGCTTCATCATCGAGGAGCTCACCGGCCTGGTGGAGGAGGCGATCCTGTCCGAGTTCGACCGCCTCACGGAGCGCGGGGGCGTGCTGGGCGCCATGGAGACCATGTACCAGCGCACGAAGATCCAGGAGGAATCGCTGCACTACGAGGAACTGAAGCACTCCGGCGCCTATCCCATCGTGGGCATCAACACCTTCCTCGATCCCGCCAAGCACGGCGCGGTGGACAAGACGCCGGAGCTGATCCGCTCCAGCGACGAGGAAAAGCAGTTGCAGATCGAGGGGCTGGCGCACTTCCAGCGCATCCACGCGCCGGAACGCGAATCGGCCCTGGCCGCGCTGCAGGAGGCCTGCCGCACGCGCGCCAACATCTTCGCCGCGCTGATGGAGGCCGTGAAGTCCTGCTCCCTGGGCGAGATCACCGGTGCGCTCTACCACATCGGCGGGCAGTACCGGCGCAACATGTAGGCGAGGCCCGCGGCGCTTGCGCCGCGGCTGGCATCCCCGTATGCCTGAGCCGCGCTGCGCGCTGCCCAGGAATACGGGAAACTACACCCTGCTGGCTCGTGCGAATTCCGATCACATCTTCGCGAACACGTCGCACACCGGGCTGGTCTCGGCCGGGCGGTGGTGTTCTACGTGCTTGACGTCGCTGTACGCCTCGCCCAGCTTCACGTTCCACTGGTGGTCGTGGTTCTTGGCGTCGCAGTGGCCCGGCGTGCCGCCGCCGAAGTTGGAATCGATCCAGTAGTCCACGTCGTAGTGCGTATCGGGCTTCAGCACGTGGTTGAACGTGAAGGAGAACGCCGGGTCGGCGGTCTTCGAGACAGTGCCCGACTGCTTGGCCACCACCTTGCCGGTATCGGCATCCACCAAGGCGACCTGGATCGCCTGACCGCCGTGGGGACCGTGGAAGCTGGTATCGCCCTGGAAGGTCAGCGAGTCCATGCCGCTGCCGCTCATGGATTCGCCGCCCATGCTGCTGCAACCCGGCAGGAGCAGCAGCAGTGCGGCAGCCACGGCCAGCACGGCCGTGGCGAAGGGGATTCGTTTCGATTGCATGGGAGTGCTCCGGTTCATGTGGAAGGACGGTGCGATCGGTTCCGATGCAGACCCGCCCCGCCCGCAAAGCGGCTGGCCGCCGCACGGGCTGCGCGCTTGGCCGCGGCGGTGCATCTGCCTGGGGAACACCACGGACACCGGTATAATTCCGCACACGGGGCAACGGGTTCCCGATCGGCCCTGCCGTTGGGCTCCAGGCGCCTTCCCGCGTGGCCCCCGTGCTTTCATTCTCACCGGGCGGCTGGCGTCCCCGTAGCGCCGCGGGATATCCGTCCCGCTGGAGGACTGGGTGGCTCGCGGCGGTCCGTGGTGGTCCGTCGAGGCTTGGGCTTGGGGTGTTGTGGAGGAGGAAGGCGCCGCCTCCCTCCTCCACACCTCTACCCTCCGGCAGGGGCCGTGGGCCCCTGCACCCCCAATGGGGGTTCGAGAGAACAGGTACCCCCGGATGGTTGCAGTCGTCTCCGGGACCCAATTCCAGGGGCGCTGCCGTGGGCAGCCGCCTACCAGTGGGCCTGGGCCAGGATGAGCAGGGGGATGGGGGAGATGGCGATGCACACCATCAGTACGTAGCGCGGGAAGCGGAACAGGCCGCTCATCCCGGCCACCATCCCGATGCCTCCGCCGCCGCCGATGAACGCGTTGCCCGGCAGGTTGAATGCGATGGCCACCGCCACGTAGCGGTGCCGCAGCAGGAAGGGGATGATGCGCGCGGGCGCCGTCTCCACCAACATCCGCAGGCGCTCCTCCGGCCCAAGCGGGCCCAGCCGTTCCACCAGCGCCTGCGCGCGATGGGCGTGCAGCCACCCGAATAGCCGCACGATCAGCCGCGGCGGCACCAGCCGACCCATGCCGTAGCTGACGGACAGCGCCAGCAGGGTGGAGGCGTACACGATGGCCACGCCCTCCGCCCGGAACATCATCAGCAGCGCCAGGCTGATCTCGATGCCCGGCACGAACGGCAGCGCCAGCGCCAGCACGTACACACCGATCACCGCGTACAGCACGGACGGCCCGTACGCCTCATAGAGCGGCGTGAACCGGGCGACGAGGCGGCCCTCCACCCAGTCGCTGCCCAGGTACAGCCCGGTCAGCAGCCCGGCGATCAGCGCAAGCCGCAGGCCCGTGCGCGCCCATCGCGCGGCCTTGTGCCACCGCGGCATGGCCTGCGTCGTCTCTCCGCCGCGTTCCGCATCGCTTGGCATAGCGTGACATCCCTGGCATCCCCGCACGGTGCGTGCTAGGGAAGGGTCATTCTTGCCCGACTGGCCCGCACAAGTCATCCGCGCGCCGCTGCCGGATCTGCCCCGCATGACCGTTCCGCCTCAAGCTGCCGCCGACCCCCGTCCGATCTTGTTCGTGGGCGATATTCAGGGCTGCGTGCGTGAGCTGGACGCATTGCTCGCCCGGGCGGGCTTCCGCCCGGGCGAGCACCGGCTGCTGCCCGTGGGCGATACGATCAACCGCGGGCCCGATGCCGTGGGTGTGTTGGAGCGCCTGCGCGCCTGCGGAGCGGAGCCCATCCTGGGCAATCACGAGCGCGGGCTGCTGGAGATCTGGCGCACGGGCCACGCGCCCGCCTGGGCCCACGGCGAGCATTCGGCCTATGTGCAGCTGGTGCGTGCCGGGCGCTGGGAGGCAGCCATGGCGGAGATCGCCGGCTGGCCGCTGGTGCGCGAGGGGCCGGACTGGATCGCGGTGCACGCCGGGCTGCACCCGCACCTGCCGCCCCAGGCCACAGGCGCGGACTTCCTCACCGAGGTGCGCTGGTGCGATGCGCAGGGTCGGCGGCCCGAGGGCGCGTCCAAGGCTCACCTCGATCCGCCGCCGGGCTACCGGCCCTGGTACGCGTTCTATCGGGGTACGCGCATCGTGGTGTTCGGCCACTGGGCCCAGCGCGGGCTCATCATCGAGGGCCGGGTGCGCGGTCTGGATACGGGCTGCGTCTACGGTGGCCGCCTCACGGGGCTGTGGTGGCCGGAGGCGCGGCTGGTGCAGGTGGATGCGCTGCGCACCTACCGGGCCGTCACCGGGCCGGTGCCCCGACGGATGGAATAGCCCATCACGGCCACCGCCGCGCCGATGGTTCGGTACGAGGTGCCGCCAAAAGCCGTGCATTGTCTGGAGGAGAGAGCCGCACCGGCGGACGCCGGTGCGGCTTGAAAGGCGACGACGGGCCCATCAGCCGCGAAAGGGGGGGGACGCGACCAACAGACCCGTCGTCTAGTCGTCATACTACTACGGACGGGCTGCGTGCCAAAGCCCTTTCGCACCCTCGCCCTTCGTTTCTCCCGGGGCCTCGTCCTCGCCCAACGTATACAGGGGCTTGCCCTTATAGGCCCATTGCTTGCTGCCGTCGGGCCGGCTCACCAGCGTGTAGTCCCCCTCCGCCTGGTCCTCTTCCGTGGCCATGAGCGGCGGCCAGTTGTCCGCGCATTCGTCCACACAGGCGGACTGGCCGGACGCGTCCTTATCGAACGTGTATAGCGTAAGACCCTGCGAGTCCGCCAGTACCGGACCGATCCCTGTTTCCTGGGTCTGGGTGGGTTGGGCCGCAAAGGCCGGGTGCAGCAGCGCCGTCGCTGCCAGCAGGCTACTTGCCACCGCGATGGTTACAAGCAGTCGGTTGATCATGGGATTCGTTCTCCTGGAACGACGATGTGAGCTGACGGGCCGGCGGTCGCTCGAGACGGAAATTCCGCCTTGGCACTGCGGCCACATCGGGCCTCGTCTTCCAGCAGTATAGCACAGCCGCAGAAAATTCAAGCCCCTTGAAGCGCGCATCGCTTGTGTTGACAGGCTCTCGCGGGATGGCCGCCGACCAGACCTGCGCGGGGGCGCTGTTTCCGCCGATAGCCCTCTGTGACCCCCGCAGAGCCGGCTGCCACTGCAAAGCGCCACATGGGCGCTCCGCCGAAGCGGCCGTGCCGCGCGGGCTTGTGCGGGCTCGCTGCCAGAGCGGATCTCCCACGTGAGAGGCGGCGGGAGCGCGTCGCCGCTACAGCCCTACGGGCAGTGGTTGAGCCAGGGCAATGCCCTGCGGCGTGACGTCGGCCTGCCACGCCAGCACAGCCACGCCGGCGGCCGCCGCGCGGCGTAGCGCCTCGCCATAAGTCGGGTCGATATCGTCCGCGGGCACGAATCGCGCGCAGTCCATGCGCTGCACGACGAATAGCACGGCCGCGCGCTGACCGGCGCGCACTTGCGCAGCCAGTTCGGCCATGTGCTTGGCGGCGCGGGTGCTAACCGCATCGGGGAAGGCCGCCACGCCCTCGCGGCCCATGGAGACATTCTTCACCTCCACCCAGCAGGGCGGCCCGTCGCCATCCTCCAGCAGCAGGTCCACGCGGCTGTTGGTTCCGTAACGCACCTCGCGGCGCAGCGTGCCGTAGCCCGCCAGTTCCGGGATGCGCCCGGCGCCGATCGCCTCGGCGGCCAACCCGTTGGCCAGCGAGGTGTTCACGCCCACCAATCCACCGCCGGCGCGCACCAGCTCCCACGTATACGCCAGCTTGCGCTTGGGGTTGTCGCTGCGGGAGACCCAGGCTTCCGCGTCGGGCTCCAGGCAGGTGCGCATGGAGCCCGTGTTGGGCGTGTGCGCGGTGATGGTCTCGCCTCCGTCCAGCGCGATGTCCACGAAGAAGCGCTTGTAGCGCTGCAGAAAGCGCCCGCGCAGCAGGGGCGAAGGGAACTCCATGACGCGCCTACTCCTTCACCGAGCCGCTGTAGCTGAGGGTCAGCCAGAACACGGTGGGCGGGTAGTCCTTGGTCTGTCCGTTGAACAGGTAGTGCCCGTCCGCATCGTATCCGGAGAGCAGCAACTGCGGGTTGGGGCGGTAGGATGCGTTCAGCGCCACGCTGAAGGCACCCAGCGGCATGCCGATGCTGCCGGTTACGTTCTGCAAGTGGGACGACTCGCCGACGCTGACCTTCCAGTTCACGCGCTCACCGCCGCCGATGGCCACGGTGGTGTAGGTGGCACCGCCACCGGGCACGGCATCGGGCACCACGTAGTGCGTCAGCGTAGGCGAGAGCGCCGGCAGCACGGGCGGCGACCACTTGATGAAGACCTCGTTGCTGGCACTGTCCGACGGCCCGAAGGTGTAGGCGGCTGCCCCGGCCGAGAAGGCGCCCAGCTTGTTGTGCCAGTCCCAGGCCAGTGTGTAGTCGATCTCGTCAGCCTTCTGCAGGCCTGCGAAGCTCGTGGCTGCATCGGGTTTGCGATCCTTCAGGGCCCAGCTGCTCCACACGCCGAAGGAGAGTCCGGACGGGCCGTAGAGCGTGAACCAGGGCTGCAACGCCGGCGAGAAGTTGAACGCGCTATGCGCCTTGTCGTGCCTGGCGAAGTCGGTCACGAAGAAGTCCTGCCCGCGGCTGACATAGTCCGTCACCAGATCCGCGCCATAATCCAGCAGCGGATCGCCCGGCGCGGCCGCGGCGGGCCGTGGCAGGCCCGCAAGCACAAGGATGGCCAGCATGGCCGTGATGACGTGGAGTCGGCAGGACTGCACAGCCCGACGATGCATGGTGCAAGCTCCCTTGGGGTGCGGCCACGGCTTGGCGCCGTCCGCGCCTGGGCTGGAACCTGCCAAGCGCGGCCAACACGCAAACGGGTCGGCACTTTGTTGAGAATACGGCTGGGGCGGCGCCCCACCTTTTACAGCAGGCTAGCAGAAGCGTTGCGGTGGAGGAAACGCCGGGAAGGAAAAGTCGGGGCGACCCGAGGGTAGGTCGCCCCGCCGGGGGGAACCGCGCATCGCGGCGGCAGGCGGCCGGGGAGCAGCCGACCGACCGGCAGAGGGGATGCCGCTGGCGCGGATGTGGGCACGGACCTGGCGGTCCGGCCGCACCTGCACTGCTACTGCACTACTCCTTCACGGAGCCGGAGTAGTTGATGTCGATCCAGAAGATCGCTGCCTTCTCCGTCGAGCCGTCCGGCAGGTTGGGGCGGTCGGCCACGTTCAGCGAGATGGACAGGGGGCCCACCGGATACCCGACGGACGCGGTGATGTCGTTCAGGGTCACCGTCTTGCCGATCGAGAGCGACCAGGTGAGCTTGTCGCCGCCACCGATGGACAGCAGGTCGTACGTGGAGCCGCCGTACCCGCCTGCACTCGGCGACACGGCATCCACCGAGACGTAGTGCGTGAACTTGGGCGAGATGGACGGCAGGATCGCCGGCGCATAGCTCACATAGACCTCCTTGGTAGCGGACAGCGACGGCATGGCCGTGAGGGTGTACGTGACCAGGCCCGCCGAGAACCCACCCATCTTGTTGCTCCAGTCCCAACCCAGCGTGTAGTCGATCTCGTCCAGCTGCTCCAGGCCGGCGAAGCTCGTGGCCGTATCCGGCTTGCGATCCGTCAGCGCGAAGCTGCCCCACATGTTGAAGGACAAGCCGCCGGGCCCGTAAAACGTGATGGATGGCTGCAGCGCGGGGGCCACGTTGAAGGCCGCGGGCTGCTTGTTGTCCTTGGCGAACTTGGACACGTAGAGGTCATTGCCACGCCACACGTAGTTGCTGACGAGATCGGCGCCGTAGTCCATCAGCGTGTCGCCCGGCGCGGCGGAGGCCAGCCGCGGCAGGCCCAGCACCGTCACCGCCGCTGCGATGACGAGGAACCGATGGCAGAAGGTTTTCCAACGACTCATGGGGCGTACTCCTTTGTGGCTGCAAGGTTGGGACGCGTTACGGTCGCGCACGGTGAGGGCGCCGTTATCACCGGTCAGCGCGACCGGCGATGTTGCGAGACCCTTGGAGACGGGTTGCGCCGTGCGCGATACCGTCCCGCGGATCACCGTTCTGTCCCTCCCTGTCGCACGAAGCGTGCCGCCCTGCCGTGGGGGTTAACCAACTGATATGACAGGGTGGCGTAAGCAAAGACCATCCGGGTCTGCTTAATTGCCGCGCAGTCCAGCGGTGTCGCCGCCGCGAAGTTGGGCAGTTGGATTCCGAAGGGGGATTGGGCGCTGCTGCTGCCGCAGAAATGCGGTTGTAACGAGAGCTTGCGGGATCGTGCCGAAATGGGCGGGCGCTGCAGAAGTGCGGCCGAGGCAGGCCCGGCGTGGACTCAGGCGCCCCGCCGTTGCAGTATCGCGGCGTAGAGCCCCATCTGCTGGGGGCCGGGCAGCAGCTGCAGCGCACCGTCCTTCGTGAGCAGGCTGCGTGGCTCGGCGCCGAGCCCGGCGGGTCGTGGCAGGTCGGCGAAGGAGCGCTGCCGGAAGGCGGGCTGCGCCGCCAGGAATCGCTGCACGGCGTCCTCGTTCTCTTCCGGCTCCAGGCTGCAGGTTGCGTAGAGCACATGCCCGCCCCGCCGCACGGCACGGGCCGCCTCGGTGAGCAGCGCCGACTGCGTCTCGGCAAAGGCCGGCAGGTCCTCCAGGTGCTTGCGCCACTTCAGCTCGGGGTACTTGCGGATCATGCCCGTGGCGGAGCAGGGCGCATCCAGCAGCACGGCGTCCCACGCTCTGTCCGCGCAGGGCAGGTGACGCCCGTCGGCGCGCAACAGGGGCGTGGCGGGCAGCCGCAGCCGCTGCAGATTCTCGCGCACCTGCGCCAGGCGGGCCGCGGAAAGCTCCGCCCCCACGGCCCAGGTGCCCGGCCGGCGCAGGCCCACCAGGTGCGTGAGCTTGCCGCCCGGTGCGGCGCAGGCATCCAGCACCCGCCCCTCCAGCAGGGGCGCCACCCAGGCCATCAGGAGCTGCGACGAGACGTCCTGCACGTAGCAAAGCCCCTCGCGGAAGGCCTGCGTGCGCAACACAGCCCCCAACTGCTCGCTCCACAGCGCGTCGGCCAGCAGGGGGTGGCGGCTGGCGCGCACGCCCTCCTCGGTCAGGCGCCGCAGCAGCGCCTGCGGTCCGATGCGGCCGGTTTCCACGCGCAGGGCGGCGCCCTCGTAGCGGTCGTTGGCCTCGCAGATCGCCGTCGTCCGGCCGGTACCGTAGCGCGCCGTCCAGCGTTCCACCATCCAGTCCGGGTGCGAGGCGCGCACCGCCAGCGGCAATGGTTGCGCGGTGTCCGTTCCGCGCAGGCCCTCGCGTTGCGCCGTGCGCAGAATGGCGTTGACCCAGCTTCTGGCCCACGGCTTGCGCAGGGCCGGAGCCAGCGCGACGGTCTCGAACACGGCCGCGTGGGGTGCCATGTCCAGGAAGCGCAGCTGGTACAGCCCCAGCATCCCCAGCGCCAGCGCCTCCGCATCCACCCGATTGGGCGGGCGATCGGCCAGCCGCGCCACCTCCGCTTCCAGCAGCCGGCGGTGCCGCACCATGCCCCGCAGCAGTTGCACGTACAGCCGCCGCTGTGCGTCGTCGCGCAGGGCGACCGGTGGCTCGGCGGCGAAGGGCCCGCCGCGCGCGAAGTCCAGCCAGGCGCGCACCACCGCAAGCCGCACGGCATCGGGGGGTGTCTTGGCCGCGCCAGGATGCTGCGGCTTGCCGCCGGGGCGGGCCTTGCGGCCGGAAGGACGGGGCTGACGGGATCGGGGTGGCGCAGGCGTCATGAAGCGGGCTGAGAGCGGATTTGGTAGCGCGTTGGAGGGCAGGCGGGCCTTGCGGCAGGTTCCCACCCAGCTTGCCAGATCGTCCGGCAAAACGATATGAATGACCATGCGGGCCCCACGCGCCCCGCGCGCACCGCACATCCCACCCGAACCCACCGCAGGAGGCCGCATGGACGCGCTCCACTTTGCCACGCTGAAGTCTCCGCTGGGCCCCGTGCTGGTCGCCGGAGACGCGGCGGGCCTGCGCTATATCAGCTTTCTGGCCGGCACGGCGGCGCTGCAACCTGAGCCCGATTGGGTGCGGGACGAGCGGCCGCTGGCCGAGGCACTGCGGCAGCTCCGTGCGTACTTCGCCGGCGACCTGCAGCGCTTCGAGCTGCCGCTGGCGCCGCGCGGCACGCCCTTCCAGCAGCGCGTGTGGCAGGAGCTGCGGCGGATTCCCTACGGCCAGACCATCTCCTACGGCGAACTGGCGCGCCGCATCGGGCGGCCTAGCGCTTCGCGCGCCGTGGGCGCGGCCAACGGGCGCAACCCCCTGCCCATCGTGGTGCCCTGCCATCGCGTGATCGGCAGCACGGGGCGGCTCACGGGCTTTGCGGGCGGCCTGCACCTGAAGGAAGGCCTGCTGGCCCTGGAGCAGGCGCACGCACCGGCACCGTCCGTGGGCCAGCCGCTGCAGGCAGCCCTACTGTGAGTGCCCGCTCCCGCGCGGCCGGCACCGCACCGCGGGCCGGCACGGCGCCCCGATCAGGCACTGCGGCGCCGGGTGCATCGTCCCTGCCTGAGCGGGAGGTGGCGCGGGCGCTGCTGTCCGGGCGTGAGGCCACCGCCGCGCTGGCCCGCGCGGCCGGGCAGCGGGACGTCGCTGCGCTGACGCGTCTGCTGGAGCGCAAGCTGCTCGCCGGGCCGACGGAACTGGCCGCGTTCGGCCGCACGGGCCGCTACACGCTGCGTTACGGCGGGCCTTTCCATGTAGAGCAGACCCTGCGCTACCTGGCGCGCGATCCGGACAATCTGGCCGAGCGGGTCACGGGTGCGACCTACCACCGCTTCTTTCCGCTGGGGACGCGGCAGGTGCCGCTGCGCCTGACCCTGGGCGCGGACGGCTGCGCGGTGGCCGTGGAGGGCCGGCTCCCGCCCGCGGACAAGCTGGTGCTGCACGAGCGGCTGGTGCGCTTCCTGGGCCTGGACCAGCCGCTGGCGGGCTTCTATCGGGCGGTGCGGGGCGATGCCGTGATGGCTCCCCTGGTGCGTGGTCTGCGCGGCGTGCGCATCCCCCAGGTGCCCAGCCTGTGGGAGGCGCTGTGCTGGGCCATCATCGGCCAGCAGATCAACCTCGCCTTTGCCTACCGCCTGCGCAACCGCTTCATCGCGTTGGGCCACCAAGCCGCCAACGGCAACGGTACGGAGGGCTCCGCGTCCGGAGGCGCTCCGTTGCCCTTCCCCGGTCCCGAGCAGGTGCTGCGCATTCCCGAGCCCGCCTGGCGCGAGGCCCAGTTCTCGCGGCAGAAGACGGCCTACCTGATCGGCGTGGCCGGCGCCTTCCTGGATGGCACGCTCTCCGAGGAAGCCCTGGACGCGGCCGACACGGAGGCCGTGGAGGCCACCCTGCGCGCCGTGCGCGGCCTTGGCCCCTGGAGCGTGGCCTACGGCCTGCTGCGTGCGCTGGGGCGCGTGGATGCCTTGCCCGTGGGCGATGCGGGCCTGAGGGCCGCGCTGCGGCATCACTACCGCCTGCCGGCCCCGCCCGATGCGCGCGGCCAGGAGGCGCTGATGGAACCGTTCCGTCCCTACCGCGGGCTGGCCACCTACTATTTCTGGAAGTCCCTGGATCAGATGCGCCAGGAGTAGTCCTCCCCCTGGATCGCCTGCCGACGGACTCTACGAATCCACCGCTCGCCGAACCCACAGCCCGATCCCTGCGTTATAATCCCAGATTAGGGATATCCGTGCGCGCGATGCCCCTGGATTCGTATGAAGTGTGCCCGACGCTGCGCCCTCGTGCCTTGCGCGCCTGCGTCCTCCTGTTCGAGAGTCCCGTGAGCGTCGTCCCCTTTCCCGGAACACCGGCCGCGCCGTTGAACGATGACCTGCAGTCCGACCTGCTGATGGACTGCCAGAACCTGGCCAACGAGTGCCAGGGCCTGCTGCGTTCGCTGGAGACCTACGCCTTTCCCAACACAGGGCTGTTCATCCCCGAGCAGTACGAGCAGTTCTTCCGCAACCGCAAGGTGCCCGAATACCTGGACTGGCTGCGGCAACTGGCGAACAAGGTGCACGGGCTGAAAGGCGTGCTGGGGTTCCTCATCCCGGAGGGCAAGCGCCTCTGCCATCACGCTGAGGAGATCATCAAGCCGCTCGCACAGGCGCAGTTCGTGCTGGACGACCAGCTTCACGGGCTGCTGACGCGCTTCATCTATGAAATCGGCGGCATGTTGGAGACCTACGCGCGCCAGCCAGGCAAGGCGCTCGACCTGGGCGACTGGGACGAGCGCATCGAGCGGGCGCGAGCCGAGGCCGCGGCCTTCGTGGAGCAGAGTGCGGGGCGCGTGCTGGCCTTCTTCACGGCACGCGCGCGGGACGACGGCGCCATCCGCCGCCGCGACCATATCGTCCAGGTCTCCGTCTCGCGCGATGGCTACGAGGACTTGGCGGCGCATGTGCACGAGCTGTACGGCGTGGTGGCCGCGCTGGGTCAGGGGGCCACCCTGCAACGGGCCAGCCGCCTCTACAACCGCTTCCTCGATCAGCACCAGCGCATCAAGAAGCTGCCGCTGGACGTGACCCGGTACGAGCGGCTGGTGCCAAGCTTGGCGGAAAAGTACGGTCTGCGGGCGCGCTTCGTCCATCTGGACGCCGGCGTCCGCGCCGACCATGAGTTCTGGTCGGCCGTACACGAGATCGCCAATCACATCCTCAAGAATGCGATCGTGCACGGCATCGAGCCGCCCATCGAGCGCCTGCGGCAGGACAAGGACGAGGTGGGCAGCATCGCGCTGGAGCTGAGCGAGGACTTGCTCGGCGTGGAGGTCGTGATGGCGGACGACGGGCGCGGCATCGATCCGGAGCGCATCGGCCACAAGGCCGTGGAGGCCGGAATCGTCACCGCCGAACGCTTGGCGGCCATGTCGTCCGACGAGGTGTTGGGCCTCGTCTTTGAGCAGGGCGTCTCCACCAAGGAAGACGTGGACGACAACGCGGGACGCGGCATCGGCATGGGCGCCGTGCGCGAGGCCATGCGGCGCCACCAGGGCTCCTACGCCATCGAATCGGAACCCGGCCGCGGTACGCGCTGGGCCTTTCGTTTTCCCAAGACCAATGTTTCGCTGCCGTGCTTCGTGACTCGCATCGGGACGTATCCGTTGGTGGTGCCGGAGGCTCACATCCGCTTCTTCGCTGCCTATGAGTCGCGGCACGTGACGCACTTGCAGGGCCGGCCCGTGTACCAACTGGGCGAACTGCTGGTACCGCTGGTGGACTATGGCACGCTGTTCGCCGCGGACATCCAGCCCGACGCGACCCGCCCCCGCCAGCTCATGGTGGTGCAGGACGGGCCCGCGCCTTTCGGCTTGGTGATCAATGAGGTGGTGGACAAGGGCATCCTGCCCGTCCATCCCCTGGGCGAGGAAGTGGGCAGCCGCGCATTGTTCATCGGCGCCACGCTGCACGACGCGCGCCCGGCCATGATCCTCGCCGTGCGCGCCCTGGGCACCGGCCTGGAGGATGCGCCCCCAGCGCTGGCGTGAGCGCCGGCCGCGTGCGGGGCTATGGCCCCCGACGGGAGTGTGGGCAGCAGTGCCGCTTGAGTAGCCTCATTTCCCCGAAGCGGCCTTCGGCGGCTCCGCCTGGCCCGGCAGCGGCAGCACAGCGCCCTTCCCGTGGATGATCTTGGGCCAGTAGGTGGCGAAGCTGAAGTGCGGAGAGTGGCTACCCCGATGGCAGGTGCGGCAGGTCTGCTCGGTGGGATGCACCAGCTTGCTGCCGTCCGCACTGGGGGGCGGGCCGGTGGGGAGCTTGAAATTCCCCGCATGGGCCTTGGAGGGCCCGTGGCAGCTCTCGCACTGCACGTTGGCGTACTGCGGCGTCAGGTCCTGGCTCAGGTAGCCGCCTTTGCGCAGGGCCAGCACGTGACAGGCCAGGCACTCCGGGTCGTACTGGTGCCCCACGCGCTCCAGGGTGGCCAGGGCATGGCTGTGCTGGCTGGCATTCCAGATCGCCGCCTGGGCCGGATGGCAGGTCTTGCAGGCTTCTTCCCCCGCGTAGGGCGAGTTCTGCTCCTGCTCCCGCTGCGTCTGCAGCCGCGCGAAGAACAGCGCCTTCACGCGCTCGTCGTAAGCGGCGAAGACCGGTGCCGCTGCGGGGGCGTCCGGCCAGCGGTCGCCCAGCCAGTCCACCGCGATGTCCTTGGCGCCCGGGTGGCCGGGCCCATCCAGCTTGAGCCGCAGCAGGCCCTGGCCCTTGGTGGGCACCTGCGGGATGCGCAGGCCCGCCACATTGCGCTCGGTGATCTGGTGCAGTTCATCGTCCGAGGGGTTGCCCACCACGATCAGGTCGAACAGGCCCGAGCGGGTCAGCGTGGCCAGTTCCACATCGTCCCCGCGAAACAGCAGCAGCGTGGCATCGTCGTGCTGCGCCGCGATGCGCTTGCGCAGCCCGGCCACCAGTGCCGCATCTGCGGGTTCCAGGTGGAAGTCCACGTGCATACCCTGGTACACCGCCTTGGGCGAAAGATAGCCGTAGATGCCCACGCGGCGATCCGCACGCTCCACCGTGCGCACCGCCGGGAAGGCCGTGCCCACCGAGTCGTTGCTGACGACATAGGGCAGCCCGCCTTTGAGTGCGTCGATGCCCAAAGCCAGTTCGCCCGGCCCGGGCAGCACGGCCTGCGGCGCGTCATGCTCCAGCAGGGTGCGGATCAGGTCGATCTTGTAGCGACCTTGTGCGGTGGCCTCGGGGAAGTTGTTGCCCAGATCCACCAGGATCGGTGCCGGCCCCGGCCCGTGCAGGGCCTTGGCCAGATAGCTGAGCCGCCGCGGCAGACCACCCTGCTGGCCCTCGGGACTGCACCCGCAGGGCTTGATCTCCCCGCGCAGGTCGCCCGCGGCCAGCACGGTGAGCGCGGCCGGTGTCGTGAGGGCAGTCCCGGTTTGGGCGGCCGAGGCCGGCCGCTCGACCGATGGCAGCGCGGGCAGCCAGGATCGCTGCCAAAACCCGGCCAGGGCAAGGATCAGCGCGACCAGTCCGGTGGCGATGACTCCGGTCAGCAGGCGCCGCGTCCAGCGCCGCGGCAGAGGGGGAAAGCGGTGGGGAAACAGGCTCATCGGGCTCCGGCCGGCGGTGATAGGTGGAACGGTCATTGTAGGCCGAGGGCGCCCGAGCGCACAATGGGCGCCCGCTCGCGGGGCGGCTGCGGTGACAAGGCCCCGGCCCATCTGGTACAGGTGAGTGGGCCGCGGCCGCGCCCGTTCAGTCCCCGGAACGGCCCGGGCGGCGCGGTGCCAGGCCATCATTCCGCTCGGGGAGGAGCAGCCGCGTGCCAGCGCGCACCACGGGCCACAATCGCCTGCCACGATGGATCGCGGCCGTCCGCAGGCGGCGCACCGGGCTGCCTCTGCTGCTCGTGGCGCTGCTGGCGCTGGGTGCGTGCGGCCTGAAGACGCCGCCGCGGCCGCTCAGCGAGGTGCTGCCGGCCCCGGACGGCCTGCGCGCGTGGCAGCGGGAGGGTGCGGTAATCGTCTCGTGGCAGGTGCCGAATGCAGCGGCACTGGCGGACTTTGGTGGGCTGCGCGGCTTTGAACTGTGGGTGCAGCCCCGGCCCCTGCTCTGCCTGGACTGCGTGCTGCCGGAGCCTACCCGGCACCGCCTGCCGCTGGATGGCGCCGGCCTGCAGGTGCAAGGTGCGCAGGCGTACTATGCGCTGCCCCTGCCGGCCGATGCCGGGCAGCTCAACCTGCGCGTGAGCACGCGGTTCGGCCTGGGCCTGGGGCCCGCCAGCGCGCCCGTGATGGTGGAGCGGGCCGCGGAGATTCCCGCGCCCCAGCTTGCATGGCGCTGGGTGGGCCGCGGGCCGGACGCGGGGGCGCGCTCGGTGCAGTTCTACTGGCCGGCCGTGCGTGAGCGCATCGTGCAGATGATCGGCACGGACGGCCTGCCCCGCGAACAGGTACAGGATTACCGAGCGAACCTCTACCGCCGCGTGCCACCGGCCCCCTGGCCCATGCAGCCGCTGAACGGTGCGCCGCTGCCGGCGACGCACTGGATCGTGCCACCCCTGCAGGCGGAGTTCCCCGCAGGCGCGACGGCGGAGGCCTACACGCTGCGCTTCGTGGATCACTTCGGCAACGAAGGGGCCGCATCTCCCGAAGTGCTGATCCCTCTCACCGGCCGCCGCCCATGATGCGCCCCACCCTGCTGTTGCTCGTGCTGGCCCTGCTGACCGCCTGCTCGGCAAGCCTGCCGGACGAGGCGCTGATCCGCCAGACGCCCCCCGGCAAGCTCACGGCCTTGCTGCCGTCACTGGAGCAGCGTGTGCAGTCGCACCCCACGGACGACGAGGCGCTGCGGCGCCTGGCCTTGCTGGAGGCGCGGCTGGGACGGGGCGACGCCGCCGTGGAGCATGCGCTGCGGGCTGTGCAGGCGAGTCCGTTCGTGGGCGCCAACCAGGTGGTGCTGGGTGAGGCGTTCGAGGCCGCGGGCAAGCCCGTGCGGGCCCTGGCGGCCTATGCGCAGGCGATCGAGCTCTCCCCGAACCTGATCGGAGCGTATGTGCGCTATGCACAGGTGCTGGCCAGCCTGCACGAGAACGACAAGGCGCTCCACGCACTGGACGAGGCCCTGCGCCGCGAGCCGAAGCACTTCGGCGCGCTGTTGCTGCATGCGCGTGTGCTGCGCGATACGGGCAAGCTGGACAAGGCGGCCGTGGCCATCGAGGCCGCACGGGCCCTGCGCCCGGACGACGCCCAGGCCCTGCTGCTGCACGTGCAGATCCTGCAGGCCCGCGGCCAGACGGACGCAGCGCTGCGGCTAGCGCAGGATGGTCTGACGCGGCACCCGGATGCGCGGCCCTTGCTCACGGCCGTGGCGGGGCTGCACCGCCAGCGTGGTGAGTGGGACGCGGCGCTGCAGACCCTGCAGCGGCTGGCGGGGCTGGGCTCGCTCGCGCCGGACGAGCGCTTACTGCGCGTGGAGGTGCTCGCCGGGGCGGGCCGCGCAGCCGACGCGCAGGCGGCCCTGGATGCGCTGCTGCGCGACCATCCGGACTACGCCCCGGCCCACGTGCGTCAGGCCGAGAGCCTGGTGTGGGCCGGCAAGCCTCGCGAAGCGCTGCGGGAGGCCCAGCAGGCCTCCGCGCTGGCGCCGCAGTCGGGCGAGGCGCACTACTGGGAGGCCGTCGCGCACTACGCGCTGGACGAACGGCCGTTGGGCGATGCCGCCCTGGCGGTGGCGGACCATCTCGATCCGCACCGGCTGGCCGTGGAGCTTCTGCAAGCCGAAAGGTTACTGGCGGACCATCGGTTGGACGTGGCCGCGTCTGTGCTGGACGTTATCCTCAAGCAGCGGCCGGACCTTTCCGCTGCGCTGCTGCTGCAGAGTGCCCGCGCCGTGCTGGGGGGTGATCTGGACCTGGCGGCGCAGGTGCTGGAGCGGCTGCCGCCCACGTTTGCGCCGGATCAGGTGCGCTTCGCCCAGCTGCGCATTGCCTATGTGCAGCGCCGGTGGGCGGATGTGCTGTCGCTGAGCGAGCCGCTGTTGCAGGATCCCTGGCTCGGCTGGCGGGCCGCATACCTGCGTGGCGCCGCGCTGCTGCGTCAGGGGCGATTTGACGAGGGTCTCGCGCTGGTGACGCCCTACCTGGAGGGTGCGCAGCGCCGGGTGTTGTTCTACCACCTGGCGGGCTATCTGCACCTGCTGAAGGGCGACCGCACGGGGGCGCAGCGCGCCTTCGTGGCGGGTCTGGCGCTGGCGCCGGGCAGTCCGCTGATGATCGAGGGCCTCAGCCGCATGGCTATGGAAGCCCAGGACTGGGCGCGGGCCGAGCAGTTGCTGCAGCAGGGGCTGACCGCGCCGGATGGTTTCCGTGCGCTGTTCCTGGATCGCCTGACGCAGGTAGGCCAAGCCCGCAAGAGCGTGGAGCAGAGCCGCGAGGCGTTGCAGCGCTACCTGGAGGTGAGCGACCCGGCACGGGCCGGCGCGCCACCGGAGCCGGCGTCCACGGTGCTCTACGGCGCGTACGTACCGCCCTACGATCTGCAGTAACGCGATTCCGGAGGGCCCGGCTCAGTCGTGACTGTCGTGATCGTGGTCGTCCACCTGCCCAGGCTGCACGCGGTAGACGGTCTCGGCGTCTTGCGCGATCTGGGCGATCTGTTGCGTATCGAGCCGTGCCTTGGGGTGCAGCAGGCGGTACTGCAGCGGAGGCATGTCGCCTTCGCGCAGTTCGCGCAGAGCTTTGGTGAGCAGCTTGCGGTGCCGCTCGGCGTCCATTTGGCCCCAGTCCGAGAAGTTCAGGTTCTCGCGCCCTTCGCTGATGTCCGAGCCGATCAGCAGCGCGGCCAGGGGCAGGTGGCGGTACCAGGGGTGGTGTGTCTCGTTGCTGTGGCAATCGAAGCAGGCTTGGCGCAACACGGGGTCGCTGACCGACGAGAGGATCTGGCCGTCATAGCGCTGTGGTGGATTGGTGCTGGGGTAGGTGAGTTCCCCTATGCCCCAGGCCAGCAGGAATGCGACCAGCAACACACCACCCAGCCAGGTGAGCAATCGTTTTCGGGTCATACGGCTCCTTTGCGACATGGCAAGCCCCCATTCCTCCGCATTGCGTCTTGTATTGTCAGATTGTACCCGCGCGGACCCGGTTCGACGAACCGGCTGCGGCGCAGTACGCGCCCGCCCGTGACGCGGGGTCGCAGGCGCCCGGGTCGGTCGGACGCCTAGGGCTCGTCCGCCAGCAGGCCGAAGGCCGCCAGGGCCTGCCGATAAGCCTCGCGTTTGAAGGGCACCACGCGGCTGACGGCTTCCGAGGGAGGCACCCACTCGAAGGCGTCGAACTCCGGAGGCTGGTGGTTGAAGTGAAGCTGCGCGGTGTCGCCGACGAGGCGGGCCAGGTACCAGTGCTGCGCCTGGCCGACGTAGCGGGCCTTCGCTGGATCGCGCCGGCGCAGCGACTCCAGCACGTCAGGCGGATAGTGGTAGGCGATGGGCTTGGGCAGGCGCGCCAGCACCTCCACGGCGTCCGTACCGATCTCCTCGCGCAGTTCGCGGCGCAGGGCATCGTCCGGCGCCTCGTCGGGCTTCATGCCGCCCTGGGGGAACTGCCAGCGGTGCTCGCCCAGCACGCTATCCACCCGGCGGAAGACCAGCACGCGTGCGCGGGCCGTGTTCGTCAGCACGGCACAGACGTTGGGGCGCAAGACGCCGGGAGTGAGGCCCGGCTCAGGCATCGGAGAGGCCCAACAGCGCCGCGATGACGAGCGGCACCAGCACATAGGCGATGAAGTGTACCACTGCGCCCGTGGTGCGGCCCCAGCGGGCCTGCATGGGGCGCAGCTTGGAGAGCAGCCGGGGTTCCCGTCCCATCCACCATGCCAGGTAGGCGCCGCCATTGACGAGGCCCACGGCCAGGGCCACGAGAGCGATGATCTGGTTGAACGTCATCGGCGGCTCCAGGTGGGGCGTGACTACATCGGGGCTTCGATTGCGGCGAGTACGGCCTCCCGGTCCGAGAGGTCCTCGAACAGGTAGTCCGGCTCGTAGCCGGCCAACACGTCCGTGCCGATGCGCCCCGTGGCCACAGCGATGGTGCGTGCGCCCACTGCCCGTCCGCACAGGATATCGTTGGGCGTGTCCCCGATGATCACGATGGACTTGCCGCGGAAGTCATGGCCGAAGGCGTCGCGGGCCGCATCCACAGCCAGCGGGGGCAGTGCGGCGCGCTCCTCGTGGTGCTCGCCATACACGCCCAGGCGGAAGCCATTCAGCCCGGCCGTCTCCAGCTTCACGCGCGCCGCGGCCTCGCAGTTACCGGTGAGGAGACCCTGCACCAGGTGCTCCCGCTCGCCGATGGCCTCCAGTAACTCCGGAATGCCCGGGTGTACCGTGGTGGTCTCACGGCAGATGTGGTGCTCCAGTTCCTGCGGGTATAGTTCCCAGAAGCGGGGCAGGCCGTGTTCCACCTCGGCGCGGCTGAAGCCCAGCAGGGCCAGCAACTCGTGTGAGATGCCCAACTCAGTCTTGCCGCTCATGCGGTAGTCCACCTGGGAGGGATCGCGACCCCAGATGGCAGTGTAGGCCACCATCATGGCGCGCACGCCGTGTCCATTGGTGGACAGCAGCGTGCCGTCAATATCGAACAGCACGAGACGATTGAGAAGCATTGCTGAAGAACCGGATACGATCGGAGACAACGATAGGCCGACTCCGCGCCGGCCACAGGACCTCTTCCAATGTGCCCCATGCGCCGCCTGGATTCAACCGGGCCTTGCGGGAGAAATGCGCCAGGAATTGACTTACGTCATGGTTTGGAGAACGGCCCGCTGTTAGGATGGGGCAGTTGGAAATGACGGCAAAGCCGTAACGGGAGAGAGCGAAACCATGTTGGCACCGGAACACAGTCCGGCCGGCGCAGCCCTGGACCTGGGCAGCCGGCTGCACGCGCTGCTCGCGAAATACGATGCGGCGGCGCCGCGCTATACCTCCTATCCGCCTATCCCTTACTGGGGGCCGGTGGATAGCGACACGGTCGAGGCTTGGCTGGGCGAGCGCCGCGCGTCCGATGCCTCGCTTTCGTTATACACGCACATCCCCTTCTGCGAGGCCCGCTGCCACTACTGTGGCTGCTTCGTGGTCATCACGCCGCACCAGGAGCCGGCGGAGCGCTATCTGGCAGCCGTGCACCGGGAGATGGAGCTGGTGGCGGCGCGCCTGGGGCGGGGGCAGCGTGTGCGCCAGTACCACCTGGGTGGCGGCACGCCCAACTTCATCAGTCCTGCGGCCATGGAACTGCTGGTGGCCAAGGCCCGCGATCTGTTCCACTTCGAGGCCGACGCGGAGATCAGCATTGAGGTTGACCCCCGCCACCTTTCGGCCGAGGAGCTGAAGCACCTGCGGGCGCTGGGCTTCAACCGGCTCAGCCTCGGCATTCAGGACTTCGACGAGCAGGTGCAGGCGGGCGTGAACCGGGTGCAGCCCTACGAGCATGTGGCCAACCTGATTGCGGCAGCCCGGGCCGAGGGCTTCCGCGGCATCAACTTCGACCTTATCTACGGGCTGCCGCACCAGACGCGCGAACGCTTCGAGCGCACGGTGCGGCGGGTGCTGAACCTCAAACCGGACCGGCTGGCGCTGTACAACTTCGCCTACCTGCCGCAGGCCTTTCCCCACCAGCGCAAGATGGACGCGGAGGCGCTGCCGGACGCGGAGGAAAAGCTGGCGATCTTCCTCACGGCGCGGGAGCTGTTTACCGGCAATGGCTACCAGGCTATCGGCCTGGACCACTTCGCCCGCGACGAGGATGAGCTCGCGGTGGCCTACCGGGCCGGCACCATGCGTCGCAACTTCATGGGCTACACCACCCAGGCCGGCACGGACCTGCTCGCCTTCGGGCTCAGCGGCATCAGCGAGTTCAACGGCCGCTACTGGCAGAACGAGAAGAAGCTGGTGCAATACCAGCGCGTGGTGGAATCCGGTCGGGTGCCGGCCATTCGGGGCCTGCTGCTCGATCAGGAGGACCTGCTGCGCCAGGCGGTGGTAGCGGGGCTGTTCTGCCAGGGCGTGGTGGACTTCGCCGAGTTGCGCGAGCGCTTCGGAGGCGATCCCCGGGCGCACTTCGCCGATGAGCTGGATGCGCTGGAGCCCCTGCGTGAGGACGGGCTGGTAAGCCTGGAGGGTGATCGCCTGACCATCGGCGAGCTGGGCCAGTTCTTCCTGCGCAATGTGGCCGTCGTCTTCGACAACCGCACGCGCAAGGGCGCGCCGGTCAGCTTCTCGCGCACCGTCTAGCCACTCTTCCGGGGCCCAAGCCAGCCCCTGGTTTCCCGCCGAAGTCCGCCACGCGGCCGTTTGCCGGGTAACCCGCAAGTCCGCGGTCAATTCGCACCTTTTTGTTGCTATTTGACCGAATACTGGTGTAAAATTGTTTACGTGAGGTTGATATACGCAGAGAGTGAGCGTATATTGGTTTCAAAGAGGTGAGAGTCCGCTACTGACTGCGTTCTAGGAGAGTAGACAACGCACTTATGAGCCAATCGAAACGCATTCTGGTCGGGAAGCTGCAACGGAAAGGCAAGCAACCCGATATTTCGCACGACGAAATCGCGCAAGCGATTCGCCGATTCAAGAACCGGGGCGGGCTGATCAAGGAATTGCCGCCCCAGCGGGAAGGTTACCGCCCCGTCGTGGGCAACCATCTCGGTTCCGCCTACGAATCGGTGATCGAGCGCTAGTCCCGCGGGTCACGGACGCCGGCCAGCCGTCGGCGCCGACCCCCCACTTCCAGCACCGATTTGGGCAATGCCGGTGGCCGGCTCGCGCGAGCGCGCAGCCGGCAGCGCATTGCCCTGCGCGCGTTGCGCGTTGCGCGGGGCGGATGCTACGATCACGTCCCTGAGCCCGCCGCCCACCCATGTCATCACGAGGCGCGGCCCCCCCTTTGCGCCACCGCCGCCCGCTCCATGCCCCCGAAGCACCACAATCCGGGCCTGCCCATCACGCTGAAGTTCGACCAGGAAACGATCGTCGCGTTTTCCATCTCGGCGCTGTCCACCTATGCGCTGGTGCCGGAGCTGAACTGCGCGTTCGACATGGGGGATTGTCTGCTGGATGCCGTGCCGCTGCAGCACGTGTTCGTGACCCACGCGCACGGAGACCACACGCGCTGCCTGTTCCGCCACGATTCCCTGCGGCACCTGATGGGCATGGAGCCCGCCACGTACTACGTGCCGGATTCGACGGTGGTGGGCTTCCGCAACCTGTCAGAGGCCTGGAGCAAGCTGGAGTACCCGCGCGCCCGTCCTGCGGCCCCACCGGTGCTGCGAGGGCTGACGGATGGCGATGTGGTGTGGCTGCACCGCCAATTGGCGGCCAAAGCCTTCGCCGTGAAGCACACTGTGTCCTCCCTCGGCTACACGCTGTACGACGTGCGCAAGAAGCTGAAGGACGAGTACCGCGGGCTTCCGGGTGTGGAGCTCGCGCGTATGCGGCGCGACGGCGTGGCCTTCGAGGACGAGCAATGGCTGCCGCGGCTGACCTTCATCGGCGACAGCACGATCGAGACGCTCTACCAGCGGCCGGAGGTGGGGCGCTCGCGGATTCTGTTCCTGGAGGTGACCTTCCTGATGGACGGAGAGCAGGAACTGGCACGAAACCGGGGCCACACCCACGTGGAGGACCTCGTGCAGTTCCTGCGCGATTGTCCGGATGTGTTGGGCAACGAGCACATCGTGCTCAAGCATTTCTCAATGCGCTATGACCGCGGCACGATCAAGCATGTGCTGCGCAGCAAGCTGCCTGCGGATTTCATGGAGCGGGTGACGGTGCTGCTCTGAGTGCCCTCCCCCTTTGTTGACCCGGTGGCTTTGGCCCCAAGCGAGGTGCCCGAGATCTCCTCAGGGACGGCGGATCACTTCCACCGTTCCGCCCGCGGCGCAGAACACCGCCTCGGCCATGCCCACGAACAGGCCCGTCACCATGACGCCGGTGATGCCGCGCAATTGCTCCTCCAGGGCCGGCGGATCGGGGATGGCCCCAAAGGCGCAGTCCAGCACGTAGCCGTGGTTGTCCGTCACGAAGGTCTGAGCCTCTCCGCCACGCAGCTTCACGCTGGCCCCCAGGGCCTCGATGCGGGCTGCTGAGACCTGCCAGCCGAAGGGGTTGACCTCGACCGGCAGCGGGAAGCGCCCCAGTTGCGGCACGCGTTTGGAGGCATCGGCGAAGATCACCAGCCGCTGCGAGGCGGCGGCCACGATCTTTTCGCGAAACAGCGCCCCGCCCCCGCCCTTGATCAGGTTGAGCTGCGGATCGAACTCATCCGCGCCATCCAGCGTGAGGTCGAGCCGCGTCACCTCGGCAAAGGAGGTAAGCGCGATGCCCTCCGCCTCTGCCAGGCGCCGCGTGGCCTCCGAGGTGGGCAGACCGCGCACCCGCAGTCCCTCGCGCACGCGCTGGCCCAGCTTGCGCACGGCAAAGGCGGCCGTGCTGCCGGTGCCCAGGCCCAGCACCATGCCGGACTCCACCAACTCGACAGAAGCTTCCGCGGCCAGTTGTTTTTCGCGATCCTGCGGCATGAGAGGGCGGGCGCCGGGCGGCTGGGCCGCGATCAGGCGGTTTCCTTGCGGGGTGAATCGGATTTGCCGGGTTCCGCTTCTTCGTCGCCCCCGGTGGCGGTGGGTTCGGCGTCCGCGGCAGGTACCTCGTCAGGCACATACGTCCAGGAATCCTTGGGGCGGCCGGGCGTTTCCTCGAGTTCGGTCGGCTCAGCCGGGGTCGATGCCTCGGTGGTTTCAGGCACCTCGGCCGTGCCGGCCTCTTCGGACGAGGCGCTCCCACTACCGGGCTCTTTCACCGCCTCGCGCACCTCGTCCTCGAACTTCTTCAGCTCGTCCTCTTCCTTGGCAATCTCGGTTTCCACGTAATTCTTCGCGGTATCGCTGATGTTGCGGAATTCGGTGTCGATGGACTGGTGGAACTCGCGGAAATCCTTGAAGTCCTCATTCTCGGTGAACTCGCGGTTCACCGTATCGCGCAGCTCGTTGGAGAGGCGCCGGAACTGCGCCACCAGCTTGCCGATGGTGCGCGCGACCTGGGGTAGCTGATCCGGGCCGATCACCAGCACCGCCACGACGAGAATCAGCAGGATTTCCTGCCAGCCCATGCCAAACATCGCGTGCTGCCTTTCGGCGCGCGGATTGCGCCGTATGAGGGGAGAAGGGCGATCAATCGGACCTGCCAGCGGACACACTCGCTTCCGGGCATCTTAACCCTGCCCCCCGGGGGGTGGCAAGGCCGGTTTCGCCGCGCCGGCGCACGGGAGCGGAGCGGCACCGGCGGCCGCGGGTTGCGCGCCGGTTCGTCCCACCACCGCCCTCCACCATGGGCGGTGGTGGGGCGCCGTGGACTCGGCTCGGCACATGAGGCATACTGATACCCGTGTGAAACCGGCCCGCAGGCCGCCAACTCTCATCACAAGCCGAGTGCGCATGGAGGACCGGGAACGCGTCGCAGTGGCCATTGCGGCAGCACAGGAAACCAAGGCGGAGGACATCGTGCTGTTCGACATGCAGAGCCGCTCGCCCATCACGGACTATGTGCTGATCTGTAGTGGTCGCTCCCAGGCCCATGTGCGGGGCATCTCGGAGCGGATCGAGACCGAGATGCGCAAGGTCGGCTTCCGCAATACATCCATGGAAGGCTACCAGGAAGGCAGCTGGGTGCTGATGGACTACGACGTGGTGCTCGTGCACGTATTCCATCCCGATACCCGCGCCTACTACGACCTGGAGAGCCTGCTGCAGGACTTCCCCAGCGAGCGCATCGAAGGCGAAGGGCCCTCGCCCTCGCCGGACGATGACCGCGCCGATTCGGCCGCCTGACCGCGCGGCCGGGAACCTGCGACGTTTCGAGTCTCCACCCCAGCCCAAGGTTCGAAGCCGGCCAGCGCTTGGGGCCGGGTCGGTTTGCGCAGCGGCTAGCGCCTTCCGCTATGGGGGGCCGCTAGGCTGTGCCTGAAAAGACATAGCCACATCCTTCCGCGCGCTTCGAGACGCGGCCTTCGGCCGCTCCTCAGCAACGCGGAGGTCTGCGGTGAGCCAAAGACTGGAGCCGTGTTCCTGAGGAAGGCTCTAATGGAGCCTGTCTCGAAGGGCACGGCGGTGTATCTGCAAGGTTTTCAGACACAGCCTAGAACTCGGTCTTGAGCACTTTGTGGGCGACGACCAGTTCCTTCTTGCCCTTGACTGGCTGGGCTGCCAGCGTGCGCAGGGTGATGAGGTGGGAGGGGATCTGCGAGACCACGGCATCGCTGACGATGATCTCGCCGGGGGCGGCCAGTCCGTTAAGCCGTGAAGCGACGTTCACGCAGTCGCCGATCACGGTGTACTCCATCTTGTCGTCCGATCCGATGTTGCCCGAAAGCACCAAGCCGCTGTTCACGCCGATGCCGACCTTGTCCAGGAATGGATTGAGGTTGTTGCGCGAACGGCGCTTGAGCTGCTTCTGGATGGTCACTGCCGCCTTGACGGCGAGCAGGGCATGGTCGTCGTGGCTCGAGGGCACACCGAACACGCCCAGCACCGCATCGCCGATGTACTTGTCCACATACCCTCCGGCGGCCACGATGGCGCTGGTGGCGATGGCGAAGTACTCGTTGAGCGCGTCGACGATCGCTTCAGGCTCGCGGGTCTCCGCAATGGCCGTGAAGCCCCGCACGTCCGTGAACAACACGCTCACCTGATTGCGCTGACCTTTCAGCCAGGGCTCCTCGGGATTGGCGCGGATCATCTCCAGCACGGAGGGATTCACGTAGCGTCCGAAGGAGCGCTCCACCATCAGCTTCTGCGAGAGCTGCTGCGAGATGTGGTCGAATGACGCCGCCAGATCCTCGAACTCGTGGTGGCTGCGCACGCGCACGCGGAACTCCTCGGCGCTCTCCCCCGTGGGCGCGGAGGCGAGCCAGGCGGAAACGGGGCGCAGCAGGCTGCCGCCCTGCTGGATGGCCAGCATCACGCCGAAGGCCACGATGAGCAGACTGAGCAGGCCGATCATGACGCCTTCGCGCAGCACCTCGCGGGAAATGCCGTCCAGCGAGATCACCAAGTGCGCCCAGCCCACGCGCTTGCCTTGCGAGAGCACGGGCTTGCGCATGAACAGCAGCTTGCTGCCGGCCGTGTTCTTGGAAACGGCGTACGTGACGTCGCGCTCCAGGCGCTGCCCCTGCGCGGCGGGATCGGTCGTCAGGCGCTCGCCGATGGCCTTGGCATTGGAGTGCGCCCGCACCACGTCCGCATTGTCCGTGACGATGGCCTCTCGCACGCCCTGGGTTCGCGTGATGGCCTTGGCGATGCGGTTCAGGTCGGCGGCGTTCCCGGCCACCAGCGGCCCGCGTGCGCTCTCAGCCAGGTAGTCCAGGCTCACCGCGCCCAGTTGCATGGCGTCGTTGGTGAGCCGCGTCTCATGGCGCCCGATCACCACCAGGCTCAGCGCCAGGATCGTGACCCAGATCACGGCGGCGATGACCAGCGAGAGCCGCATGCGCAGCAGGCGCCGCAGCTCGTGCAGCGAGCGCCGCGAGGCCGCGCGGCTGCGGATCATGCCCGCGATGTTCTCCGTGAGTGCTTCCGCCGCGATGCGATAGTGCTTGTTGATGGCGGCGAGCACCTCTTCCTCGGCGGCCAGCCCCAACATCACCACCGTCACGCCGATCGGTTGGCCCAGCTCCGTTTGGCGCTCCAGCGCCTTTTCAAGCTGCGACAGCGTGATCACCTGCTCGGCCAGCAGCACCTCACCCACCCACGGCGTGCGGAACGGCCGCAGCCGACCGCGCAGCCGCTGCACGGCGGCCCCCCAGCGCAGGCGTGCGCGAAGGGCGGCGCTACGACGAGCCGGGGCGGGTTGCTGGGGTGGACGCGCGGTGCTTTCCATAGGGCGCAGCATAGGGGGCCTTGCGGTGCGGTGCCGGGCGCGGGGCCTCAGCGCACGCTCTCGCTGAACCAGCGCAGCTCGTTCTCGTTGATGTCCGAGACGAACATGTGGCCGGGGGCGTGGGTGATGGCGATGGGCAGCTTGGCGTTGAGCAGCACGGCCTGAGGCGTTACGCCGCAGGCCCAGAATACCGGCAGCTCTCCGTCGTTGATGGGTTGCGCATCCCCGTAGTCGGGTCGGGCGATGTCCGTGATGCCGATCTCCGCCGGATCGCCCTGGTGGATCGGCGCGCCGTGCACCTGCGGGAGCGCCCCGGTGATCAACGTGGCCTTGAGCGCATCCGCGGGGCGAAAGGGACGCATCGAGACCACCATCGGGCCGGCGAAGGGCCCCGCCTCGCGGCAGGCGATGTTGGTGCGGTACATGGAGACGTTGCCGCCGCAACTGATATAGCGCACCTCCAGCCCCGCATCCAGCAGGGGTTTCTCGAAGCTGAAGCTGCAGCCCAGCAGGAACGAGACGAAGTCGTCCCGCCAGACGTCGCGCACATCCTTGGGCTCGTCGGCCAGCTCACCCTTGATCCATACGCGGTAGCGCGGCACGTCGCTGCGGATATCCGCCGTGGGCGCCAGCCTTCGTGGCGCCACCTCCCCTGCGTCAATCACCTCCAGCAGCGGGCAGGGCTTGGGATTGCGTTGGCAGAACAGCAGGAAGTCGTAGGCATATGCCTTGGGCACGACCACCAGGTTGGCCTGCACGAAGCCGGGCGCCTGACCGGCAGTGGGGCGGTCGAAGGCGCCGCTGCGGATCTCGTCCCGAAGCGCTTCGCTTGCCTTGCGCTGGCTCATGGCGATGTCTCCCGCACGGGCTACGCAGCGCTCAGGGCGCTGCGTAGCCCCGCAGTTGGTCGTATGCGGTCACCTGTGGCGGCGTCAGTAGCCGACGCATCTCCAGATGCGCCTGCAGGTGTGTGGCGCGCAACTCACCTTGCAGGCGCGCGATTTCGCCGGTGA
>Ga0102953_1000336_pt1 | contig 33581 bp, 26 predicted proteins | sample SalPon2A_C_D2_MG_FD_78509 | JGI IMG/M metagenome (GOLD analysis project Ga0102953, IMG submission 78509) | Soil microbial communities from South San Francisco under conditions of wetland restoration - Salt Pond MetaG R2A_C_D2_MG | ecosystem: Environmental > Terrestrial > Soil > Wetlands | place... | reverse complement strand
TTTTTCGATATCGATGATAGCTGCGGGATCTGTGGAATCGAGGACGGTTAGCGGCAGACCGTCTTTGCCCTCTGGCAGTGCCTTTTCAAATACGATAGGTGCCAGGCTGCTTCCGCCCATACCCATATGCACGACATGCGTGAATCCGGCTTCTCTGACCTCACGGGCAAATCGGTCCAGTTGAGGGACGACGTCGAGCATCGTGTCGGCGACGTTCATCCAGCCCATGGCATTGCGAATCACCTCTTGTTCTTTCGGATCATCCTGCCACAATGATGCATCCTTCTCCCACATACGCTTAACGAACTTTTCGGAATCGAGCTTACTTCTGGTTTCCGAAACCAGTGATTCATAATTGCCAAGCTCGAAATCCATAGTGTCGATCTCATCGGTCGAAGCCTCTTTCATCTTTTCGGATAACGTGTGGATCAGCTTGTCGTAGGGTTTGTTAAACTTATCAACTCCTTCATCCTCCAGCTGCTGTGTGACATCTTTGAGATCGATACCGACATCCGACAGCATGTCAAGGATTTCACGCGCCAGTTCGGTGTCTTTTTCAAGTCGCGGAGCTGCTTTGCCATGATCCCGAAATGCGTCAACCGTTTCCATCGGTATGGTGTTTACTGTTTCCGGTCCGATCAGGGCCTCCACATATTTCACATCGCTGAAATCGGGATCTTTGGTGCTCGTGCTGGCCCATAGAAGGCGTTGCCTGGCGCCACCGGCCTCGCTGATTTTTCTGTAACGGTCATCCGAATAGATTTCCTTGAAAATCTGGTAGGCAATGCGCGCACTGGCAATCGCCGTCTGTCCGTGCATTCTCTTTGCGAGTGTTGCCTGGTCGCCTTCACCCTTCATCTTTTCTTCCAGCATCGGGTCAACCAAAACATCAATCCTGCTCAGGAAGAAACTTGCTACCGATGCAATGTTCCTGATCGATTTTCCTGCCTTCATCCGGTCTTCAAGTCCAGATAGGTAGGCATCAGCGACCTCCCGATACCGGTCCAGGTCAAACAGCAGGGTAACATTTACATTGATTCCCTCACTGATAGTCTTCCTTATAGCCGGCAGTCCTTCCTTTGTACCCGGAATCTTTATCATCACATTCGGCCGGTCGACCGTTCTCCAGAGATGCCGGGCTTCGGCAATCGTTTTTTCGGTTTCGTGGGCCAGGTGTGGGTTTACCTCGATGCTCACAAATCCGTCCCCTCCGTTGGTTTCATCATACAAAGGCCGGAACAGATCGGCGGCGTGTTGAATATCGGCAATGATGAGACGTTCATACACTTCTTCCGGCTTCAGCCCTTTGTGGGCCAGCGACTCGATCGCTTCCTGGTAATCTTTGCTATCAACAATAGCTTTTTCAAAGATGGACGGATTAGATGTCATTCCCCGAATACCATCATCGCTGATGAGTTTTTGCATCTCACCGGATACCAAAATGCCTCTTCTAATGAAATCGAGCCATATGCTCTGATCAAACTTGTGTACTTCCTGTAGTGGATTACTGTTCGTCATGATATCTCCTTGTTTTCCAATTCCGCAATTTTCTTCAATCTTCTCTCAAACCGTTCAACCGGTTTATAAGCTGCGCTGAGAAACGCTTTAACCAATTCCAGTGCCAGAGCATAACCGGTAACCCGGCCGCCCAGGCATATCAAATTCATGTTATCATCTTCGACTCCCTGCCGGGCCGAAAAAACATCGTGGATGAGTGCAGACCGTACGCCATGCACTTTGTTGGCTGCAATGCAGGCCCCGACTCCACTTCCGCAAATGGCGATACCGCGGTCGATCTTACCTTCATCGATAGCTTTGGAAAGAGGGATCACGAAGTCCGGATAATCGTCGGATTCATCCAGCTTCGTAGCTCCAAAATCAGAGATACTGTAATTCTGATCCTGAAGATATTTTTTTATGATTTTCTTTAACTCAAAGCCACCATGATCGGCAGCCAGCCCAATTCTTATCATAATTTTTACGATTCTTTTGAAAGGACAGAATGAACCTTATCACAAATATTACTAACAGTGAAGCCGTATTTTTTCATCACCGTTTCACCTGGTGCCGACGCACCATATTTGTCTACGCTTATCGTAGTGATTGCGTCGCCTACATAGGGTTTCCAACCGAGGGAGGCTCCCGCTTCAACCGCAACGATTGGCACATTTTCCGGAAACAACTTCTTTCTGTATGAATCATCCTGCTTATTAAAAAGGTTCCAGCTTGGCAGGCTCACGACGCGAATATTCAAATCTTCCTTTTCGAGTTTCTTCGCAGCCTCAAGTGTGAGATGTACTTCAGAGCCGGTAGCCGTCAGTATGACATCGGGTTTTTCGTCACTTGAAGACTCATAAAGCGTGTATCCCCCTTTATCCAGATCCTTTGCAATATTCTGATACTCGCCGGGATCAATTACGGGCAGCCCCTGACGTGTCAAGACCAAAGCAACAGGTCCATCCTTGTGGGAGACAGCTACTTTCCAGGCTTCCCGTGTTTCGTTGGCATCGGCCGGACGTATCACCGTCATGCCCGGTATCGCGCGCAAGCCCACCAACTGTTCGACCGACTGGTGGGTTGGGCCATCGCCTCCCAGACCGATACTGTCGTGCGTAAATACGTAGATGACGTGCAAGCTGTTCATTGAAGCCAGGCGCATCGGCGGGCGCATATAATCACTAAAAATAAGGAACGTAGCGCCGAAGGGTAACAGCCCACCATGCAGAGCCATCCCGTTCAGGATGCCGCCCATGGCATGCTCGCGAACACCGAAGTGCATATTGGTACCTTCAGGCGTACCCGCCTCAAAGTCACCGGCATCGTCAATTGTCGTTTTATTACTCCCTGCCAGATCGGCAGATCCTCCTATCAACTCAGGGATTTTGTTTGCCAGTGCATTGAGCACTTTCCCGGATGCATTTCTTGTGGCTGCCGGACCGTCATCTGTCGTAAATTCCGGCAGATCACCTGACCAGTTATCCGGCAATTTACCGTCCAGAATCCGTTTCAGTTCTTTGGCCTTAGAAGAATACTTCTTTTGATATTGTTCTAATAGTTTATTCCATTCGGCTTCACGTGCCCGGCCAAAATGACCGATTTGTTCAAAATGTTCTTTGGCCTCTTCCGGTACATAAAAGGTTTTGTCTTCCGGCCAGCCCAAGTTCTTTTTCGTAAGTTTAACCTCTTCTTCGCCCAAAGCCTTACCGTGTGCCGCAGCGGTATCCTGCTTGTTGGGGCTACCGTAACCAATATGCGTTCGCACTTCAATAATAGACGGCCGCTCGTGTTCTTCCCTTGCATTATTTATTGCCTCTTCGATGGCAGCGATATCGTTACCATCTTCGATACTCTGCGTATGCCATTGAAAGGCTTCAAATCGCTTCATCCGGTCTTCGGTGAACGCAAGATCCGTATCCCCTTCAATCGATATGTGATTGTTGGCATATAACACTATTAGTTTGCCGAGTCGCAGGTGGCCGGCCAGAGACCCTGCTTCCGAGGAGATACCTTCCATCAGATCACCATCGCTGGCGATCGCATAAGTGTAATGATCCACAATATTATAGCCAGTGTCATTATACCTGGCAGAGAGGGCTTTTTCCGCGATGGCCATTCCTACTGCATTCGAGAAACCCTGCCCCAGAGGACCTGTTGTCGCCTCGATACCAGGCGTCCTGCCGTATTCCGGGTGCCCGGGTGTGAGACTGTCCCACTGGCGCAACTGTTTCAGTTCGTCCATCGACAGATCATAGCCGGTCAGATGGAGCAACGCGTACTGCAATGCGCATCCATGCCCTGCGGATAGTATAAACCTGTCGCGATTAAACCAATTCGGATTTTCAGGATTAAAATGAAGAAATTTCTTCCACAACACATAGGCCATTGCTGCTGAGCCCATTGGTAATCCGGGGTGTCCGGATCCGGCTTTCTGAACCATATCTGCCGCTAATAAACGAATCGTGTTAATGCATACCTGATCAACATCTTCGACAACTACTGTTTCACTCGTACTCATGGTCTCTATAAATTTTTGTCCATTGCAATTTTCAACCGGTAATCGTGCCAGGACTAACCGTTCTTTTATTCTTTCATAGTTCATCTATTGAACGGAGTGAGTTGTCGCATCGTTCGTATATTAGATAAGGAGCGTAAAGAAAAGCGCTTTTAATTTCAGATTATCTTCTATGCCTGACCTTATAAGTAGCATGAAATTGCAGAAACTACGTCAGGTTGAGGAACCTGACTTATTACAGGCTTACTGTTACTGTTAGAAAGCTCCCCCAAGGTTAATTCCCATCCCTCTGGATCGACATGATTCAACAGTGGATGCTTAGCCACTCTTTGCCGATAGTTGATACATTGAGTTCTTATGCAGGTTACTCATTTTGTTAAACATTTGAGCACCGATCACATCCCAATTGGCTCTTTCAGTCACTTTAGCCCGGCCATTTCTCCCCAGTTCTGCGGCATAATCAGGATTCTTCAACAGGTTTATCACAGCGTCAGCAAGAGCTTCCGCGTCCAGCTGTTCTACCAGAAGGCCCGTTTTCCCTTCATCGATGGCATCCGGTATTCCGCCTGTTCTGCTGCCGATAACCGGTTTACCACAGGCACTTGCCTCCAGGAATACGATTCCGAATCCCTCTACCCCCGGATATTCAAATTTGGACGTCAATACAAATATGTCACATAAATTATAGTACTGGACCCTTCTTTCATCGCGGTAGGCTCCCATAAACCGTACCGTATCCTTCAGATCAAGGTCTGAGATTATTTGTTCAAGACGTTTACGATCCGGGCCTTCGCCAACAATCAGATACAAGATATCCGGTATCGCCTTCTTAATGCGGGGCAGAGCTTTCAAAACCATATCAATCCCCTTCCATGATACCAGGCGGGCCATGGTCATTATTACGGGCCTTTTCTTACCAAATAATTTTTCATGCAACCCATTAACCTCGATCGGACGGAAATAGTCAGGATCCGTTCCATTGTTGAACAGGGTCATTTTCTCTGATGGGATGCCCAGGTTTAACAGCAGTTCACGGGTATAATTACTCACCGGGAAGAAATGATCCACTTGTCTTAGAATTCTCACCATTTTATTCAGATAGAGTTTTTCTGCCGATGAATTTCGTGGGAAAGGCGTAAAGAATAGCTCTCTCCCATGAATTGCTGTTATAATTTTATGGTCGTGCCACTTCTTAGTCCATATTGAATTGACAACCGTCTGCCATTGTGTATGAAAAATAAAATCCGGATTTTCTTTCTGTGCAATAACCGGTAACAGGGGCATCAGGGTCACGGGCAATAGGGTATTTGCCGATGGAATCCTGTGCACATGAAATGGCTCAAGCTTATCTGTTCTATTCGCAATTTCTTTTTCAGGAGCAATTACTGATACATGAGAAGCGTATTTAGTGAACCGACGGGCGAGTTCTACGGTGTATGTCTGTATTCCCCCGATATCGGGTGGAAAATCCTGACTGACAATAATGGTGCGCATATTTTTTTTATGATTAATAAACCAACATCAAAATTTTCGCATCGCAGAAAATGAACAAAGAAATATTTTTATAAAATGAATTCTACAACGTCATATAGATTTAAATCACATCTTTCACAGATTCTATTGTAATCTTAACGACGTTTTCAAATGATCCTTTTTACTTTCCGTGATTCGTTGTAGCAATTTTCAATGCATCCTTTTTTAAGAAATATTTATCAATCATACAGAGGCTTTTCCAAAAGCCCAACGGCTAAAAAGCTTTTCTATTGGCTTCGAAAATTGTTCCTGGCAGGGGTTTTTATTTTTCTTGTTTATCAACTCTGGCAAATTGGGTGGGAGAAAGTTCTAAAATCACTCCCCACCGACCCGGTCTTCTATCTGCTTTACATTCCTATTTTTTTTCTACTCCCGGGGTCAGAAATATTTATCTACCGAATACTATGGAAGACGCGCTTCCGGGATATCTTTCCGGTTCTTTTGGTCAAGAAAGTGTACAATAGCGACGTCGTAGGATATTCAGGGGAGGTCTTTCTCTTCAACTGGGCAAATCGTTCACTCGAAAAACAAAACATCGATCTACTCCGGGATATAAAAGACAATAATGTTATTTCGTCGATTGTGTCCACATTAGTTACTCTAATTGTTTTATTACTTTTTTTTAAAACAAATCCAGAAACATTCAACAGATGGTTTCAGAAAATACCGAATAATGAACTATGGTATATCCTTTTATCATTAGCAATACTTTCTTTCCTGATCTATAAATTCAGAAAATATCTTGTATCGCTACCGTTAAATAGATCACTTGAGATTTCTTCTATACATTTTGGCCGTCATTGTCTGGGATTTTTTCTACAAGTATATCAATGGCATATCGTTTTACCCAATGTACCGATGTATATATGGTTTACTTTCATTGCCGTTCAGCTTGTTATGACCCGGCTCCCTTTTCTTCCAAATGTTGATCTTATCTTTTTAAGCTTAAGCATAAAACTGACTCAGGTAATGGGAGCACCTTTAGCAGCCATAACTGCCATCATGACCATAAATAGCGTAATGGGAAAAGCCCTGCATTTGTCTATTTATTCGTATTTCCAGATTTTTTCCACCAAAAAGATGGAATTGGAAACTGTTGATCCAACTTCTCAAAATACTTCCATCTTAGAATCACTTTCTGAAACAATGGATAATAAATGACTTCATTTATTTCTTAGACTTCCCAGCCATTGCATGTTCGGTAAGTCGTTCAGAACAGCAAAACAGTATCCAGTTTTTACTTTTAGATCACTCGCTACTGCTTTCATTTGCAGATTTTGCCGTGCTAATATTGGTATTTGCCGTTATCCTGCGCCATACTTTTTGTGCAAAACTTTCAAATGGGACCTTTTCGTGCTTCCAGCCGAAATGCAGACTAAATGGGGTTACCCACGTGTGATCATTCATTCCCGGAAATAAATGCATGGATCGACTAATGAAATTTCTGATCTTATCAGACTTAATTCCCCTCAAGTCATTCATGAGTTGACTGTTATAATACAGGTAATGCACATCGCGAAACTCAGGATCAAATCTTACATATGATCTAATAAAATCTAATTGAGGACTTCTGCTGCCCTGATACCACGGGATTACCGGCAAACTTAACCGGGACATGGCCATTGCAAAACCCCACTCGTCACTCTCTTCCGTTGATCCATCCGGCAGAATACGTGACCTGAAATGAGTATCATCCTTACTCTGCATATACATATTTGCCAGTTCACAGACAGACTTTGCTGTGTCAAAGTTTCCGGCATAAATCATTCCCGACTGAACCCGGCTCAGATAAGTCAGCCCAAACCGTTTTAATGTCTTTCTGCGCCTGTTTAACAAAACATCCGACAACACCCGAAAATCTTTATGACTGCCGAAAAAGATGTCTGATTTGAGATGGCCTGTTATAGTAAATGAGTATGTAGAAAAAGATTTCCAGAGTTCGTCAGGATTTTTACACCAGATGATATCGCTATCCAGAAACAGGTTCGCCCCAAAGGGCATATATTTTTCAACGTTATGCTTGAATCCGATAATGGATCTGTGCGCCGGACCTAGCGGTTCGACGACATCAAACCAACTCAAAAGATTGTGCTCTCTCAAAATCGACTCGTGATGTTGATCGCAAAATAATGCAATCTGACGTTTCTGGTCATGTCTGCGCAAGCTATAAACCGACGCAAGGACATGCTTTAAATAGTCAATCTTTCCATAAGAATTGTACACATAACCTTCCGTTGATCTATTCTGAGCACTATCAGACAATGATATACTTCTCATCTTTTAATCCCACTTAAGAATTACTATTTCATAGGAATTTGTATTAATCAATTTGCGCGAATAATACAGGATGCGCACAACCATAAGCACACAAGATTTGAGTTGTTTCATAGTTCCAACCAACAGTTTCCGTACTCTGATTTTCGGAATTTCAACAGAATTAAACTAATAAAAAATAACAGAAAGCATTAAGATAATGGTAGCTGAAATGGCAATCCCTTTCAAATTATTCAGCTGTCGCTCCGTCTTTAATCCATTGTACCAGTGTATCAATCTCAGCCATACTTAACGGCGTCATGCCGTAGCAGTCATTATAATGGCGACAATGTCCAAAACCACATAAGGCAATTTTTTAAAAAAAGCCCATGTATATAGTTTATCATTCAATTGTTTAACATTTAACTATAAAGTATTTGCATCGAATTTACACCATATACCCGATTCTGATTTTTAATGGAAATAGTCAACTGAATTGTACGTCGTGACAGTCGTAATGAAATGAGATACCTACTTGACCAACACACCGAAAAAAACGGATTTTTTTTGAAATTAGTACGATATAAAAATTGAATGCAATACTTCTTAGAGGTGCTTATTAAATAATAATCAATTCTTTATACCTTATTCAGATAAGGTATAAATTATTATTTCTAATGATTATGTAGAAATCATGTAGAATATTACATGTTTTCTTTATATAGATTACAATCAACTGACCGGATACTCTCCTCTACTCCCCTTACCGTTAACAACCAAAACAGGGGATCACTGAATCCCACCAGGAATTTGAATCGAAAATTATCCCTCATCGTTTTTATGAACGGAATTTATAAGGGTGCCTAATGGGACAATATGGGGATATTTTTGTAAGTATAGTAGAATCATATATAAAAGTGCTTTTATATATGTAAATTATAGACTTAAATCACTAATCATAAACATCTGACAAGCGATAAATTATTGCAACGCAAGAAAAGCAAACCTTATGTCAACAGACCGTTAACGAGAACATCTAAAACTTACGATATTGTTTTACGGTATTGTCCGAGTCCTTAATACCATTCATTAATTAACTTTGAAATTAAGGGCTCTTATCCCGATGTTCGGGAGGAATTTCATGACTTATACATATCACAGTAACCTACTGAAAGTCAGCCCCTTGCCGGGAAGCCAATTAACCGGCCACTTCTCATTAATAAGGAGATTCTACTCATGTTTAAAGAAACTAAAGAACGTCCAAAAAGTAACTACGGGTTAGATCATATAGGTTTAGGAGATCACACCAATTCGGTTTGGAATCTAACCCCGGCCGAATATTATGAAGAGATTATTAAAAATGGTGAAGGTGTTCTTACTGACAAATACGCTATTCGCGTTTTGACCGGGAAATATACCGGCCGATCACCAAAGGACAAATTTGTCATTGATGATCAATCTGTTCATGATGACATCAATTGGGGACCGATCAATCAACCTACAACAGATGAGGTTTTTGACCAGCTCCATCAAAAAATGCTTGATTATCTGAAGGATAAGAAACTATATGTTATTGACGCTTTTGCCGGTGCAGATACCGATTATCGTTTGCCAATACGCGTCGTCAGCGAAGCGGCCTATCATGGTTTATTCTCACACAACATGTTTCGTAAGCCGACGGAAGAAGAGCTGAAAGATCACAAACCGGAATTTACGGTTCTGGCAGCGACCAACTTCCACTCAGATCCTGCAATCGACAAAACACGCACAGATATTTTCGTTCTGGTAAATTTCACCAAGAAGCTGATTCTCATCGGTGGGACCATGTATTCCGGTGAAGTAAAGAAAGGTATTTTCTCTGTGATGAATTATCTGTTACCTCACAAGGGAGTTATGCCGATGCACTGCTCTGCCAACATTGACAAGAATGGTGACACAGCAATTTTCTTTGGGCTTTCAGGAACCGGGAAAACGACTCTCTCCGCCGATCCTGACAAAACGCTCATAGGTGATGACGAGCACGGATGGAGTGACAACGGAGTCTTCAATTTCGAAGGTGGCTGCTATGCCAAGACCATTCATCTGTCTGCCGAGGGCGAGCCGATGATTTATGCCACCACACAAATGCCCGGTACCATCCTCGAAAATGTTCCCCTTGATGTAGACCGTAAACCGGATTTTGATGATAACCGGTACACCGAGAATACCCGGTGTTCCTATCCGCTGGATTACATACCAAATACAAGTAAAGATGGTTATGGTGGCCATCCACAGAATATTATTTTCCTTACGGCTGACGCATTTGGAGTCTTGCCACCAATATCCAGACTGACACCTGAACAGGCTATGTTCCACTTTATCAGTGGTTACACAGCGAAGGTTGCCGGAACGGAACGTGGGGTAACCGAACCGCAGGCCACATTTTCTGCATGCTTCGGAGCGCCCTTTATGCCCATGCATCCAACTGTTTATGCTGAAATGCTCGCCGAAAAAATCCGCACGTACGGATCCAGAGTGTGGCTGGTCAACACGGGCTGGACCGGTGGTCCATACGGAGTCGGTACACGAATGAAACTGGCGTACACACGACGAATGCTTAATGCAGCTATAGCCGGTGAATTGGATAATGCTGAATACATAACCGATCCGATATTCGGTGTCAGTATACCAACAAAAATAGCTGGCATTCCTGATCAAGTGCTTATCCCCAGAAAAACCTGGCAGGATAAAGCCGCCTATGACAAGAAAGCAAGGGAACTGGCTAACATGTTTGTACAAAACTTTGAGAAATATAAAGAAAAAGCCAGTTCGTCCATCATCGAGGCAGGGCCAGTGGTCTGACTGCCGATTCATTTCTAACAATCACATAAAAGCCGATCCTTTAACTCCAGAGATCGGCTTTTTTTGTCTCATTTGACAGTTCCGCCTCTATTTCATTCCCCGGAAAAATTGACCTCGGGCTAATCTTTCGTTCAAATCGTCTCTGTTTGATGCTGCTTTCAATGATAAACCCAAAACGGCCGGATATCCTCTTCAAGTAATTTTTCAAGCGTAGATCCAAAGGCCAACCTGCGCCACATTGATCCGCTGTGCGTACCGGCAACCAACAGATCGATTTCAAGCTGGTCGGCTGTGAGAATCAGCTTGTCGGCTATATCACCTTTTGAAAGGTTACTGACATCGACGTTTGACATTCCGTGATCCTCAAGATAACCGGCTGCCAGGCTCAACAGTAGATCAGAATCTTTTTTCACCTTTTCATCTTCACTTTGGCGGACATGCACTAGCACGCAATACTCGGGAATTCCAAATGGTTGCAAGTGAGTAAGACTATGTATGGCACGTATGACGGCCGGACTCCCGTCATACGCTATCATTACACGTCGAATCGGCCGATATTCATTACCGGCAATGAAAACCGGGATCGTCGCATTTCTAACAATCTTCGTGAGTGTTTTTGATTCCGGTTCAGGGTTGCTGTAGAAAAAATTGGGTCTGCGGCCGATACAAATCAGATCATGGACCTTCATATCTTCGATAATCCGATCAAACGGCACCCCTTCTTTCATGGAAAACATATGCTCGATACCTGTTGCGGCGATTCGTTCATCAAATTCGCCAATCAATCGTTTCGAGATATCCCTGGTTTCTTTATCAAGATGCTTCTTAAGCAGGTCTGAATAGTACATCACTCCTATTCCACTTCCAACAGCCTCTGCCGCAATTTTGCCTGCATCAATTACCGCGAGTCCGGTTACAGCGGCATCATTTTTCTGAGCAATATCAATTGCATACTCAGTGGCAATAATTGTATCCGGACTTGGGTCAAGTGCTACAAGAATACGCTTAATCATGGTTTTTGAATAAATAGTTACTTTTTATAAGCTTTTCTCTCACGTTCCCTGCGGACTTTCGTTGTATCAACGCGAGCATATACCTCAATAATCATCTTTCAAACATCAATCTGCCCTATTTAATATAATCCCCAAGCAGTTTGATATTCCCCACTTTTTTTGCCTGTTTGCTATCATTTAACATAAAAAAAGCCTCCCCCGAATAGAGAAGGCTTTAATTCATGCCTAAGGTTTTTTTGATTTAGCAGATTTGTGCATTGTATTCAGAACGCACCATCGGGTAAACCACATATCACCTCACCATACCAGGGCACGTTTGTCGGGTGCAACATACATGGTGTCTTTGGGGGTGACGTCGAAGGCTTTATACCATGGTGCCATGTTGACAACATTTCCATTTACACGGTATTTGGGTGGTGAATGTGGATCAACCTTTATTAACATGGATTGCAGTTCCGGAGTGTATTTGGCTCGCCAGACTCTGGCATAGGCCAGATAAAAGCGCTGATCAGGGGTAAATCCGTCTACATTTCCCGGGTTTCCATGTGCCTGGTAATACTTTAAAAGTGCGTTGTGAGCCAACAACAGGCCACCCTGGTCAGCTATGTTTTCACCTAAGGTCAGCTTTCCATTAACATGAAGACTATCAAGCACGGTAAACTGATCATATTCCAGGGCGACCTTTTCTGCGCGTTTCTCAAATTTTTTCTGATCCTCTTTGGTCCACCAATTATTCAGGTTACCGTCAGAATCATATTTACGACCCTCATCGTCAAAACCATGCGTCATCTCATGACCAATTACCACCCCAATGGCGCCATAGTTTAACGCAGCTTCGGCTTTGGGATCGAAAAACGGTGGTTGCAGGATACCCGCCGGAAAAACCACTTCATTCATCGTCGGGTTATTATACGCATTGACCGTCTGGGGTGTCATGAACCACTCATGCCGGTCAACAGGTTTACCCAGCTTATGGATGTTACGCTGGAAGTCGAATTCCGATGCACGAATAACATTCCCAAGGTAGTCTTCTGGTTTGATTGTAATACTGGAATAATCAATCCATTTGTCAGGATATCCAATCTGAACCAGGTATTTATCCAGTTTTTCAAGGGCCTTTTGTTTGGTTGCCTCACTCATCCAGTCCAGACCCTTTATCTGTTCGCGGAATGCTTCTTTAAGGTGCTGAACCATCTCATTAACCTGTTTTTTAGCCTCGGGCGGAAATGCTTTCTTTACGTACATCTGACCGAGCGCCATTCCTATATTACCGTCGATGGTTTCAACGACACGTTTCCAGCGTTTCTCCATCGCTTTCCGCCCCTGCAATATGGTACCGTAAAATTTAAAATGAGCCTCTTCAAACGGTTTAGACAGATATGAAGAGGTATGGCGTAATACATCCCATGTAAAATAATCTTTCCATACTTGCAGAGGCGTGGTCTTAATTACCTGATTCATGTTCTTCACGAACTCTGGCTGACTTACAATCACATTATTTACGCCCTGAACCCCAAGAACCCGTAACTGAGATGCCCAATCGAACTCAGGGGTCAATTTATTAAGTTCGGATATCGTCATTTTATGATATGTCTTATCCGGATCACGACGCTCAACCCTTGTCATTGAATGTTCAGCCAGATTAGTTTCCAGTTTTATGATCTCATGCGCCTTCTTAGCCGCTGTTACCGAATCCACTCCAATCAGCTGAAACATGGTTGCAATATATGGTTGCAATATGCTGAAGATATTGCTCGCGAATTTTCTTAGAATGAGCGCTCTTATCGAGATAATAATCACGGTCGGGCAGTCCGATTCCCCCCTGCTTGATGTAAATCGCATACTGATCCGAATGTTTCGCGTCCTGATCGATATCAGTACCGTACAAGGTACCCATCTCCTGTTTACGCAATTCAGCCAGCATTCCGGGAACATCCTTACCGGACTTCATATTCCGGATCTGGTTAAGTAGCGGCTTAATTGGAGTATAGCCCAATTCTTCAATGTAAGTGGTATCCATACCGCTTATATAAAATCACCTACCATCGTCTGGATACTATCGCGCTGACCAGAGGTATCCGAGGCCTCTGCAACAATCTCTTTCAGAATATCCTGATTATGATCGCGAATCTTGGAAAATATCCCATAAGCACTCTTAGAGGCGGGTATCTTGTTCTTTTTCAGCCAACCCCCGTTCACATATTCAAAAAAATCATTACCCGGAACAACGGTCGTATCCATATTGGCTACATTAAATTCCGGTTTTTCGTTATTACCACTATCCTTTGTCGAACAAGCGGTAAAGAACCCAGCCATTAGAAACACACCGGCAAGGGTACACCATTTGAAAAGCTTAGTCATACTCCAAATCCTATGTTTATGTAAGTAATAGAAAATTTTGTATAAATGAGATGGTACAAGCGATTAAAGCTGGTACCCTCATAATTAATTATTATAAGTCCTAAGAATAGGAAAATACAATCACAGAATCGTCCTGTTTTTTTATAAAAATTGTCCTATTTAAGATAAACTGGTACGAATTAATCTATTGTATGTTTCGCATAGTAAAAAGATCTGTAATTTGTTATTTAATCTATGCCCTTTCTGCCCTATCTTCCAACTGCAAAAATAAACATCTTTCAATAACCCCGCCTGCGGGGTAAGATTATTACTGTCATGTCATATACAAAAGTTACAGCTCCGTCAAAAGGAGATAAAATTACAAGTGACGCCAATGGAAACCTTCAGGTAGCCGATCATCCGGTAATTCCATTCATTGAGGGTGATGGAATCGGTGTGGATATCACGCCTGCCATGAAAAGAACCATTGACGCAGCTGTTGAAAAAGCCTACAGCGGCAATAGAAAAATCGAATGGTTTGAAATTTACGCTGGTGAAAAAGCCGTTAACTTCTATGGTAACAACGAATGGCTTCCACAAGATACCCTGGATGTAATCAAAGATTATCATGTTGCCATCAAGGGGCCACTAACCACACCTGTTGGTGGTGGGATTCGCAGTCTCAATGTTGCTCTGCGACAAAAACTTGATCTCTACGCATGTGTCCGCCCTGTTAGATACTATAATGGTACCCCAAGCCCTGTCAAGGCCCCTGAGAAGACCGACATGGTGATATTCCGTGAGAATACCGAGGACATCTATGCCGGTATCGAATTTCAGACCGGAACACCCGAAACAGATAAGGTCATTGATTTTCTGATCAACGAAATGAAGGTCAAAAATATCCGTTTCCCGAAAACCTCATCTATTGGTATCAAGCCGGTATCAGAAGAAGGAACCAAACGCCTGGTTAGAGCTGCTATTCATTATGCGATCGATAATAACCGCAAGAGCGTGACCTTTGTACACAAGGGTAACATCATGAAATTTACCGAGGGCAGCTTCAAGAATTGGGGATACGAGCTTGCTAAAGAAGAATTCGGAGGTAAGGATCTGGATGGCGGTCCATGGCAAAAACTACCGAATGGTATTATCATTAAGGATATGATTGCCGATGCGTTTCTGCAGCAAATCCTCACCCGTCCTGATGAATACGATGTGATTGCCACGTTGAACCTGAACGGAGATTATGTGTCTGATGCATTAGCCGCCCAGGTTGGTGGCATCGGGATAGCCCCGGGTGCCAACATTAATTACACGAACGGCATTGCCATATTTGAAGCAACCCACGGTACGGCTCCGAAGTATGCCGGTCAGGATAAAGTGAACCCCGGTTCGCTTATTCTCTCCGCCGTGATGATGCTCCGTTACATGGGCTGGAACGAGGCTGCCGATCTCGTAGAAAAGGGAATGGAAGCGTCCATTGGTCAGAAGAAAGTCACCTACGACTTCGAACGACTCATGGAAGGTGCAACACTTCTCAAATGCTCAGAATTTGCTGAAAATGTCGTAGCAAATATGTAGAAGATCGCAGAACTGATCATTATTGAAAAGGCTATCTATTTCAGTATAGATAGCCTTTTTTATTGGATCTAATACTCCCCTGGAGCAGATATGAAATTACTTGCCGGAACTGGTGGAAGAGCCGGATGTCGAATCTGGCATTTCAGGATGCAGCCAGGCCCGAATAACAGGATTTCCATTGGTAGCCTCGGCATAATGGGATCTTGCCTTGGAAAGTGATTTCTTCCAGTTATCCCAAACCTGAGTCCGGCTCATACGCATTTGAACATACGCCTTGTAGGTATTTCCATCTGCATTTACCGCCACCCTGTCCGGGCTCACCTGATCATAAAGATCATTGAGACAGGTTCGTGTCTGCAAAATATACAACGGCTCCTTTGCGACCTTGACCCCGTTGCTAACCATATTCGTTCGTAATCCTTCCAGAATTTCCTGCAACTGGCTCTGGAGGATGGCCACAGAGGTATGCCGGGCTTTTGTAACGGCACTGCTCGAATCAAGAGAAATGGCAGTACCCGTCGCTTCAAAGTAACCATGATGCTTCGTAAACGTTTTGGCCGTTTCATACCAGGGGGCTTTTTTGACTTCCTTCGCTTCGTTCGATGTTTTTTCCTTAGCAGTCGCCACTGTTTTTGTGGATTGACAGCCTGCCAGCATAAGACCACTGGCCAACAAAGAGAGAAAAATGGGAAGTTTTAAACCGGAGGCAATTCGTTCGTAATGAGTTCTAGTCACTATCAGTAATTATTTTTTAAGTTCATAATAGCCGGTTGAACCATCGTCTTTTTCAACTTTCAACATGACATGTCCTTTCTTCTGAAGAGAAATCTCAATGCTTTTCTTTAAATCATCAAGATCCTGTGGTTTGTGGCCATCAATTTCAAGAATGACGTCATTTTCTGTTAGTCCGCGACGCTGCGCTTCACTTTTTGGTTCAACCTTTGTAACGATCAGGTCGAATTTATTAAAATTATCCGGATCTGCAAGAGCCGTAACTGTAAAACCGAGATCAAATGTGGCTGAATTCAGATAGTGCTGGCCGGTTGAATCCGGTTCCTCCGTTGCCTGCTTCTTTATATCGCTCTGATCACCGTTCTTCACCCACTCAGCAATCATCTTATTGTCGCTGCCCATGAGATGAATTTTAAAATTCAATATCTTATGATCCCTCCAAACCTTGACCGATACCGTATCACCCGGTCTCCTTTCAGCTATTTTTGCCTGGAGCTGATTATAGGCATTAACAGGAATATTCCCTACCGATAAAAACACGTCATGTGCCCGCAAACCTGCCTCATCAGCCGCACCTCCTTTAAAGACACGCAAGATCTCAACCCCACGTATCTCTTTCATTCCAAGCTCCTGCGCCTTGTCGCTGTTTACAGAACCAATTTGTACTCCCATATAAGCCCGTTCAACGTGACCAAACTCAATCAGATCACGGGCTACCTTGATCGCCAGGTTGACAGGTATGGCAAATCCGTACCCCTCATAGCCCCCCGATTCAGTGGCAATGGCAGTATTGATCCCCACAAGTTCACCCCGCTGATTCACTAAAGCCCCACCACTATTACCACGGTTGATGGCCGCATCAGTCTGGATAAAATTTTCAATATGCATCTTATCGCTAATAATATCCACATTGCGGCTGAGAGCACTCACGATCCCTGCTGTAACGGTATAACGGAGTCGGAACGGATTACCAACTGCCAGCACCCAATCACCGACATCGAGACGATCGGAATTTCCAATAATAATGGAGGGCAGATTTTTTGCATTGATTTTAACAACAGCCAGATCAGTAGAGGGATCGGTACCTACGATGTGACCAGTGAAGACGCGTTTGTCGAGTAGTGCTACCTGTACCTCATTGTCTGTTGCATGTTCAACCACATGATTGTTTGTCAGGATGTAACCATCCTGGCTGAAAATCACACCTGATCCCACTGTCTCAATTTTCTTTCGCGGCAGGAACTTGTTCCAGAAGCCGTCATCGAAGTTATGATACTTGTCGTGCGGCATATCGACGGAAGAGATTGGAACCGATGCTTCGATATACACTACTGTTGGCGTCACACGGCTGGCAACAGTCCTGAAATTCGGCATTCCTGCTGATACTTTCGCCGTCTCGAGATGAGCGACACTATCCCCGGAATCGACCCTAATATGCGTCAGCTGTACTCGCGTATTTGTTATGGCGAAATAGTGGTCCTGCAGCAAAACGGTAATAATACCGATCACTATGCCTATGAGAACCAATAAGACACCTGTTAAAAATTGATAACGCGATATTTTCATAATTAGAGGATTTGTTCGAAAATAACGTCCGATTTGCGGTCGCGCAGCCCTTCGATATGATACTTTAGATAAGCGTCCAAATAACGAATCAGTTCCTGCAATTCGCTTTTGGATATATCTAACTGTAGAATTTTTGCTGTATGATTACTAAATGCCTGTTTAAGATACTGTGCCTGTTTTTTAGATAGACGATACTGACGGTCTTCCAGCGCCTGAGAATCGACCATGCCGCTTTGAATATTCAACCATAGTGTTTCATCCTTCCAGTCAGATTCAGCCAGCTGTGTACTCATTTGAAGTCCTGTACCCATAAGTTCAGCCAGCCTCAGCTGTATATATGGAAAGATGGCCCGTACCGACTGTTCGGTATCATTCAACCATGCAAAAAGTTTTTCAGCAAACTCATACATGGGATGATTGATCTCATGCTCATGCGACAATTGCATAACCATTTCTGCCGTAGAAAGTCCTACGGCCCATTTCTCAACATCTGTTCTTATATCAAATGTCTTATGCCTGAACGAAGCCTCCTTAAGCGTCTGTACCGATCTCGTTTGTTTATAATAATAGATCGTATCCAGAATATTGCCCGGCTCCATGAGACCCGAAAACGAACTTTTGGGCCGCTTGGCTCCACGTACCATAACAGCAATCTTACCATGTTCCCAGGTAAGCAACGTAGCTATTAAACTGGTCTCCTGGTAGTTAATGACACGTAGCACAATGGCCGGGCTGCTTATTATCATCTGTTTGTATACTCTTACGGCGAATGGAGGGTGTTCCTGTATTATCGAAACCGTATCTACATCCTCAATATATCGGCATTGTACCTAACCGTCAACAAACGGGTTAAAAAACATCAGGATATACAAACTATGGCTGATTAACGGCGACCTGTTTTTTCTTTTTTCTACCCGATTTGGTTCTGAGTGGATTGTGTTCAAAGGAAATCCAGTCCCGGTCCTCAAGAAACTGTACCATGGCAGGCAGAAATACCAGTGCTGAAACCAATGTCATGCCAATACCAATAGATGCAAGCGCTCCAATGGAAATCAAGCCGGGATGATCGGTAAACAGCAGCCCTGAAAACCCAAGTACGGTAGTCACCGATCCCATCGTTATGTGCTGGCCCGTACTTGATAGCACGTCCCACATGCTTTTTTTACCTTCTTCACGATATCTGGCAGCCAGGTGCACGCCGCTGTCTTCCCCGATACCCAATATGGCCGGCAACACTACCAGGTTGTAGAAGTTAAATTGAAGCCCCAGGATCATCATGAAACCAAAGGTCCATATCAAACCCACTACCAAAGGCATCAGTGCTATCAGGGTCCACCTCACAGATCGGAATGACAGGTACATCAGAATGACAACCAGTATAAAAGTGGCAGCCACCATGTAAGGACTTTCACCGAGCATTAACTGTAACATATCTGCAGCGACCAGGGATGTACTGGCAGCGTAAAATGTCTTTCCGTTGTCGATCGTAACTTTCCCGATATCCTTTTTAAAAGCAATGGAATTTCGACCATCTGACAGACCAACCTTTGGATAGACGATCACAAAGTTTCCAATCCTACCGTTTTTGGTCATAAACCTTTCCTTCAAGTAATCTGGTATCTCACTAAGTGGAAGAGGTTTTTTGGTCTGGGCAGCCCGTCGAAGCTTCTCTAAGTTCTTATTCGTTTGGCCTTTTACAAACGGATCATTTAATAGCTCACGGATCTGTGCAATCTTGGCGATTTTTGCATGCGCTGCAGAATCGGTAGGCGGGAATCTCTCCTGCAGGGCTTCGACATCCAGGATTGTTGTATCCTGTTTCATACGATTCCTCAGCACATTTACAACCTTGACGACATCCTTAGGGTTGTCGGCCATGATGTATGCCGGATTCCGTTTCGTACCGCGACTTTCATCGACTCCCTCAACCAGCCTGTTGAAGGACTGATACTTTGAAAATTTGGGTTCCAGCTTACCGAAATCGTATTGGAAGGAAAGATCCTTATAGTTGAATATTACAACCACGGATACCAGCAAGCCAACCCCCAAAATTGTCCGGGAGAAGGGGTAACGGTGAGGTTTCTTATCCAGCAGGGACTTACGCACATTCTTATTCAGCAGTATGAGGCCATATCTCTCGCAAAGAACAATAATGGCCGGAAGGATGAACATCATGCAGAACAGCGCCAGGATGATACCATTTCCCGATATGAAACCAAACTGTGAGAAGCCCTTAAACTGTGCAATCATTAAAATATAGAGCGAAGCGGCAGTCGTCAGTGCGCTGGTGATAATTGCGCCGCCCATTGTGTCGTACGTCTGCATCATCGCCGCATACACATTCTTGCCGGTTGAACGTATTTCCAGGTAGCGGGCATAAAAGTGAATACCATAGTCGATACCCATGCCAAACAAAATTACGAACAATACAGAGGTCATCGTGTTGAGCTGGCCCAACACGAAATAGGCAATTCCAAAGGTATAGCAAAGGCTTATAATCAGCGGAAGGCCAATGATCAGCAGCGGCACCGGAGATCGCCAGATATGGCTCCACAGGCCATGTCTTTGGTCTTCCTTGGCCCCCATCCGGTAATTCACATACTTTTTGAAAAAGAAATACCCCATCACAAGCAGCATGACGCCCGTAATACCGGATGCGAAACTATTAAACACGTCATGCATGATCGAATTTATCTCATACAGATGAAGTTCCAGCCTGCCTCCTGCCACAACGCTCATATTGGGATTATACTTGTCCGGATTCATCTGCCGGATCAGTTCCCTGAACCTGCTGTACATATCCTTTATAAAAGAAAGGTCACCGGATGAGCCCGTGGGATAAAAATATACCACCATCACGGTGCTGTCCTTGTTGATTGGATATTCCTTCGGTATTAACTGATCGTACGCGTCAAGAAATTTTTTGATATCCTTTTTGCTCGAATCCGGGTTCGTGGATTCGTCCATTCCCAAATCAACATAAAATGGATTGGCCTTTTCTTTAGCTGTCCGAATCTCATCCTTCAGATATTTATCAATTGAGTCTAATTCGGAATCCGTTGCCAGATAGAGCGCATTATCTTTCAGGATTTTTGTATCCTTATGGAATTCAACGCGTTCAACAAATTTTTCTCCCCTTTTCCGGTCATACAGAGTATCGGCATTTTTGATAAGTGCCCTGGCAAAGGCAAGATTATCCTTAAAACTGGGCGAATTAATGGCGACCTGAAGGGCAGTACCGGACCCAACGGAATCTTTCATTTGATCCAACGCCTTCACGGTCGGGAAGGATGAGGGAAGCAAACTGGCAATATCTGTGTCAATTTTTAAATGCAGGGCATTATAGCCTGCAACGACAGCCAATATGATGGAAATAGTTAATACCGAAAAAGGGTGGGTATAACTTTTTTTGAATAAAGGCCGTAATAATTTTAAAAGGTATTCCATTGAATGTGTTCTTCGAAAATCAAGGAAAGAAAAGAATCACCAGATCTCTTAATTATTCCCGAACGCTAGGCAAGCCTAACATTCACTCGGGTAAACGGCATTCCCTCTGTTGTACAGAACAATAAAGCACCGAAATTCATATAGCCGTTTTCTCCACGGGTATTATCATATTTAAGATCCGGTTATCCTTTTATCTTAAGAATAAACTCTAATCCGGTTTAAACGCATAATTTTGTGTTCCATTATATCGAACAATAAATTTTATATAGTCGCACCAGAAAACTTGTTCTCCATATTTGCTATATAATCAATTTTGTTGAAGATGCGCTTTGCTATAGCATCCCAATTCAAATCGTCCACAACTCTCTGAAGCCCCTGCAGACCCAGTCGCTCTGCAAAATCAGGATTGTCGAGTAGCTGTTTCATTGCCTCTGCTAATTGATCAGGATTATCCTCATCAACCAACAAACCTGTTTCACCATCCATCACGGCATCAGGTATTCCACCTGACCGGGAACCGATTACCGGTTTTCCACAGGCGTTGGCCTCCAGGTAGACAATTCCAAAACCTTCAACTTGTACAGGATCTGTGCGTGGTGTCATCACAACGATATCAGCCAGATTATAAAACTGGTTTATTTCCATTCCGTCATGGGCAATCCAACCGGTAAACCTGACTGATTGGCGAACACCTAAATCACTGGCGAGAGTTTCTAACCTCTGTCGATCTTCACCATCCCCAATAATAATCAATTTTGCTTCGGGATGTGTACTTACCACTTTGGAAAAAGCACGAATAACAGTGTCGACCCCCTTTCTGCGAACCAGCCTGCAAATTGTGAGGATTGTTTTTGTGTCTTTCAGGTTCAGCCGCTCACGAATTTCACTGGCATCCCCGGGATAAAACTGATCCGGATTGGTTCCATTCGGCATCACCGTGATGCGATCGCAAGCAACACCATGCCCTTGTAATAAGTCTGCGGTATAGTTGCTCACAGCAAAAAAATGATCCGCTTCATTCAGGAAAAACTTTCGTAACCCGTCATACCATTTGTGGGTCCGGGTTCCGGGTTCCGCAACATTAAACAGCAACTCTCTGCCGTGAGCAGCGCAAAAAATTGCTTTAATATCTCCCTTTCTCCGGGCCTGATAGGAACTCAATATCGTTTGCCACTGAGCATGAAATGTTACATTATAACCAGCGTTATACACAAGGTTATGTAATGTTGGCATCGATGTCGCAGGAAGCCATACATTTCGACCAGAGACTCTATAAATTCTGTAACTTGTTTTATTGTCGAAATGATTAGCATCGGGTCTGTCAGGAGCCACTACTGAAAACTTGTGCGTCAAATGTACAAAGCGGTCTGCCAATTCTTGGCAATACGTTTGTATTCCACCCACATCCGGAGGAAAATCCTGACTGATCATCAACAATTTCATCTGAACAACACTTTATTGGGTCCTGTCGCCATATTGTAGAGTATTTGATTCATAGTTAACACAACCGCTTTTCAATTATCATTCCTGCAAAATGCGTACCTTATAAGATTTTGCGCTCAACTTTGATCGGATTTTCTGGATGAATATAAAGAAAATTAAGGACCGCTGGTCTGAATTCTTTAAGACGGATCGTGGCAAGGCACTGGGTCGCTGGGTAAGGCGCCTGTTCCTTGCCGCCATGGTCATTTGGCTTCTGTACCAGTTGACGGAAATCGGCTGGGAAAACGTCTGGAAATCCCTGCCTGTCGACCCCTTATTCTACGTCCTGTTACTTATTCTCTATCTGGCACTGCCGGTTTCGCAGATATTCGTCTATGGACTCATCTGGAAGTTCCCAAAATTAAAGAGCTTCCTGGTATTCCTTTTGATGAAGGTTTACAATCAGAATGTTGTAGGATATTCCGGAGAAGTATACCTGTACTTTTGGGCAAGAAAAAATGTACCCAAAAAAGATATCGAGCTTCTAAAAGATATTAAGGATAATAACATCCTGTCCTCTATTTCCTCGACCATTATTGCTGTCGGACTACTTTCGGCGTTCTTTCTGACGGATCAGATTGCACTCTTCAAATGGCTGCCGACCCCTAACAGTTGGTACATTACCGCTGGTATTATCGTTCTGATCATCCTGGGTTTTCTGATCTATAAGTTCCGTCATTTCATCATCTCGATGCCTTACAAGACAGCCGGTTCGATATTTGGTATTCACAGCGTTCGCTTACTCTTCATTCAATTCATTCAAATCCTTCAATGGCATATTGAGTTACCTAAAATTCCATTACACATCTGGTTCACGTTTGTGGCCATTCAGCTTATAATGTCGCGTATTCCATTTTTGCCCAACCAGGATTTGCTGTTCTTTGGCACCAGCATCAAGCTGACCGGAGTGATGCATATCCCGAAAGCCGAAATTGCCGGTCTGTTGCTTGCAAACCAGGTGGTTGGGAAACTCATCAGTTTCGCACTTTTCTCGCTGACTTCCTTATTAAAGGGTAACGAACTTGTGCCTGATATCCCCCACAAGGAAGATGAAAAGGATAAGCCGGATTTGAAGCTTCAGGAGGCGGACTAATCGATTGATGCCGCGCATACACCCCTTCTCTCTTAATGCAAAAAATTGAATCTCCGGATGCCGATTGTACGTTTTCAGGATCATTTTATACCGCCCGATATTGCTCAGGAGTACAGGATCAGTGCAGGGTATAAGAAATACCCAAAAGCATGCCTGCATTATTGGGATAAAGCTGGCCGAAATGCGCTGCGGCCGTACCGTTTACCGTTATCCAGGGAGTCACATTCCAGTTCAAAGTCAGATACGATGAATATTCATCCGTACGCGAGAAGCGCCCTGAAACCCGGTCTCTTAAATTCATGCCATCTTTAAGAATTGCATTTGCGCCACGGTTTCTGCTGTAATCGAAGGCCAACTGGTAGGACAAATTAGAATTTAAGCTGCCCGCCATTGCAAAATGCTGTACCAGGATGATGTTGTTGACAACTCCAATGTACCCGGGTTCAGTGGTTGCAAATGGACTGCCCATAGTATACCCCTGATAGGTGTAGCCACTCGGATATGCCCAATTATTGTAATAATTGTCTGTTCCAGCCGGCTCACCAATACTGTATTGCGATCCCTGGCGGATGAAATGTACATGTTCCCAAACAAAGCGATTGATAAGATGCGGTCCACCACTGCGAGTGATGCTTACCCCCCAACGTCCATCCCAGGCGCTTCTGAAAGCCATATCCGGGGTATCTTCCAAATAGAATTGACGATATACCAAGGCATAGAACTGGCCTTTTTTCAAAGAAAAAGCAAAATCATAGGAGGCTACTGTGTTTCCTATTTTATTGACGATATCACCACCGAGATCTGTCGTCTTGCGGGCATGACGGGCAAAGACGACGCGCAAATAATCTCCGATAGTGCTCGTCATCTCCCCGTAAATAGGACTATAACCACCCCATTCCACATTGTGCGTAATACCTCCATAACCATTGAACCAGAAACTGTCGGGGAATAACTTTATGTAAAAATATTTCTGGTGCAGACGGGCATTTTCGACAACTCTTTTATCGGAAAGCAATCCTTCCGAATAGTAAGCCTTGAAGGAAACAAACCCTTTGGTATAAGGAATCTTTACAAATTTCGGAGTATAAATAGCCACTTTGGGCAGAGGTGTTATATTATGGCTATAAATGAGGGAACCGGTGCTCAAAGTGGAATCGTGCAACCCAAATGTCTCATAAAAGCGGCCGATCTTGAACTGGAAGATACCGTAGGATAACCCGCCGTATATATTTTCAAAATAGAGAGCGTGTCTTTTCGATTCTCTGCCAATTAGTTCGGCACCATACTGATACCCCCACTTTGATGATAACTTCCCCTCAGAACTGGCGGAAATATGGGCTATCACATTGGCCGATCGGCGGTCAATGCGCCCAAAGTGCATCGAGTATAGCCAAAACGGTAACTGATCCCGGCTGGCGAATGCCGACTCGAGACCGAGTTTAATTACCGGCTTTTTTAGCTGTGCTTTCGTTGTGACAGGACATATCAATAACAGAACAGCCATTAGAACAGGCATATAAAGCCAGTTCCAATGATTCCAACCCACTTTCGCCATCAGAATCTCTATTAATATTATTAGGTGTCGGCGTTAAATCACAGTACCGGTAAGTACTCTGCGCTTGGTTTCCATAAAGCCGTATTTCTCATTGCTGCTTTTCAACCGGTTCCAAACGCGCTCGGAGAATTCATAGAACGGCTGTTTCTGGTGGTACCATCCAAAATGCAGGCAATAAGGGGTAACTTTCATGTAATCGTTATTACCGGGTACAATCGTAAAAAGTTTAACCAGCAGTCGCCTCAAAAAAGAATTTTTTATACCGCGGAGATTATAGATAAACGGGTTGCTGTAATATTTGCAAGACACATACTCAAAATCCGGGTCGTGCGCTGTAAGATCCTGGATATAGTCCAATTGCGGACTGTTATGGCCCTGCAACCAGGGATAAATGGGAAGGTTAAGTTTAGACATAGCCATCGCAAGGCTCCATTCGCAAGACTCCTCACTACGTCCTTCCTCTAGCGTACGGCTTCGAAAGTGTGTTTCGTTTTTCCTGGCCAGCATATCCTTTGCCAGGAGGTCAACACGTTTAGCCACATCGGGATCTTGCGCAAACATGACGCCCGACTGGACCCTGCTCAGGTAAGTGAGCCCAAACCGTTTCATAGTCTTGTTGCGGCGGCGTAATAACAAATCAGCAACGACACCTATGTGCTTCGGTCCCCCAAAGAAAGAATCTGACTTGAGATTACCGGTTATTGTATAAGGAAAACCGGAAAGTGTTATCCACAGATCATCCGGATTTCGACACCAAACGATATCACTATCCAGGAAAATATTCCGCTCGAATAACATGTATTCATGGATGTTGTGTTTGAATCCCACTATCGATGCATGATCAGTATCCAGTGGATATACAACATCAAATAAGTCTAATAACTCAAGCTCCTCAAGCTGATCCCTGTGCTTTTTTTCACATACAATGGCAACCGGTCGTGACGTATCATGCCGTCTCAAACTCACGACGGACGCAACGGCGTGCTTTAGGTATTTTATGGGTCCGTATACCGCATAGACGTAACCCTCTTTCCCAAATTTTTGTTGCCTGATGGGCCGTAACATATTGGCAATTATTAGCTAGAAATTTATTCAATTAATATAACACCCCTGAAGCATATGGTCTACTATATCAGGAGCGTGAGATCCTTTTTTTTAGAACCGCCAACAGAGATTCATATCCTTTCTTGGCAAGGTAGTTTTGAAATGTGCGTTGGTATGATTTCGCAGTAGATACGTTATCAATAATAAAATCCGTTATATACCACTTTCCGCTTTTCCTTTCCATCGTATACGAAACAGGTGTCCTCACATTTTGGAGCTCTGCGACCGTTTTAACATAGGCACTGTCTCCGGTGACATCAATCTTCTTATACGTGATCTTAGCCCGATAGATATCAAGTTTATTCAGCGACTGGTCCCGAATTACCTGCGAAAAGGTATCGACAAATTCTTTCCTTTGTGAAGTTGACAATGTGTCATATGTCTTCTGCAAGGCGACCTTCGCCATTGCTCCGTAATCCACAATGTCATTTATAATGTCTTTTAGTTTGTCTTTTTGTTTCTGGGTGTATGTCGTCCCTTTGGGGCCGACCAGGTCTTTGATTTCTTTGTCACGGTTCTGCAGCATTTCCTTTATCTGCACACTGTCTGACCGGGTATTTCTAACAGTTAACCCTGGAGCGCCCATAACGGGTATGATACTCACCAAAAGTCCAAAAACGAAAATATTAAAGGTAATCTTTCTGATCATTACTTTTCTTTCAATGTTTGCAACGACATACCTGAAGCATCGTACAGTTTTGCCATATTAAGATTGTAATTAAAGACTTTCTGTCGGTAATCAGCTTCAAGTTGCAGGTTGGTTTTTACTGCGTCCAACAAATCCTTAACCTCGCCCAGACCTAGATCGTAATTAATTTGTTCTTGTCTGAGCCATTCATTACTGGTTTGTAACGCATCTTTGGTTTTCTCTATTGTGGCTTTGGATACCTGCGCGTCTTTATAATTATTATAAACATCCAGTCTTATGCCTGTCTCAATTGCTCCCTTTGAATCCTGAGCTTGTCGATATTGAACTTTTGTTTTCTCCAGATTCTTCCTGATACTCCAAAAATTGAGATTTTGACGAAACCCAAAGGTGTAGATTAAATTCATATAGTCAAACCTGTTTCCCAGCATAGGAGACTGATATGTTGGTCGTGGAGTATGTACATACTGTGCCCCAAACCCTAGAAAAAGAGACGGGTAGAACTGTGCCTTTTCCGCTTTTATTCCAAACTTTGCGGCATCTTCTGCAGCGTTTATAGCCTTTAATTCGGGTCGATTCCTGTAAGCCAAACTTTGGTAATATCCGAGTGGCCTGATCTTGGTAGTGACAGGTTCCAGATAGGAGTCTTTGGGAAGATAAACCTTGTTGGTATCTGCATTGAGAATCAAATACCAGGTTTTCCTGATGAACTCGCTATTTTGCTTAACCTCAGTAGATTTTATCTCAAATTGTTCCTTAAAGATGCGGAATTTATAGACATCAGAATCTTTCAGATCAGGATTATTCTCCTTCTGCATTTCTTTAATCTTCTTATCGGCTTTATCAAATTCCTGTTGTGCATCATTAAGCAGAGCCTCCATTTCAATTGACAGCACCCTTGAATAATAAAGCTGATACAATCGATAGACCATTTTGGTTGTATCCGCTTCAAATTTATACCTGGCAGCTTCAGCACCTTTTCGGGCCGCATTTATGGCGTTATCGATAGCCCCCCAGGTAAAAAGCGGCTGCAGAGCTTTTAAGTCAACCTCCGTGTAAACACTCCAGTGTGCCCAGTCATTTTCCAGGTTCGGATCCAGATACCATTGATTTTTGGGAAGACTATCACTTTTGACGCCAGGCTCAAGCGCATGGTTCGTAGTCAAATTAAAAACAGGAAGGAAACTTTTCGCTTTAGCCTGATCTACCTGGTTCTGGGCAAGTCTGACCTGATCGTACGATGCTTTTACCTGATCAGCCTCTTTGATTCCCCTTTTTATAAAGTCTGACAGCCCGATGTACACGGTATCTTTAGCTGTCTGGGCATACAAAAATTGAAAGGAACCCAAACTAGTAAAGAAAAACAGACTGAGAATAGTGAGTTGTAGTAGATATCTGCCACGTTTTATAAGTGACTGGTACTTTACCGTTTTCATACCAAAAAGCTCTTTGAAAGATACATACTCATTCCACAAATCGGCCTCAGGGTTACTATAGTTTTTGTGTATGGGAAATTATGATGTTGGATGGTAAATGCCGTGGCCCCTTCCTGTTACATGTTGTAACCGGTAACCATTAAGGATGATGTGGCTTTTATATCCACCTAATCCCAATGTGAATCAGGATCAGGTGGCTAAAAGCGGAGAGAGAGGGATTCGAACCCCCGGTCCCCGGAGGGACTGCGGTTTTCAAGACCGCCGCATTCGACCACTCTGCCATCTCTCCTACAATACGTTTAAAAAAACTTTTTCATTCCGACAAAGCCTGAGCACCTGACACGATTTCGGTAAGCTCAGTGGTAATAGCAGCCTGGCGTGCCTGATTATACTCCAGCCTCAGATTTCGCATCAATTCCTTAGCATTTTCAGTGGCATTGTCCATTGCAGTCATACGTGCCCCTTGTTCAGAAGCATTCGACTCCAAGACAGCCTTCCAAAGCTGCGTATTTAAATGTAACGGAATTAATTTCTCAATTATTTGCTGAGGGCTCGGTTCAAATAAGTAATCGGTACTAAATGTCTGTCCCGACTCATCAACACCAGATACTCCGATTGACTTCAGCGGAAGCAATTGCTCAATTTTTCGATTTTGAGCGATGACCGATTTAAATTCGTTATATACAACAAATACAGAATCATAGGTCCCCATTCCGAAGTCCCTGATAACATCACGCATTATATCATGGGCGTGTTCAAACCGGAGGTTTTCGAAGAACCCCGGGTGTTTCGCAACTACATTTAATTTGCGTTTGCTAAAATAATCGGAGGCCTTTTTACCTATACAAATGAAGTCAAGGTTGCCTGCTCTCTTATGCTCATTGAAGTCAGATGATATTCTTGCTTCCAGCACCTTAAACAGGTTGTTATTAAAGCCGCCGCATAATCCCCGGTCCGAACCGACTATAATGAAGAGGATTTTTTGCGGGTTTTCCACCGGATTCAGGAAACGGCTGTGATAATCGATATTGTGAACAAGATTTGTGACAACCGATTCCAGTTTTTGAGCATACGGGCGTGTGGCCACTATCTGGTTCTGCGCTTTTCGCAACTTGGCAGCAGCAACCATCTTCATTGCACGCGTAATCTGTTGCGTGTTTTGTATCGATGCTATGCGTTCCCGTATTCTTCGGAGATTAGCCATTGACTATCAAGCGGTTTCTTCGGTTGCTGAAATTTGATTAATAAGATCTTTGGCCTCTTTCATCAGTTTGCCTGCCGTCTCTTCAGAAAGTAAACCCGTTGTACGGATCTCCTTAAGCTCATCCCTGAATTTTACCCCAATGGCATCTAAAAATTCCCTCTCAAACAGGGAGATATTATTCACCTTCAGATGATCCAGGAGCCCCTGATTATTTATGTAGAGTATGGCAATCTGCTTGTCGACTGACAGCGGTTCGTGCAACCCTTGCTTCAGGATTTCGACCGACCGGGCACCCCGGTTGAGCTGACGCTGTGTCGTCGGATCCAGGTCCGAGCCAAATTTAGCAAACGCCTCCAGCTCACGATACTGAGCAAGATCGAGTTTCAGTGTACCTGACAGTTTCTTCATGGCTTTCACTTGTGCCGAACCACCGACGCGGGAAACCGAAATACCAACATCAATAGCAGGACGAACACCTGAGTTAAACAGGTTGGACTGCAGGAAGATCTGCCCGTCTGTAATGGAAATCACATTAGTCGGAATATATGCAGACACGTCACCCGCCTGGGTCTCAATGATCGGCAGCGCTGTCAATGAGCCGCCACCCTTCAGTTTTGAACGCAGTGGTTCCGGCACATCGTTCATATTCTTTATGACGGAATCGTTTTTATTGATCTTGGCAGCCCGTTCAAGCAAACGGCTGTGCAGATAAAAAACATCACCTGGATAAGCTTCCCGCCCGGGAGGACGTCGGAGCAACAGGGAAACCTCACGATAAGCCACCGCCTGTTTTGATAAGTCATCATAAATAATCAGCGCATGACGACCAGTGTCACGAAAATATTCCCCGATTGCTGCTCCTGCATAAGGTGCGATGAAACGGGTTGGAGCCGGTGTTGCAGCCGCAGCAGAAACGATTACGGTATAATCCAGAGCTCCATGCTCTTCAAGTGTTTTCTGAACCTGTGCAATCGTCGATCCCTTCTGGCCGATAGCCACATAGATACAATAGACCGGCTTATCGGTTTCATGCGTTCCTTTTTGATTGAGGATCGTATCGATTGCAATCGATGTTTTACCCGTTTGACGGTCGCCAATTATCAATTCCCGCTGCCCACGGCCTATAGGAATCATGGAGTCGATGGCCTTGATCCCTGTTTGAAGGGGTTCGGCAACCGGTTCACGATAAATCACACCCGGTGCTTTACGTTCAACGGGCAGGTGGATCGTCTCGCCGGCTATAGGTCCTTTGCCATCAAGCGGGCGGCCGAGCGGATCGATGACCCGTCCAAGAACACCATCACCTACCGGAATGGAAGCGATCTCCCCGGTTCTTCTAACCGTATGACCCTCTTCGACGGCACTGGGTGGGCCAAACAGCACGATCCCAACGTTGTCTTCTTCAAGGTTAAGTACCATTCCACGAACAGCCATCCCGTCCTCATCTTTTGAATCCGGAAGATCAACGAGTTCGCCTGCTTCAACTTTTGACAGACCATATACCCGTGCGATACCGTCGGCTACTTCAAGAACGGTTCCCACATCATAAACATCGGTCTCCTTCTCCATACCGGAAAGCTGCTTGCGCAGAATTGCCGATACTTCGTCTGGTCTAACTTGTGTCGTCATGGTATTCTGATTCTCTGCTACTGTAAAACTTGTTTCAAATATTAACTGCTAAACTCCTGAAATGAGTTCTGTAGTTCTTCAATTTTATGTTTGACGCTGCCATCATAGACAGTGTCGTCAATTCGGACCAAGAGACCTCCCCTTAAGCTCTCATCGATCAAAAATCCCATCTGAACTTTTTTCCCGGTCTTCTTTTCCAGGATCTTCAATAAATAATCCTTACCGGCTTTACTCATGTCTTCTGCAGCACGGACCTGGACTTTCTGGATACCGACTAGCTCATTGTAAAGGTCTATAAACGATTCCGCAATCTCAGGGACAATCTGTTCACGCTCCTTACGAATCAGTATCCCGATAAACATGCGAGTCAGATCACTGACCTTGTCGCCAAAAAGTTCAAGCATCACTTTCTGCTTTTTGTCTCGCTGAACAACCGGACTGCGCAGAAACAAAAAGAGTTCACGCGAACCTTTGATTGTATTATGAATCAATTCAATATCCGCGTGGGTTCTTTCCACCTGGTTTTGTTCACGTGAAACTTCCAGGAGAGACTTGGCGTACCTGCGTGCTGCTTTCTGTGAGGCCATGATCGTTATCAGTTCTTAGACAGATCCTTGAGGAAGTTATCAACGAGCTTACGGTTCTTATCTGCATCCAACTCCGCATCGAGAATCGTTGAGGCTGCCTTAATGGCCAGATCTGCCACTTCTTTACGCAACTCGATCAGGGCTCGTTTCTTTTCCTGTTCGATGGTGCTCCGGGCATGTTCGACCAGCTCGTCAGCTTCTTTACGGGCTTTCTCGATTCGGTCGGCCCGTAATAGCTCGGCTTCCTCTACGGCCTCTTTACGGATTTTTTGCGCCATAATCTCAGCCTCCTGAAGAGCCGCTTCGTTTTCTTTGGAAATCTTCTCGGCTTTGGTCATTGCCTTTTCAGCCGCATCCAGAGAATTCTGGATCCAGTCTTCGCGTTCCTGTAACGCATTTAGCAATGGCCTCCAGGCATATTTTCCGATAACGATTACAAAGAGAATGAAAGCGATGAGTTCCCACCAAAAGGACCCCGCTTCAATATCAAGCAACCCTCCGCTCGCTATTACAATCCACATAAACGTTCCTCAAATATTGGAATTGTAAAGTTAACTCGTGTCATCAGGATTTCAGTGCGAGGATAATACAGACGACTTCACCGAAGAGTGCAACGCCTTCGATAAGAGCTGCCGAGATAAGCATCGTGGTACGAATATCGTTAGCAGCTTCAGGCTGTCGGGCAGTACCTTCAGAGGCACCTTTACCGATTAAACCGATTCCAAGTCCTGCGCCTATAGCAGCAAGTCCAGCACCGAGTCCGGCTCCTAAAAATCCTAAACCCATTATTTCTATCTCCTTTTTGGTTTCTGTTTGTGATGTTAAACGTATGGTTGGTATCTCAGTGTTGTGCGCTTTCGGGATGATGTTCAGCCACAGCCATACCAATGAAAAGCGCCGATAAAATAGTAAAAACGTATGCTTGAATAAAGGCAACCAGAAACTTGATTGCAAACACGAAGAGTGTCATCAACACCCAGATCCAGGAAGTTCCGTAGGCCATTACCTTCCCGAAAGTCATGTTAAAAACAAATATCAAACTGATAACACTGAGAATGAGCAGTTTACCTGAACTCATATTGGCAAAAAGACGAATACACAGTGCAAACGGTTTGGTAAACAATCCTATGAATTCAATAATAGCTAATATCGGTTTGATAAGTATGGGTACGCCCGGGTACCAGAAAATTTCCTTCCAGTAAGCCTTGGTGCCCGAAATCTGCGTAATCAAAAAAGTTGTCGTCGCCAGGGCTGCGGTGACCGTGATATCTGCTGTGGCAGGTGCCGCCCATGGCACGAGGCTGAACAGGTTCATGATGAGAATCATGAAAAACGCCGTCAATAAATAGGGGGTATACTTCAGATATTTATCCGGACCGATATTCGTCAATGCAATTTCATCCCGAACAAAGACCACCAGGGTTTCAATCGTATTCTGGAAACCACCCTTGGGCGCTGTTTTACTTCCGCTACCCGTTCTATACCGTTTGTTAAGAAAAAGGACGACAAATAGCGTTATAAAGC
>Ga0102953_1000335_pt1 | contig 33610 bp, 24 predicted proteins | sample SalPon2A_C_D2_MG_FD_78509 | JGI IMG/M metagenome (GOLD analysis project Ga0102953, IMG submission 78509) | Soil microbial communities from South San Francisco under conditions of wetland restoration - Salt Pond MetaG R2A_C_D2_MG | ecosystem: Environmental > Terrestrial > Soil > Wetlands | place... | reverse complement strand
TTTGAATAATCTTCAGCAAAAACAGCGTAATCGACTGTACAGCATCCGCCGGCACCACAGCAGGATGTTTCATTTTCCTGTTTTGATTGCCGGCTTATTTCGGCATACTTTTTTCGAACAACTTCTTTGATTTCTCTTTCTTTCGATTCCATGGTCAGTTAAAGTTTGATGACAATTTCATTATATCCCACATCCGGCAGCGTCCGAGTGCCCGGACAAATAGCCGGTGAACGACGTCAACATCTCATGCAATTGTTTGACGACCTCAGGATTCAGGCAGTAGCATACTTTCACCCCGTCAATTTCACCCTGGATGAGACCCGCCTCCTTGAGCACCTTCAGATGCTGGGAAATGGTGGATTGTGCCAGAGGTAATTCGCCGGTGATATCGCCACACAGACAGGTGCACCTCCGGGCCAATACATTCAGGATGGCAATTCTGGCCGGGTGCGCCAGCGCCTTGGCCCAATCAGCCAGCTGAATATCTTTTTCTTCAAATAATGATGCCTTTGTTACAGCCATGTTTGATCGTTTATCGTAAATTTACGATCAATATAAGGCTGGAAAAGCCCTATGTCAACAGACGTTTTTAAGACTCTCTGTTTCAGACACCAAACCTTATATAGAATGAGGTACGCGGGTAATCCACTGAGATTACCCCCGGTGAATCAAATTTCGGCAAGTTGACGGAATACCTTATCTGGCGTCTCCCTCATTGTTCTGTGGAAATCCGTGTAGCGAAAACCGCCATATTCTACCGGAATCCCCTGTATTTCTTTTTTGTCTACAGGCACATAAAAATGACCGCTTTTTGTATAAATGCAGGGCTCCGTCGATCGCTCCATTAACCGTCCAAAAGGAATCAGGTTTTGCATAAAATCTATGATCGTGCCCCGATCGGTCTTGAAAGCAACGATCCCGTAGTTAGCATCCAATTTCATTTCCAGGTAAAACTCACCCTCGCCATCTACCAACAGGCTTAAAATCGGACCCTCGCTGTTCAGCAATTCAAGAATTTTCCTGAACCACATAATGACACCCCCTCTTCTAATGATATTTATTCGTTTCCCGATACATTGCACACGCATCTTTATGTAAGGCAATATATTATAGTACCCTTCATTGATCGAGTAGGAATTCTTAATATCCCATTTTATTAAAACACTTTAATGTTAAAGGCAGGATTTTATTCGCATAACTGTTCCAGACACAAGTAATTTTTGGGGGTTGTACTCTCTACTACAGAAGATACATTCACCGGTTAATCTTAGAGTGATACAAACTCATACGGTCTGCTGTTGTTTGGACGAATGGAAATGGGTTTTTTCCTTTTACCGGGGAATCTGGCTACCTTAGATGCCTTTATTCAGGAACACTTAGAAATGCAACACTGAATGAATCGTTACATTCAACTGGTCCGTAAACAGTGGAAACTTTTGTTCTATGGTCTTGTTGTGACCTTTTTTTCCAGTTTTGGCCAGACGTTTTTAATCTCTCTTTTTGTACCGGCTATTACACATGATTTTGTGTTGACCAAAACCGGTTTTGGATCTATTTATTCCGGCATAACGCTAGTTAGCGGCCTGAGTCTTTCTTACTTCGGACGATGGATCGACAAGATTTCATTGCGATCGTACAGCCTGCTCATTGCCGCAGGACTTGTTATCGGAAGCCTGTTCATGGCAATTTCATGGAGTTGGCTTGTGCTGATTGCCGGTTTATTGTTACTGCGTTTCTTCGGCCAGGGTTTGAGCTCTCATGCAGCCAGAACCGCTATGGCCCGATACTTCCTGTTGGATCGCGGTACGGCACTCAGTATTGCAAGCATAGGGTATTCTGTGGGTGAGGCATTACTGCCGGGTTTGCTTGCCACGCTGCTGGCTATCATAAGCTGGCATCTGATCTGGGCGTACACGTCCCTGTTCATTCTCCTAACGCTTGTTCCACTGATCTTTTACCTGCTCCACCAACCGTTGCTGCGCAACAAGCCTGTTTATCAGGAACTTAATCAACATGAGGATGAGTGGCATTACCGCGATATTCTGAAAGACGCCCGCTTTTATTTTCTTGTTCTTGCTGTGTTACTCCCCCCATTCTGGGTAACAGGATTGTTTCTGTACCAAATCTCCGTGGCGCATCAACTTGGTTGGTCAACCGGCCTTATAGCTGCAGCCTTCACCGGCTATGCAACAGCCCGGGTTGTGAGCACACTTGCAATTGGTCCGGTTATCGATCGCTTCACGGCCACAAAACTGTTTCCCTTTTATCTCATTCCTTTTGGAATAGGACTTGTGATAGCAGCATGGCATCCCGGAAACTGGTCGGCCTTTGTATACCTTTTTTTACTTGGTATTACAATGGGAGCGGGTGTCAACATCAAATCAGCCTTGTACGCCGAGATCTATGGTACCCGAACGCTCGGAACCGTTCGCAGCCTTTTCTCTTCACTCGTTGTACTGGGTACGGCCATCAGCCCGTTCCTGATGGGTTGGCTTCTGGATCATCAGGTTCCCATAACGGAGATCCTATACGGGGCAACTATCACGGTTGTTATCGCTGCATTACTTTCCTGGAGACTGGTTTACATGAAAAAAACGGAGACTGTCAACAGCCGGATTTGATGACATCTTTTTTGTCGCGTCTGTTTACCAGATACATCATCGGCACAAAATTGTGACAAAAAGAGGTTGAACCATTATAAAATGATTTCCTATTATTGTAACTTTCAAAAAACAAGATTGCTATAGAGCAACAATCTTGGTCGGTTTTCTAGAATGAGTTGAAATAATATTGATATTTATGATCAACCCTTTCCTGCTTCTGGGGATAATCGGGAATATCCTTTAGGAAAGTAACTTGCGGGCAGCCCTTATTTTTTTACTGCCACCAATTTCATTTTTGTATTTTTTTTTAGAATACAGTGCTATTGGTCTTAATTGGGGATCACCAGCGACCGGGAAATACATTTGACCAACCTATGGAAGACACACTGTCAGCTATTTTGCTGGATAGCCCCGTTATTGCATTCCGGGCATTTTATTCAGACGGATGGCCAATCACCTATATCTCTGATAACATTAACGCTTTCGGCTACAATGCCAACGATCTGATCGACAATAAAGCCGCTCTCAAAGAGCTTATCTATTCGGATAATTGGCCAAAAATTGAAAACAAGCTGGCAAGAGATCTTCAGGCGGCGGTCCTTTTTTCAGATTCTGTCCGCCTGACTGATGCCCTGGGTGATAATCATATCATAGAAATGCACCTGAAGATCGTAAAAAATCAGGACGATTCCGGCACATTTATCCAGGGTACCTTCCATAAGATAGAGATGGGACAGGGCAGTTATCCATTTCCTGTCGATGAGAAAAATGTTGATCTGTATGATCGGTTAGCTTCACTCGTCATGCTCTTGCCTGTGCCGGCCATGGCAGTATCCGGTCATCATTATCATGCTAATCCGGCACTGTTCAGATATATCGGATATCACCGGCAGGATATCAGTACCATCAACGACTGGTTTTACACCCTGAACCCCAAAAACGGGCAGGAGATGGAAAACCAATATTATAAGGATCGCTTCCAAACCGTAAGCACCTGGCAGGTAACATTAAAAAACGGCCAGACCAGATGGGTCACGTTCAATATTTACCCTGTGTCATCTATGGAATTGTGGATCTGGACCGACACAACGGATATCCGCCAGGTTCGGGTAAAAACGCGGTTTGACCAGCAGCAGAATTTACTTCTTAAATTGGTTGACGCCCTTCCACTGATGATTACTGTGTATGACAAGGCCAATCATTTAACCTTTGTAAATAAAACATTCGCCAGCGAACTCGGTTATGACAACGACTATGTGCAGAAGCATAATACCGTTAATCAGCTTTTCCCCAGCCAGGACTACCGCGAAGAAATCAGCAAGCAGTTTCATTCCAACATTCGGGAGTGGAGGGATGTGACGATCAGGACACGTAGTGGAAAGATGATCCAGAGTTCATGGAATAATTTCGCCATCTCCAAGGATATGAGGATCGGTGTCGGCATCAATAATTCGATGATGCAGGAATTGCAAAATAGCCTCCTTTTTTACCGGAAACAGATGCAACTTATTGCCAGTCAATTGGAGGATGTGGTATTTACAATTGACACCGACAAAAAATACACAAGTATTTCCGGTACCTGGCTAAACAGGACCGGTCTTTCCGAAAAGGATTTTGTCGGCAAAACCGCCCTCGAATTTTTTGGCACTGTTGATGCCCGCATACAGGATCACCATCATGAGAAGGCCTTGCATGGCATTCCATCCACCTATGAGTTCAGGGCATCGGGGGGAAATGATAATTACTGGTTACAAACTTCCATTTCGCCCCTCAGGGACCATAAAGGCGTGATCATCGGGGCTATTGGCATTTGCCGTGATATTACTTCCTTTAAAAAGGCGAATGAACGCCTTAATCTTCAGGACTATGCCCTGCAGGTCAGCGCAAACGCTATTGTCATCACCGACGAGGAGGGCAAAATCTTCTGGGCAAATGAAGCTCTCTCAACCTTAACCGGGTACGAAGTATCCGAAGTTCTCGGAAAGCACACCCGAATGTTCAAATCCGGAGAACAGACCGAAACGTTCTATAAAAATCTATGGGAGGCCATCACCCACGGAAAGGTCTGGAAAGGTGAGCTCATCAACAGAAAGAAAGACGGTTCATTATATGTGGAAGAACAAACAATAACACCATTCACCGGGTCAAACGGCAAACCATTCTACATTGCCGTAAAACAGGATGTGACCAGTCGCGTGGAACGTGAAAAAAACTTGCACGCTGCCTATAAAGAAAAACAGACGCTGCTCGAAGAGGTTCATCATCGTGTAAAAAACAATCTCGCTCTCGTCTCCAGCCTCCTGGAACTTCAGATGGCTACGGCATCCACAGATCGCGATGCTGAGATTCTGAGAAGGAGCCAGCAGCGTATACACAGTATGGCCCTGATTCATGAAAAACTCTACCAGCAGGACAATATGTCCGATATTTTAATCGACAAGTATATCGAACGCCTGCTGAAAGACACAGAAAAGGCCTTTCTATTACCCGGACAAAACATCAAATTACGTCTCAAGTGTGATCCGATTTCCCTGAATATCAATCAAGCCGTCCCTTTTGCACTTATCTGCAACGAAATGGTCACCAATGCATATACTCATGCTTTTGAAAACAAAAAAACAGGAAGTATAGAGATCACTATCACCTCGAAAAACGGTCAGGTCGAATTAGTAGTAAATGACGACGGCATAGGAATAGCCAGCGAAAAATCCGATGAGACCCCAACTTCTCTCGGATTAACTATAATGCAGCAGCTTACCAGGCAGTTAAATGGCAAACTGATCATTGAATCTAATCATGGAACCAAGGCCTCCCTGTCCTTTAAACCGGAAAATGTGAGAGGATCGTACAATTATAACCTCTGATTTTTCAGTAACCCGCCAGGTAATTCAAATTCATTGCCTGGCAATCGGTTACACCAAAACATCATAACCTATTGCTTTTTTACGGATTTGCAACAATCAAATTATCCGATCATCGAGACACTATCCTATTAAACTTTTCTCTGTTCAGCCGATTTATCTGTCAGCATGATGTACGTTCTATCTTTGTCACAGAGGAATACCGGGTAAAATCATTCCCAAAATTTAAACGGACTGTCTTGCCGCATCGTAACACTCTTCCTGTTGCCTGCATTTTGTTCAAATAATTATATCAGCAATCACGACAACATATTTGTCACATTCATAACTCTATCTGACCTATGGGCTGGATGTTTCCTCTCAAACGCCGGGCCAATGAGAACAGCATACTCTCCGAAGTTGTCGAAGAGAGTCGTATGGTGGTTTTTCGGGCTCACTATGTTGGTGGGTGGCCCCTCACCTTCATTTCGGAGAATATTTCCGAATTCGGATATAATGCCATTTCTCTCAGGAAGCGTAATATGCAACTCAAAGATATCCTTCACCCTGACGACTGGGCAGAGCTTAGCCGGAATATGCCCGTCAAACCGAAAGAGACCTTTCGCATGTCATTAAATTTGCGGATCTATGATCTTACGGAAACCTTTCACACCGTGTCTGCAGATCTTCAGCTTATTAATAAACCTCACGATGTAGGTTTCTACATTCAGGGCACTTTTCATAAAAATACCTCGCAGAAGGTAATACCGTTGCTGACGGCACTTAAGTTTGGGCAGCTCGCACAATTGATCGATATGCTGCCAGTACCAACACTGGTCGTCCATGGTCACGACTTCCACTCAAATACAGAGATTGAGAAACTAACAGGATACCAATCCTCTGATGTTTTTACCGTTCATAACTGGTTCTATTTGCTCTTCCCCGGTGAGGGTCAGGAAATGGAGGAACGATACTACCGGGACCGTACCATGGGATTTCCGGATAATCAAACGGTAAAAATTACACGCAAAGACGGAGAAGAAAGATGGGTCGTCATCTCTTTTTATAAAGTTGAGATGATGGAACTCTGGTTTTTTACCGATGTGACAGATATTCGTCATGTAAACAGTGCCTTAACGCGTCAGCAGGATTTATTTCACAAGGTGATCGATGCCCTGCCGGTCATGTTGTTGATGTATGATAATCAGCGCAGGTTTACTTTCGTAAACAAAACTCTTGAAAAGAACACTGGCTATACCAATGACGACATCAAGAATACAAATATCATTGAACAGATCTTTCCCAACAAGAACTATCGTCAGGAATTATGGAACCACATGCAGTCGCAATCGCCCGACTGGCGTGAGGTTGAAATAACTACTAAAAATGGCGGGATCGTTAAGAGTTCGTGGAATAATCTCGTTTTCGACAAGAATACCAGAGTGGGCATCGGTCTTGATATCACTCTGGTGGATCAGTTGCAACAGACATTGAAGATGACCCAGAATCAGTTTAGGATTATTGCCAACCAGTTGGAAGACATTGTATTCATCCTCGACAAAGAGAAACGTTATACTGGTGTGTACGGAACCTGGATTACCCGAACGGGATTGAAAGAGTCTGACTTCATTGGAAAAACGGCAGCCGAATATTTTGGTGATACGGGCGTGAACATTCACAATAAGCACCATGAGCGCGCACTATGCGGTATTCCATCTGCCTACGAGTTCATGATCGATTTAAAAGGTGAAAAAATCTGGATTCGATCAACGGTGTCCCCATTGCGTGACCAACGCGGAGCAATTGTTGGGGCTATTGGTATTGGACATAACATCACCGCGATCAAAAAAACCGATGAGCAACTGGCCATGCGTGAAAGAGGCCTGGAGGCCAGCGCTATCGCCTTTGTCATCGTTAATGATCAGGGTATTATCGAATGGGCCAATGATGCAATTACAAAACTCACCGGATATTCTGTTTCTGAAGTCATTGACAAACCCATCAGCCTAATCAGATCGGAGAAGCAGGACGACAGCACATACGCAAAACTCTGGGATACAATTAAAGCTGGCAATTCCTGGACGGGTGATTTGATCAACAGGAAAAAGGACGGATCAACCTATCTAGAGAGGCAAACAATCACCCCATTCACTGGTCTGGATGGAAATGAACATTACATTGCCATAAAAATTGACGTCACCGAGCGCTCTTTAAAACTGGGTTAACTTAAAATCGGGGCCCGCCCTTTTATTCTTGTATGTAATAAGGGACTTTCAGAGGATGGTGAGTTGCCTGTTATTTTGAACATCCCGAATTCCGGACACGAGCCAAAAAGTGATTTAAGCCTTCTCGAAATATTTATATATTGTTACACATCTGAAAATAATAGTTGCATCTGTTGACGCCAGGACTCTCTCCAGCAAACGGAGAGAATGATTGTGTGCTCTGGAAATAATGGAAAAGCATATCCGTTGTATACCACAATCTATTGTTTATTATACCAATAGCCGTATCAAGCTAATTCACGGTAATAATATATTACGCTATTTATCTGGAACCCATCGACTTAACCGCTTAGAAGATGGGTTGATCATCCAATTGGTCTATTCATGAATAACCTGACGCATTCCCGACTACAAAGTTCACTGCAGCTTGCGCATATGGCGGCATGGGAGTGGAATTTTGTTACCAATGAGTTTGTAGCTACCGAATTGCATGATCCGTTGTTCGGCTATCCCCCCGGGAAAAAACGTTGGGATATAGAGACTTTCAAAAAGCATATAGATCCTGCAGATTTCACCGTTTTGATTAAAAAGTTCCGTGATGTGCTTGAGAGCAAGAATGGGCTTGAGGCTGAATTCCGGATTTCCTGGCCTAATGGCAGCATCCACTGGCTTTGGACCAGGGCTGTAGTAACGCAATGGGCGGGGGATGATCCGGTGATATTGTCGGGGGTAACAACAGATGTTACATCCCGTAAACAAGCGGAATTAGAGACGCAGGAATACAGGAAACGTCTCGAGAAGACACAGGAACTCGCCCGCATCGGTTACTGGGAGTACTATTTTAAGAATGGATCACTCCATTGGTCCGATACGATTTATGAAATGTTCGGCCTGTCACCCCAAACCTCTGATTTGACGCTGGACAACTTCCTCAAAATGGTTCATCCCGACGACAGGCATAAGCTTGAAATAGCCCAAAAGAGACCGTTGGATAAGAACCTGTTATTTGACTCTGACTATCGACTGATAAAACCAAACGGCGAGATCGGGTATTATAAGGAACGGGGTGAGTTTATTAAGGACGAGCAGAACAAACCGGTAAAACTGACCGGTGCGATCATCGATCTTACCGAGCTGGAAAAGGCTGAAACCCAACTGGCTACCTCCGAACAAACATATCGGTTACTCTTTCAGCACAACCCATTGCCAAGTTTCATTTATGATTTTGATAGCTGGGAAATACTCGAGGTTAACAGGGCCGCTATACAGCATTACGGCTACACCAAAAAAGAATTCACTTCTCTGACATTGCATGATATCTATTTACCAGAGGATATACCGGCATTGCAAAGAAGACAGAAACAGATAAAGCGGCAATTTTCAAACTCAGGTGAATGGAGGCATGTCACCAAGGACGGCAGTCTCATAAGAGTCGAAATAACATCTGTCGGTCTGGAGTATCAAAACAGGAATTGCAGAAGAGTGGTGATCAATGATATCACCAAACAAAAAAAAGAAGAACAAGAGCGGCTGATTTCCATGATCGAGGGCGAAGATCGGGAGCGCAAGCGTATTGCCATGGACCTGCATGACAGCCTGGCTCAATATCTCACTGCGGCAACGATGAATCTGAGTGCAGTAAAAAATCTGGTCAACCTGTTCCCGAAACACAAACAGGAACAATTTTTTAATGGATTGGCCCTGGTGAAAGACGCCTTACAGGAAACCCGAAACATTGCGCAGAATCTAATGCCCAAGGCCATTGAAAATTTTGGACTTGTTTCCGCCTTAACGGACCTGTTCCAAAAGACCGAACAGGCCAATGACATAAACATCCTGTTCGATCACGACATCGGTCACTTAGAACTTAAACGACAGATAGAAATCAACATATACCGTATTACACAGGAAGCTCTGGCCAATGCCCTGAAACACTCGGAAGCAAATAAGATTGAAGTTACGATCAAGGCAAACAGACACTCTATTTCCTATCTGTTTGTTGATAACGGAAAGGGATATAAGCCGGAAATGCTTAATGAAACGCGAAAAGGACTTGGGTTATCCAACATGCACGTACGGGCACATTCGATGTTGGCATCCCTGGATATCAACAGTATGCCGGGGCTTGGAACTTCTATAGCCCTGAAAATTCCACACTCAACATAATTTTCTGATTATGAAAACCGCACGGTTATTACTGGTTGATGATCATAAAATAATCCGGGATGGGATCAGGGCCCTATTGCACGACGTCCCGAATGTCCGCGTTGTTGATGAGGCCGAGAACGGCCCAATGGCCATCTCATTGGTTAAAAAAAATCATATAGATGTGGTCATCATGGATATCAATATACCTGGCATGGATGGAATTGAAGCAACACGCAAGATCAAGGAATATGACAGCAGCGTGAGTGTTATAGCACTCACCATGCTTGGAGAAAAGGGGAATATAAAGGCGATGATTGAGGCCGGAGCGTCGGGATATATTCTCAAGACAGCCGGCGAAGAACAGCTCGTAAATGCTATCATCAGCGTTATGGAAGGTAAATACTTTTTCAGTGATGAGGCAGCCCACACCGTAATGATGGACATGGTTTACGAGCAAGAGCCTAAAAATAAAAAGAGCAGCGCCTTCATCAAGCTTACAGACCGCGAACTGGAGGTTCTGAAGCTTATCGTTGAGGAACATACCACGCAAGAGATAGCAGATGCCCTTTTCATCAGTACCCGAACTGTTGATGCCCACCGACGTAATCTGCTTCAGAAAACCGGTGCAAGAAATCTGGCCGGCTTGGTTCGTTATGCTCTTGAACACGGCATATCTCCAACGGAATTATAGCTATACCTCCTTATATCCAGGATACCAGACCGATGCACACTCTATACTCATATAGGTAGTTATGCCTATACTCAAAATAGGCCCTTTCCGTCATATTAGAAGTCTTTAATATGCCGATATTACAAGAATTTACATCTAACACTATTTCCTCTCCTTTTTTCGCTTCGAAATAAACAATGAGTAGAAACGCGCTACTTACGGGCAAACCTAACATGTCACTGATTGATGCACTTTCGGCTCATATTGCCGTAACCGACCAAAATGGTCTCATTATTGCCACAAATCATGCATGGGACCAATTTGCACTCAAAAATGGAATTACAAAATATCAATCCTATGGTGTAGGATCCAACTACTTCGATACGTGTCTGAATGCCGCAAAAAATGGTGATGAATACGCTTTGAAGGCATTACTGGGTTTGAAGGATGTACTTCGGGGCAAAAAAAAAGAATTCGCCCTTGAATATCCCTGTCACTCACAAGACGAGCATCGTTGGTTCCTCATGCGGGGCTCACGGCTCAATGATCCTGAAAATGGGTTGATCATCGCACACGAGAATACAACTGCCCAGAGAATTGCAGAATATAAACTGCGTGAAAACGAGGAGAAATACCGCCTTCAATTTGAAAACAGCCTCGAGTGCGTCGTCATTGCGACACCTGAAGGCAAGATTCTTGATGCTAATCCGATGGCTTTACAAACGCTCGGTTACACATTGGAAGAACTGCAAGCTATTGGCCGGGATGGGCTGATCGACCCGAATGATTCGAGAATTCATAACCTGCTTGAGCAACGTGAAAAATATGGCCAATTTCGGGGTGAACTCAATTACCGGCGTAGTGATGGCAATGTTTTGGCCGTTTCTCTGAGTACCAAAATTTACGAAAACGGCTCGGGTGAGAAGCGCAGCATTGTCATGTTTCGTGATATAACGAAACAAAAACTCGTCGAAAAGAAACTCGGTCAGGAAAAATCCCTGTCAAAAGCCATCCTTGACAACCTGCCCGGTACCTTTTGTATGATCAACCAGGACGGTTATGCTGTTCAATGGAACAAGAATCTCGAAAATGTTATAGGATACTCGCCTGACGAGATCAGGAGTCGACCTACTCAAAACTTTATTTGTAAAAATGATCAGCCCAAACTCGTCAGTGCATTGGATGAGGTATTCCATAGAGGCGAGAGTATGGCTGAGTTGGGTCTGTTAACGAAGGATGGCAGAACCATTCCATTTTTTTTCGTTGGTGTCCGATTCATGCTTGATGAACAACCATATCTGATTGCTCTCGGAGTTAATCTGGAAGAACAGGCAGCACTGGAAAACGAACTGAATATGAACCGGGCACTCTTCACCCAACTGTTCGATAATTCCCCTATTGGTATTGCCTTGATATCAGAGTCGCTGGAAATCAATATGACCAACAAGGGCTTTGCCAATTCCTTTGGATATACCGAAAATGAAGTTTTAGGCAAGGATTTGGTGAACCTGATTGTCCCGGAAGAGCTCCGGGACGAAGTGCGCAGAAACGCGCCTATGGCTTTCACAGAAATAAACTATCACGCCGAAACCGAGAGAATTTCTAAATCTGGTGATCGAATACCCGTCATGGTAATTGGAATACCGGTAATGATGGAAGATGATGAAACGGCTGCTTTCGTAATGTTTGTGGATATATCGGAACGAAAACAACTTGAAGAAACACGGAAAAAACTGTTTGAAAAGGAACGGGCTGCACGCATCCAGGCTGAAGTTGATTTACATGAACTGGAAAATATATTTCAAAATGCCCCGGTGGCTACGTGTATGCTGGAAGAACCGAACCATGTGCTTGCGTATGCAAATGAAGCATTTAAAGCTCTTTTCGAAAAGGAGTTCATATTGGACGAACCCATTTCGGATTCACTTCCGGATATTCATAAACAGGGTTTCTTTACCCCGCTCGACATCGTTCAGCAAACGGGTAAGCCGTATTTTGGTCAGGAAGAAAAATTATGGGTCACCAATGATGAGGACAGACGGATGGAACTCTTCCTTACGTTTGCATACCGCCCCTTTTTGGGAAAAGAGGGGGATGTGGCGGCTATCCTCATCCAGGCACTCGATGTCACCGAACAAGTGCTGAACAGACAGGCTATCCAGGAGACCCTGAAGCAAAAAGAAATCCTGTTACAGGAAGTGCATCACAGAGTTAAAAATAATCTGGCCCTCATAACCAGCTTGCTTGATCTGCAGGTTAGCGACACCGAAGACATTATGGTATCGAGTCAACTGAGGCAGACGCAGATACGAATTCACTCGATTGCTCAAATTCATGAGTTATTGTACCAACACGACAACCTCGTTCGTATCCCATTCCATGATTATATGGATAACCTGATATTACGTGTTGCCAACACGTTTCCTGAAAAAAGATCATTGCTCAGGGTCACGTCGATGATCAACCATTTTGAACTGAATATAAACCAGGCGATTCCCTGTGGTTTACTTGTCAACGAGATTTTGCATCACCTTTATAAATTTACATTGATTACCCATCAACAAGGTCTGATCGACATAAATATCAAAGAGAGAGGTAACAAGATTCACATGCATTTTATGCTTGACAGGATGTATGTGACCAAAGAGATGAACTCAGAAAAGGATCAATCTCTGAGCATGAATATTATCCGGACGCTAGTTAACCAACTGGATGCCAATATCCGTATTCACGAGCATCCGCGATTCGAATTGTATCTCTCTTTCAAAAAAAATGATGAGCGTGGTTCAGCCAACTGTTTGCTGAACTAATAAAAATGCCTGATGAAATTACAATGCAAACGAATAAAACCATAAACATAACACCTCCCCAAAAATAACAAATGAAGTCAACCGTGAACGACTCGCTACAAAAGCTCATACTTGCCTATCATAATTCCCCGTCTGAGGAACTTCGACATGCCATTATCACCAGGACAATGCCACTTGTTCGGACTATCTCGAGGACAAGAATATTATGAGCCCCAGCTATGATATTGAAAAGCAGTCATGTTACAGTCATCTGGCCGATGAAATAAAGAAACTTAAAGAGAGAGATCAAATAATCCTGGCGATGTACTACTATGAAGAGATGACCCTGAATGAAATCGCCCAGGTGTTTGGGCTGACCGAAGCCCGCATTTCGCAGATCGTTGGCAAATTGCTTCAGAAGCTGCGTGGGGTTTTGCAAAAAGGTAAAAATGATACCTTCACAAGAATTTAGATATTTTTCTAAGTTTTGATTCAGAAAGCGAGGTAGCAGGATTATAGAACTCAGGCTGCTCTAAACCTTAAACTGGGCATTTTTGAGGGTACGCTGTAATTCTCGTTTGGCATCCTTCGTTGCAATATCCTGGCGCTTGTCGTATTGCCGTTTCCCATGAGCGAGTCCGATCAATACCTTGGCATACCCCCTCTTAAAATAGATTTTCAAGGGCACAATCGTATATCCCTTCTGACTGATATACTTGTCGATCTTACTGATTTCACTCTTATTGAGCAGCAACTTACGAATTCGGCGGGCATCATGATTGTTGTAGGATCCCTGTTCGTATTCCTTGATATACAAATCCTTGAGGAAGACCTCGCCTTTCTGCATATAGGCAAAGGAATCTGTAAAACTCGCATTGCCTTTTCGAAGGGATTTCACCTCTGTTCCCTGTAATACAATACCGGCCTCAAAAGTCTCATCAATGATGAAATCATGACGGGCCTTCCGATTATTTATTTCAGGTGTAGTTTTAGTCGGATTTTGGTCGCTCATAATACAAATCCTCCGGTCTTCTGACTTTCGAATTAATGAAGAAAACCCAGTCTTTTCAGGTCCGGAACAACAGCTTTCGGTACTGACTTATTCGGCATTGTCTTATACACATCGATGATCTGGTTGATCTGGCGCGTTGCTTCCTGATTGTGTGGATCCAGATCCAAAACATGGATGAAGTCCTTCAAAGCTACAGTCACCGCGAGGCGCATCTTGGCTGTTGCCGTATACGGACCGTAATACATATTCCATACGCCATCTTTCAGATAGAGCTTGGCCAGAGTCTGTTTTGACTGGGCATCGTTCTTTTTTTCCAGTTGAGGCACAACCTCTTTAAAAAGTGCCGGATTGAAGTCGTTCGATGTATCCTGATCCGTATTGTCGGAATTCAGCAGAAAATTGACTTTTTCCTGCAGGCTCTCAGATTCCAGTTTTGCCGGTATCGTTGTTTTTGAACCTTCATTCATTGGTGAAGTTTTAGATGACTTTTTGCTGCATGCGATAAGGCTCAGTCCGATAAACAGACCAAATAATGGGCCTTTGAGATACATAGATAAACCTGTTAGGGATTTAAAAGATAAATAGGATCTGGACTAATACAGAGTATAAAGATAATCATACTCAACCAACCAAGCACCATCCTCGTTCGGTCGAGCTTCTGTTCGTTGAGTACGGGCGGGTGATCGAGTTTTACCAGAAAAGCCAGGAAAAGGGTCCAAACCAGCCAGGTGGCATTGCCCTGAACATTTTGTGCCCCCGCTATGACATAGATGTAAACAGCGGTGCTGATCAGTGAGCCAGCCCATACGGGTGCCATCCAGTTTTGTTCACCATCATAGGATTTGCGAAGCAGCATATATAAACCGGCTGCCCAGATAAGCCATCCAATAACTCCATATCCGTAATCCCACGAGACAAACTGGTTCGACAACATTGGTACCAGGCCGATACCACAAAGAACCGTGAGGATAGCAAAGAAAAGACGTGCCACAATCTTGTGATTGCGACGGCCGACCAGTGCATACAGAATATGACCACCGTCGAGCTGGCCGATGGGCATCAGGTTGAGCGCGGTGAAAAAGAGTCCCAGCCAGCCGGCAAATATCACCGGATAGTGATACATCTCCCACATTGGCGGTACATTATGGAAGAACATGCGCAGGAAATCAAAAAGCAAGGTGTTTCCAAGCATCAGAATCGCCCCGTTCTTTTCCGGAAGCGGGTGTGAGGGAAACTTGTGGAACTGAAGAATGAACTCTTTCAGATTCTCATGTCCCGGCAAGCCCATGATAAGATGCGTACTCGGCGAGGTAGCCATGCCTATGATCAGCAGTCCCAGTGAAACGACAAAACCGGCAAGCGGCCCGGCGATGCCAATGTCAAACAGCTTTTTGGTGGCTTCCACACGTTCCTTGATACGTATGACAGCTCCCATCGTACCAATAGGAGATATGATGGGAACCGGTATGAAATACGGCAGAGTCGTCTTAACCCGGTGGATGACCGAAGCTATGTAATGGCCAAATTCATGGGTCCCCAAAAATAACAGCAACATTGCCGCAAACAGGATTGCAGATGGCACCGAGGCCATAAAACCAACAAATAAAACCGTAAATGCAACGGATATATAAGTGACTACAAACAGACTGCTATGCTTGAGTATCGTTAAAAATGACAGATCCAGACGGTTGAACAGGTTTTGGTTCTCATGTCTGTCCAGAATCTCAAATTGACTGTTGATTTCTTCCAAAATATGCCTGTTAAATATCTTTACGTGAAATGGGCATGGTCATGCACCTCGCACCGCCACGGCCACGGCATAATTCATTGCCTGTAAAAGTGATCGCGATACGGGCGCTGCCCGTTGTATCAGGTGGGTTATCCCGGTATTTCTCCACAAAATCAAATTGATTCATGACCGTGTAACCATGCTCCTGTAACGCTGCAAAGGTCTGTGTATTTCGTTCATATCCTACGATGATGCCGGGTGCAAGAGCGAAAACGTTTGCGCCGTCTGTCCACTGCTCACGATTCTGTGTTATGGGATTATCTCCCCCGCATTTTATGAATGTAAATGGTTGACCTGTTAGTTCCTCCAGGGCCTGTTGCAAGGAAGGCATGGTACGGGTAATAAATCCATTTTGATTCCCGGACAGACATACAACATTATCCTTTCGATCCATAATGGCTGGTGGAAATACGATACATTCGTTTTTGTTCACAAATGTGAAAATCGTATCCAGATGCATGGATGAGCGTTGTTTTGGAATGTCTACAATCAGGATCTGCTCGACTCCCCACTCGAAGATAGCCCTTGCAGCCTTCATGATACCACTGAAAGAGGAACGTTCACTCATCCCAATAACCACAACGTTTTCACTGACTACCAGGATATCCCCGCCCTCAATGCTGTCGTAATGGGCCAGTCGAAACGATCGGTCCCTTAATGATTCAAATAGGGGATGATAATCTACCAGCATTTCCATAAGCAGAGACTCCCGGGCGCGGGCTTTACGGGCTGCGCGTGAAATGATAATGCTGTCATTGATGACGGCGGCCAGGTCCCTGGTAAACAGGATATTCGGTGACGGAAGTATATTGAACCCACGAAGCAATTCTGTCTGCCCAAGCAATGCGAATTCCAGCAATTCGGAAGCATCGAGACGCATCAGGTCCGTCTGTACTGCTTCCAGGTTAAGTTCGGGTAACCGATTTACCAGTTGATTCACAAAAAAGGTTCTGGCCTCATCTATCTTAAAACAATCGAACAATAAATCGGTGATCTCCTGTATTTGACCATCTTCGGGCATGACCGTTCGAAAGATCTCGAGCATATTTTTATGTTCACACTGGGCATCAGATTCATAAATAATATCATCGAACAGTAGTTGATCCTTAATTTCCGGACCAACCAGCGTTACTTCTTTTCCTGGTGTGTGAACGATCACACTTTGCAGATGACCGATTTCTGATGAAACACGCAACTTCATAGGTACGCTTCCTCCTGCTTATTTCAATAAATACTTCTCGGATAATGTCGACTAATATACATGATCAATGCTGTTTTTTATAAGAAAAAGTTGTGTAAGTGATATTGTTTATCAAAGGTAAGAATATCTTCAGGAATCATTCTCTCTTTTCCGGTGTACTCCCGGTGACAAGTCAGAATCACATAATAAACCACTTCAAAACTTGTTGATCATAATAGTTATATTGCTGCAGCAAAATTGTTGAGTTGTCTTTGCCTGGTCGATATATAAACAACCTTAGATAAACAGGTTATTCCAAGAGCAATCATTTCAGACACAGTCCTGCAAGTCAGGTCGAACGAATCGAAAACTTTATTTGATGAGTAAAAACTCGGAAATAGAATCCCTTATTTTCTTACTGGATGATCCCGATCCTTTTGTCAAGGAATCGGTCTACAACCGGTTGATGGATCTGGGGGATCAGGCTATTCCGCTTCTCGACGAATACCGTGTCAACAGCCGGGACCGGATACGCAAAGATGCTATTGAAAAAGTACTCCATGCCATCACCTTTCGGGAACTGGAAGAGGAATTCATGAATCTTGTTGATGATGGCATTGACAATCTTCTGGATTTGGAGGAGGCCACCTTCCTGCTGGCACGTTTTGATAACCCGACATTGAGAGTAGAACCGTATCAGCAAAAACTTGATCATCTGGCCGGGACCATACGTTCAGATATCATATACACTTATGATTCCCTGGATCGCATGAGGATCCTGCTTCATTTTGTTTTTTATGAAGAAGATTTCCGGGGAGCAGAAACCGATTATTTTCATCCCCATCATTCCTATATACACAAGGTTATCGACAGAAGGACAGGCATACCACTCTCGCTTTCATTCATTGTCCTTTTCTTATCAAGGCGCCTTGACCTACGGTTTTATGGAGTGAACCTGCCCATGCATTTTATTCTCAAATATGAAAATGAGAGCGAACAGATCTTTCTGGATCCTTTTCACCGCGGTAAAATTGTCAGTATGAATCAATGTGCCAATTTTCTCAGGATGAATGGCATTAAGCCGGATACGAGCTACTTCCAAAATGCTTCTGCTCCGGATATGCTGGCCCGCCATATCAGAAACCTGATTTACAGTTACGAAAAGCGTAAGGACAACGTTCGTGCTTCGAATCTCAATAAGCTTCTTTCATATGTAGAATTAAATTACGGTAAAGCATCACCTTCTGATAATGACTCTGAAAAACCGGATGATTTTTGAGGCTGTAGCAGCCTGAGCCTTCGTTAGGGAAGCACGACAGTGTAACATTTTCGTAGGTAAATAGACTGATATTATACACTTAAGATAATAATAATTCATCTGAAGCATGGATTGTTATAAAAAAAAATGGTAAGCTGTTAAGTAATTAGTGTACCAATAGTTGTTTTGCTAACCTTGTGGGGTTGCAGGAGTTAGGCTTTTCAAGTGCTGTGTCTACATCATAGGTGATGGACTATTCAGAATTATATTTTGCCGTTTCTAACAATGACGAGAGACGTATCAATCAGCTGGTTGATACCATCATGCCTGTTTTAGTAAGCTATCTCAGGGCAACCATGCAAGCTGAACTGGCGGACGCCAAAGACTGCGCACAGGTGGCTCTGATACGAACTATCAAAAAGATCAAGGAGAACAAGATCCATAAACCAGGCAGACTCTACTATTACCTGCTCAGTGCATGCCGGAACCATTATTTGCGCATGAGCGATGAACAAATCATTGAGTTTTCAGATAAAATAGAGACGTATTACGCTATTGAACCTCCGCGACAAATGGATATGATTATTGATAGCGAAAGAATTGATATTCTCGAAGATTGTTTAAAGCAACTCACCGATGAACATCGCAACTTTATTAATTACTGCCTGAGATTTCCCGACGCTGAGGCTAAGGACATTGCCGATGAATTTGATATCACCCCCAATAATGTATGGACCCGAAAACATCGAATCATAAAAATGCTACACAACTGTTATATGAAGAAATCCAACCAATAATTGTAAGGAATTGCGATTTCGCGTGTCTTATAGATAAAGAATAGGATTGATTCAATGTTATATATCTCGTGATTGCGTTAACAACCATATGGACAAAAATCAGATTTACAAAAGAATTGAGGATTATGCTTACGGCAGGTTGTCCAGTGCCGAAGTAGAAGACCTTTGGGTAAAAATCCTCGAAGATCCCGAGCTGCTCTCTTATCTCGAAACGGTGGCTCATTTAAGACAATTATCATCCAGCGAGAGCAAGGCCAGCACCTCTAAACGTGGTAAGACCTGGAATTCTGTAGTGAGGAAATCATTCCTGGCAATCGCCGCCTGCATGGTCATTGCGGTGGGTGTTTTGTACTATTTCCAGCTTTCTACAACCCCTGTTATGCCGAAAGCCCAGGCACTGATTCCGTCTTCAGATTACGAGTCTGTTGACGTATTCCGATCCGTCGACAGCAACCTTACTTCTCATGAGAAGGAATTGAACAAAGGTTTTGCCATGATGATTCGTCATCAGGATAATCAGGCAAAATCGGCTTTCAGGCATTTATTAGAGCAGAAACCTCAAAATGAACTCCAGGCAAAGTTGTTTTTTGATCTGGGGGCAATAGCCTATAATCATAGTCATTATACAACTGCTCTTGATGATTTTCATCTCGCTCTTTCCCATGCAAATAATGGGATTAATGAATGGCTTCCGGAAAAGATCAACTGGTACCTCGGGCAAACTCATTTACAGTTGAAGCAACAGCAGAAAACTGTCGATTACGTGGAGAGAGTTATAAAATACAATGGCTATTATCATAGCCGCGCCGAGTCACTTCTGACGAAACTGAACAAATAATCGGCAATCTCTGGGATTTACTCCGCCATTGGAATCGGCTTTTGGGTGAATAGAGAGTGTTCCATCAAGCTCTCCTGAACCCGTATTTCTTTTTCAGTTCTGTTTGATTTCACTTTCTCATATGTTCCATCGCTGTTCAAAGTCCATCGTTGGCCATTATCAGACTGATAAATATTTAACACGTATCCCAAATATTTTTTTAAAGCGCGATGTTCGATAGGAGCGAGGGATTCGACCCTGGCATCCAGGTTTCGGTGCATCCAGTCGGCAGAACCGATAAAATAAAGATCATCACTGCCGTGCATGAAATAGTAAATCCGTGAATGCTCAAGAAAACGGCCAACAACGGAACTGACCTTGATATTTTCGCTTAGCCCTTCTTTTCCGGGTATCAACCGGCAAACCCCGCGCACGATGAGTTCGATCTGGACACCGGCCTGTGACGCTTCGTACAGCTTTTGAATCACAAGTGGATCTTCAAGGCTGTTCATTTTTGCAACGATTCGTGCAGCCCTTTCTGATTTGGCCTCCTTAATTTCATATTCAATGAGTTCTAACATCTTTTGTCTCATGTAGCGTGGGGCTACGACCAGCTTCTTGTAATTCTGTTCGGGAGCATACCCGGTAAGAAAGTTAAAAAGGTCCGTTGCATCGGAGCCTACAACCTGATCGCATGTAAAATAACCGATATCCTCGTAGAGCTGTGCCGTCTTTGGATGGTAATTACCCGTCCCTAAATGCACATAAAGACGCAACCCTCCATCTTCCTCACGTACAACGACTGTCAATTTAGAGTGAATTTTCAATCCGGGTAACCCATAAGCAACATGAACACCTGCTTTTTCCAGTTTCTGTGCCCAATCGATGTTTCGCTGTTCATCGAAACGTGCTTTCAGCTCTACCAGCATGGCTACCTGTTTACCCTGATCGGCAGCATTCATCAATGCAATCATAAGTGGCGAATCACTGGAAGTACGATATAATGTTTGCTTGATTGCCAATACTTTGGGATCACGGGCAGCTTCTTCCACAAATCGCTGAACCGAAGTCGCAAAACTATGATAGGGATGATGAACCAGAAAGTCCCCACGTCGGATGATACTGAAGATGTCGGGAGCATCTTCGTCCATTTCATGTCGCAGCACAGGATGGAGTGTGGGAATCCACTTCGGATACTTCAGGTGATCAAAACCCTTGATGTCAGATAACTCGAGGCTATCAGCCAACCCAATCGGACCATCCATTTCAAAGACATCGTCCCAACTGATGTCCATCTTTTCTATCAAGAGTTCCTTGATATGCTTCGGTGTATGGGCGTCGATCTCCAATCGGACGATTTCTGCAAAACGTCGCTCACGCAGCTCCTCTGCAATCAACTCCAGCAAATCATCCGCTTCTTCTTCATTCCTTTCGATATCAGCATTGCGCGTAACACGAAATATGTTTGCTGACCGAATTTCCATACCCGGAAACAGCCGGTCAATGTGAGCCTTAATCACCTGTTCAATGGATATCAGCACCAGGTGCCTTTCCGATTCCTCTAATGGCAGCCAGCGTGCCCGGTTAGCCGGTATCTTAATACGCGCAAATAAAATCTCATCGCTTTGTGGATCACGCAATTCAATGGCCAGCGATCGGCTTTTATTGGATATGAGTGGAAACGGATGGGCATTATCCACTGCCAACGGTGTCAGTATGGGGTAAATCTGCCGTTCAAAATAGTCCATCGCTACGGCGCGTTGCCGTGTATTCAAATCGCTGTATTTTTTAAATATGATACCCTGTTCCGCCAGTTTTGGGACCAGTTCATTCATAAAGCAACGCCGGTAGGCATGTATCATCTTAACCACATCTTTTCGAATCGACACCAGCTGCTGCCTGGGAGACAAGCCGTCGACAGGGTGATTCTCAACACCAGCCTCTATTTGACGTTTGAGTCCACCTACGCGTTTCTGAAAAAATTCATCAAGATTACTACAAACGATTCCCAGAAATTTTAACCGTTCAAGAAGAGGATTCCTCTCATCTTTGGCCTCTTCGAGAACACGCGAGTTAAACTTCAACCAGCTCATTTCATAATTGAAGAAGTAATCGCTGCCAAATATCCGAAGCTCCGATAGTTGATCAGCTTTAACCTTTTCGGCATGCCCCCCACTCACATCACTGAAAATGATACTGTCATCCTGTTGTTCCAGGTTTTGATGATTTTCCTTTTGTTCCGTTGTTTTCCCGGTATTACCCATATTGATTGATAACAATTACCATCGTGAATACTTGTATTTTGTTTATACCTTTATTACTAATAAAACAGTTCCCATAGCAGTTCTGCAAATTAACATATTATGAAGGTTATACACATTGTCTAATCCTTACTTAAATCCATCGGTCAAAGACTCTGATTTCGAACAAAATATTCGTCCGGCCAGACTTGACGAATTTATCGGGCAGCGAAAGATCATTGACAATCTGTCCATTTTCATACAGGCGGCGAGAAAGCGAAAGGAAGCCCTGGATCATGTTTTATTATCAGGCCCGCCGGGACTGGGAAAGACTACACTGGCCTATATCGTTGCTCATGAAATGGGCGTTCAAATCAAACCGACTACCGGTCCGGTTCTGGAAAAACCGGGTGACCTTGCCGGGTTGCTTACGAATCTGGAAGATGGTGATGTTCTTTTTATTGATGAAATACACCGCCTCAACCCGGTAGTCGAGGAGTATCTCTATTCGGCTATGGAAGATTATAAACTGGACATCGTCATCGATTCAGGTCCGAGTGCCCGAAGTGTGGAAATCGATCTGAAGAAATTTACGCTCGTCGGAGCCACCACACGAAAAGGACTATTGACCTCGCCGCTCAGGGCCCGCTTCGGCATCGATTTCCGACTCGATTATTACAATACAGAGATCCTCCAACATATTGCTCAACGGACTGCTGAAATCCTGAAAATTGGCATCACTGATCGTGGGGCCTATGAAATTGCACGACGCAGCCGGGGCACGCCGCGTATCGTCAATCGACTGCTGCGCCGTACCCGGGATTTTGCCGAGGTGGATGGCAGAGACAGCATCGATGATGAAATTGCCGATATCGCATTGAATGCCCTTGATGTCGACCAAAACGGACTCGATGAGATGGATATGCGTATTTTAACGACAATCATCGAAAATTACCGGGGCGGACCTGTTGGACTCGGAACTATCGCAGTAGCCGTTAGCGAAGACAAAGGCACAATTGAGGAGGTGTATGAACCGTTTCTAATTCAGGAAGGCTTTTTGCAACGAACTCCCAAAGGACGCGTTGCTACTATTAAGGCATACGAATACCTGAACATAAATCCGGCTAATCCTACGAATGATTTGTTCGGTTCTGCCTGAATCACGCAGAGCCAACAAAACAACAATGCTTCTGCAAACCTTAATCGAACTTTCCCATTTTTTTTAATTATTTTTGTAATGTTTATCGATAAAACTCAGCAATAATCGTTTAGGAGCGCTTATTCAATGAAACGTCTTTTTACTTCAGAATCAGTGTCAGAAGGACATCCTGATAAAGTCGCTGACCAGATATCAGATGCGATTCTCGATGCCATGCTCGAACAGGACCCCAACTCCCGTGTGGCAGTCGAGACTCTCGTTACCACAGGACTTGCCGTTGTTTCCGGTGAAGTTACTACAAATGCATACGTCGATGTGCAGGAACTGGTAAGGGATGTCATTCGTGATATTGGTTATAACAAACCGCAATACCGCTTTGATGCCGATTCCTGCGGTGTTATGATCTCTATTCATCAGCAAAGTCCCGATATCGCAATGGGGGTAAACGAGGGAGACAACAAAACCCAGGGAGCCGGTGATCAGGGAATGATGTTCGGTTACGCAACCAGCGAGACCCCGACTTTTATGCCGATGAGCCTGCAATATGCTCACGACCTGGTTCGCGAACTGGCCAAAATCCGCAAGCAAGACAAAATCATGACTTACCTCGGTCCTGACAGCAAGAGTCAGGTAACCATAGAGTATGATCAAAACAAACAGCCGAAGAGAGTCCATACCATCGTGCTCTCCACACAGCATAATGATGACGTCTCTCAAAAACAGATCCGCGAGGATGTTATCAAGCAACTTATCCCGCGTGTTATCCCTGAAACGTTAATTGATTCCGAGACAATATTTCACGTTAACCCAACCGGTAAATTTGTAGTTGGCGGACCGCACGGCGATACGGGTCTCACCGGCCGGAAGATTATCGTCGATACATACGGAGGAAAAGGTGCACACGGAGGCGGGGCGTTCTCAGGCAAAGATCCTTCGAAAGTTGACCGGAGCGCTGCCTATGCTGCCCGACATATCGCTAAAAATATTGTAGCTGCCGGATTGGCTGATGAATGCCTGGTTCAACTAGCCTATGCTATCGGCGTGACAGATCCCGTCTCAATCAATATCAATACATATGGAACCGGGAAAGTCGATGAATACGAACTTGAAAATGCAGTTCGTGAACTCTTCGATTGTACTCCGGCTGGAATTATTAAACGTTTCAATCTGAAACGACCGATCTATCGCAAGACGGCTGCTTACGGCCATTTCGGACGCGTCGACATTACCTTCCCATGGGAGGAACTTACTTATGTGGACACTCTTCGGAGTGCATTTAAGGTAGCTGCCGAAAAATAGAATCCATCTTTTTTCTGTCAAAAGGCCGTCTCTGTTGAGTCGGCCTTTTTTTTACCTGCGAACAGGGAAGATCCATCAGAATAACTCACATCCAAAACCACCCATTCCGCAGGTGACCTCACATTGACCCGCCGCAATTTTATAATTATTGGGCAGATTTCAGCCGATAATACCTGTACAGATCGTGATGGTTGGCCATGTGATATTATTGTTAATTATAAATCTAATTCTATCCGGTCGAAAATCAGGAGATTTTTTGTGGTATTAACACTTATTCAGGGGTAAATACATTTAAAATCAAACCCAAATATGCCGATACTCATTTCAATATTAGAAAATTTTCATATATAGATATAAGCATACATATAAAGAGGCTTAATGGAGTTAAATCCAGTGTCTTTGAACAAAAGCTTCATGAATTGTTTTTGATTTCGGGGAGATCCTCATGAGACGGCATCTATCAGCAATCCTCTTACTTATCAGTATTATAACATCACCCGCATTCGCCCAGTTTGATGTCGTATCGAGTACACCAGCCAACGGGGTGGCAGGCGTTAAAGCTGGTGACATGATGTCCGTTTCATTTACATTCAATCAGGCGATTGATCTATCACAGAAGTTTGGGAAGCTGGCATTACCTGTTGATTTTCTGGACATAACCCCGGAAGATTCTATTTCCATACTTAACTATGAGATTAGTTCAGACCACAAGACCATTACGCTTCAGGTATCACAGAATGCAAATACTGATTATGTCTGGATTTTAATAGGTGCCAGAAGTGAAAGCGGGCAACTGCTGGATTCTCCCTATATCCTCAACTACTCGACCTCTGCAAACTATGGAAGTGGCATAGTAACGGGAATTGTGACATTAAAAGGCCAGCCGGCCAGTAGAGCTCTTGTGGCTTTATCGACGAGGAAACCGGATTTGGGACTTAGTGCAATGAAATCTTTATATAGCGGATCGGGTTATCCTGTTTTAGATCCGCAGAAATTAAATCCAAACGCAAAAGCATCAACTATTACTTCGCCCGTTTCTTACGCTGCCGTGGTCTCCGGTAGCGATAGTTCTTATACAATGAATGCTGTCAGGGATGGCATTTATTATCCGATTGCGATAGCCGATCTGAATTTCGATGGTCAAACAAGCCCAATAACAGGCGATGCTGTTGGATTCTATGACCCGAACAATGATGGTGTCCCAGATTCCATTGTAGTGCATGGTGGTATGCATACCAATATCAATATCAAAATGATCAATTATGACCCCGTAACTGCGGAGACATATTTGCCGAAAGCTGCTGATGTTGCAGCCACCTATGCAAATGATCAGGTACTTTACTACATGTTCTCACTGAATCAAAAAGTAACTCCTGATGGAAAATCCCCATTTTGGGCTTATGTTTTCCACTCGAAAGCGAAGAACCTCAATACTGTTGTCATCGGCACTCCATTGGATTTTGTTGCCGATACATCATTGAGTCTTCTCGATACCTATATGAGTACAACGACTTCGTCGCTTCAACAGGTCGGTATGGATCTGTACAAAACCCAGGAATCGACCTCCAGCTTCATCTCATCCTTTCAATATCCCATTCCTTCAGGTAGCATAACGAGTGCACAAGCGCTAGCCATCGCCGAAGCAAATGGGGGAAGTGATTTCAGAAACACGCACGATTTGTACAACGTACTTGTTACTGCAGGACAGGCAAATAAATCTACGACAACAGACACTACCCAAACAGCCTGGACCATCATTTATCAGAGCTTCGATGGAAATTTACCTCCTAACGGAGACAAAAAACTTAATTTCCTCATTAATATGACGGACGGCACAATCCTGAAGGAAGAGCATATTGCTGCTTCGACGACTCCTATCCAAAAAGAACCGCAGCAACAACTGCCCGATCAGGTTGAATTGATGCAGAATTACCCAAACCCGTTTAATCCGACCACACACATTGACTTTGTTCTGCCGAAAGCATCAAAATTAACCCTCAGAGTATTCAACCTTCTTGGGCAGCAGGTGAGTGAACTTGCAAATGGCAGGTTCACAGCCGGCAGGCACTCTGTAACGTTTGATGGCAGCAACCTCAGCAGCGGGATTTATTTTTACAGGCTGCAAACGGCAAGCAATGTGATGACTAAAAAACTGACCCTTGTGAAATAAAACTCCGACTTTCGTCAGAAGCGCCAGAGCCCGTTTTCCCATCAACCCGGAGAATGGGCTTTTTTGTATAAAAAAACTAAAATGATGATAGTGTCGTTTTCATGGCATATAACAATATATTGGCTATCATTAAATTGCAAATATCAGATAGTCAACGTCAATACCCGTCAAATAGAAATGGTCACTTATGAAAACGATCCCATGGCATCATATGCGTGAACCGATAAGCGGTCTTTCTCACTTACTGGGTGCCATCCTCTCTGTAGTCGCTCTCATTCTTTTATTACATCATGCCATAACTCTTGGGAATCCAACGGCTATTGTTGCTTTTTCAATCTATGGCCTTAGTCTTATCCTGCTGTATATGGCCAGTTCACTGTATCATCTTGTACCCGGCCCGCCTTCGGAAATCAGAACACTTCGTAAATTCGACCATACAATGATATACGTTTTGATCGCGGGAACGTACACCCCATTAATTTTGCTGGCGTTAAACGGTTATTGGAAATGGAGCTCTATAACCTGCATCTGGATTTTAGCTGCCATGGGTGTCATTATCAAGCTTGTTTGGTTCCGTGCTCCTCGCTGGCTTTCTACCCTGTTATACCTGGGTATGGGATGGCTGAGTGTAATAATTATGCCCGTCCTAATCAGAAACTTCGCAACAGCCGGACTCCTCTGGTTGCTGGCGGGCGGATTGGCTTATACGGTAGGAGCCATTATTTATGGAACAAAGAAGCCTGACCCGATACCAAAAGTCTTTGGATTCCATGAGATCTGGCACATCTTTGTATTAGTGGGCAGTTTTTGTCACTTCTGGTCAATCTACCATTATTTGCCTCCTGTCTAATCGACCAGAACTGTCCAAATAAAAAACGTATTAATCTGCTATTGCCCGTTCAAAGGCCGATACAATTTCATTTTGATTTACCAGTCCCTGTAACCTGCCTACTACTTTACCCCTCTTGTTATAAATCAGGATTGTGGGGATCTCTTTCAACTTTAATTCCTCATCAATCGTTGAGTTCTCTGTTAGTTGCACACTGTAAATATTTATTTTCTCATGATATTCACGTGCTGCGAGTCGTAACTTAGGTTTCATCAGATTACATGGCGGGCAATCATCCATCCAGAAATTAAAAACGACAGGTCTCTCATGAGCCTTCATTATTTCATGAACTTTTTCCTCAGTTATATCAATGATATGCTCATATGCAATAGTACGATATGCCGTCTCTGGGGTCATGGCTATCTCCGTTAATAAGTTTGTTGTTCTCGGGCTTCACATTGCCGGATCTTCCGCTCTGAAAGTACTATTGTTTCGTACTAACGCTGACAATACCGATTTGTGATGCAACGGACATAATCGATATCAGACCCGCTATCCCTTTCTTTATTATCAATCTATCTTTTTTACCCAGAAATGCTTTCTGAATTTTGCGTATTTATGCGCAAAAAAAGGCTTTTAATTCAAATTAGCCCAATTATTCCCTTCGAGAATCGAATATGAACGTAATTAGGGGGAGACGTTGTTTGCCCGATTGTGTAAATTAAGCACTACAGAACAAGATAATAACAGATGAGACTCAAAGTGGCGAAATCTCAAACGAAAGCAAAAGTGGCCAACAACAATACGAATACGTATGATTTCGATTTGATCATTGTCGGTGGAGGCTCTGCAGCTTTTTCCGGTGCTTTACGCGCCAGTGAACTTGGTGGAAAGGTTTTAATCATCAATGATGGTCTGCCAATCGGAGGAACCTGCGTCAATGTAGGCTGTATTCCATCAAAAACTCTTATTCGGGCCGGTGAGGCCAGTTATCATGCTTCTCATACTCATTTCGAGGGAATAGAGACTCACAGTGTCGTAACAGATTTCAAACGGGTTATTCAGCAACAAAAGGAACTGGTTGCTGACATGCGACAGGAGAAATATGTAGATGTCATTGATGACGATCCCAACATAAAATGGGTCAGGGGACGTGGCCGGTTCACTGATGAACACTCGGTTGAGGTGGGCGGGAAAGTCTATAGGGGACAATTTATTATGATTGCAACGGGCGCCCGTCCATTCATACCCATTGTTCCGGGTCTCAGCGAAGCTGGTTATCTGACTAATGAAACTGCCTATGAACTGGAAGAAAGGCCGGAACATCTGATCGTTCTTGGCGGCAGATACGTCGGTTTGGAAAATGCTCAGCTGTTCAGGCATTTAGGCTCAGCGGTAACCCTGCTCCAGCGATCCGATCGTATCCTTCCCAATGAATCATCCGATCTTACTGAGGATTTACATAAGTATCTGGAAGAAGAAGGGATACGTATCCTGACAGGGGTGGAGTTGGAAAAAGTGTATCCAATAGGCAACGAAGTTATTGTCCAAATACGCCACAAAGATAAGACGGAGCGGATCAAAGGGAGCCACATTCTGGCAGCTACCGGCAGGCAGGGAAACACCGACAAGCTGGGACTCGGAAATATAGGAGTTAAAATCCACGGACAGGGTTATGTCGCCGTTGATGAGACACTCCGAACCACACAGCCTCACATTTTTGCTGTAGGAGATGTCAACGGGGTGGCTCAATTTGTGTATACCGCTGCCTATGAGGGGCAGCTTGCTGCCACCAATGCTATAACCGGCACCCATCAAAAGCGGGATTTTTCGGTGATACCATGGGTCATTTTCACCGATCCACAGGTTGCCGGAGTAGGAATGGATGAATTACAGGCCGGAAGCGCCGGAATCGATTTTGGGGTATCCAAACTGGAACTTAGCCAGGTCCCGAGAGCACAAGTGGCGCGTGATACGCGTGGTTTTGTGAAGTTAATCCGTGATAAATCTAATGATCACCTGATAGGTGCGAGAATCCTTGCACCGGAAGGATCCGAGCTTCTCATGGAAATATCTCTGGCCATTCGCCACAACATCACGGTTAAAGAATTGATCAATGAATTTCACCCATACTTAACCCTCTCCGAGGCAATTAAACTTGCCGCTCTCAAATTTACAAAAGATGTAACCAGGCTGAGTTGTTGTGCGGTCTGAACTCAGAATGAATTTGTCCATTTAGATATAGCCGGGTATTCAAGCGAATATTACTGTTTTGGATAATTGTCGTGTGCCCGTCAATGTTCATCTCAATTGATTTAATATGGCTAATAGAGATTCGAACCAGAATCACTCGGTAGGGCTTAGCCGCGATCTGGGCCTCCTGGATATCACAATGATTGGGGTTGGTGCCATGATTGGCGCCGGTATATTTGTGCTCACGGGTCTGGCTGCCGGGACAGCAGGTCCCGCTTTGATCCTGGCCTTTGCGATCAACGGTGTGATTGCTGTTTTTACGGCCATGGTGTATGCCGAACTTGGTTCAGCCATCCCTGAGGCTGGCGGTGGATACTTATGGGTTAAAGAGGGACTCCCGGGACCAAATGCCTTTCTTGCCGGCTGGATGAGTTGGTTTGCCCATGCAGTGGCCGGCAGCCTTTATGCTCTTGGCTTTGGTTCATATCTGTTTTCGGTGCTTCAGGATTTCCACATGTCGGTGTTTGGTCTGCATGGGGAACTTGCTCAAAAGGTCCTGGCCGTTATCATTATCCTGATTTTCGTCGCCATTAATTTCAAGGGCGTTTCCGAGACCGGAATGGCCGGCAATATTGTCACTATATCAAAAGTGATAATCCTGATCATATTTATTATTAGCGGATTGTGGGCACTGTCAAGGCATCCGCAGTTTATGAGTCACTTTGTCCCTTTCAAACCCAAAGGATTCGGAGGAATAGTCAGTGCCATGGGGTTGACGTTTATCGCCTTTGAAGGGTACGAGATCATCGTACAAGCGGGGGAGGAAGTAAAAAACCCCCGTCAAACGATTCCAAAGGCTGTCTTACTATCGATGGCTATCGTATTGCCTATCTATATCCTGATTGCTTTTACAGCTATCGGAGCCGTTGACACCGGATCCAGCCTGCCTACGTACATATGGCTTGGCAATCACCAGGAACTTGGTATTGTCGAAGCGGCGAAGCAGTTCATGCCTCTCGGATCTTTTTTATTGACGCTGGGTGGTCTGCTGGCCACCATGAGTGCTTTGAATGCAACCACGTTCTCTTCCACACGGGTGGCGTTTGCAATGGGGCGCGACAAGAATCTGCCGGACCTCTTTTCACACATCAGCGAAAAAACGCGTACGCCTCATAAAGCCCTTATGTTCAGCGGTGCCCTGATCCTTTTTATGGCGGTGATCATCCCTCTTAAAGAGGTCGCTTCTGCCGCAGATATCATGTTTCTCTTCCTGTTCTTACAGGTTAATATTGCGGTCATCACCATTCGAAAGAAATATGGTGAGCGGCTTAAGTACGGATTCCTGGTACCTTTCTTTCCTGTTGTTCCAATCATTGGGGTCATCGCCAATCTCGGAATCGCGCTATACATGTTTCACTTCTCACCAACCGCCTGGTACTTCACAATTGCGTGGATTGCTGTCGGTTCCGTTATTTACTACCTGTATGCCAGGCCCAGGGAAGAATCCGAGGAAAGAACTCCTGTGGTTGTCGAAGAGCGGCTTCCCGATACGCTATCGGAACGCTATGAAGTTTTGGTACCCGTCGCCAACCCGACTTCACTAAATAATCTCCTTCCACCAGCCATCGAAGCTGCAAAAAGATACGACGGGGTTGTGATATTATTGAATGTAATATCGGTTCCTGATCAGTTGAACCTTTCCGCTGGTCGAAGGTATGTGGATCGATCACGGGAAGTTCTTCAGAAAGCACGTCAGCTCGTAGAAGATGCCGGAGCCGAGGCAGAAGTCCTCATCCGAATTGCTCACCGCCTGCCCGATGCCATCATCCAGACAGCGTTGGAACGTCAGGTCGATCTTATGGTGATGGGCTGGCGGGGAAAATCTTCCAGTGTTCGCGTAACCGTTGGAAGCAAGGCCGATTATATTATGGATGAAGTCAACTGCGACGTTCTGGTCGTTCAGCAGATGCAGAATCCTCCTTTTAAAAAGGTAGTCGTACCCGTCGCCAACCCCGGTACCGTTGAACAATTGCTGCGCAAGGCTGTATTGATTAACGAAAACAGCAAAAATGCCCGAATTGACTTGTTGCACGTCTTCCGGGATGCAATGCCGGAAGATGAAAAGGAAGCCTACAAAAGCCAGCTTAAAGGGATGATCCAAAAATTTCTCGACGAAAATACGGACGTGGCTGACCGTGTAAATTTCGTATTTGAAGATGCAACGAATGTGGTCGAAACCATCGTTCAAAAGTCGAAAGATTACGATGCGATTGTTCTGGGCGCCACCAATCCCAACTGGACCCAACGCCGGTTCCTGGTAGATAAACCGGTGACTATCGGGCAAAAGACCAACAAACCCGTTATGCTGGTCAGAACCCGCAGCAGCCAGGTTGAATTTGGCATGCAACGCTTCATGAATTACATGCAGGGCGGATATAAACGCATCAAACCATCATCGGAAAAGAAACTCGAGAAAGAAGGCATTCTCGCACCTAAAGGAGAACAACAGACGGCTGATCTGCATACACGGGTAAATAAAATTCCACTATTGCTATGCGGTATCCTTGCCATTGGTTCCTGTGTTCTTATGCTAATTGGCAGCGGCCACTTGTTAACATGGATTGGAATGATCACATTTTTCGTGGGTCTGGGATGGTTTACGCGGATTTCCATTAAGGGAACCATCACACAAAAAAGGCAGAAGCCACAGATGCAGGGCCATGGCCAGGGGATTCATGAGTAAAAGCCCGGACTATAACATCTGTCCGGACTTTTCCACCTTTGATTCAAAAAGTTGCAGTCAGAATTGACCTGAAAACTTTACCTTGCATGACTATGAAGGGTCTTTCGTGCTATCCACATATAATGCAGATATCGTTTCCCGGTAAAAATGGCACTGTCATAAACGGCTTTCTTGGCCCAGTCTTCTATAAAGATCCAGACAATGCAATACAACCATATGTAACCGATGTACGCCCACGGTATCGCCGTCACAAAAATGCCAAGACCCGCAATCAAGGCTGCGATCGCTTGCGTTGCGATGATCGCTGTCAGCAGAATCGGTGCGGGGAACGGGCGCCTGAAGAATGACTCCTTGGTTCGTGCCACAAACAGGGTAAGGTGCCCGGCAACCACCAGTTTCAGAAAGATGATCGTCTGTATCTGTGCAAGGCCTATATGAAACACATCACGTATCAGATATAGCAGGAAAAAGGTCTCAATAACGCCCACCGTACCTAAAACTGTTGCCACAGTAAGAACCCGTTTCATTTGCCAGCGTACCGGCTTCGGATCCAGCCAGGTGTGGTCTTCGGCTATCGTCATGATGGGCAGGTCGTTAAGCAATGCAAGCAGGATGATCATGACAGCCGTAATCGGATAGAAATTAAAGACCATCATCGCCAGTACCATAAAGAGCATGATTCGTATCGTCTCCGTGATACGATAAATGGCATAACTATTCATCCGTTCGAATATCCGGCGCGCCTCTTCGACTGCCTTAATTATGACGGATAAACCGGGTGCTGTCAGAACCAGATCAGCGGCGCTTCGGGCGGCATCAGCGGCACCGCTCACGGCAATACCGACATCG
>Ga0102953_1000334_pt1 | contig 33727 bp, 46 predicted proteins | sample SalPon2A_C_D2_MG_FD_78509 | JGI IMG/M metagenome (GOLD analysis project Ga0102953, IMG submission 78509) | Soil microbial communities from South San Francisco under conditions of wetland restoration - Salt Pond MetaG R2A_C_D2_MG | ecosystem: Environmental > Terrestrial > Soil > Wetlands | place... | reverse complement strand
TCGGCCTTGGAACTATCCGCCTTGGCCTTCGGCGCCTCCTCGCTGCGCACCTCTTCGGCCACTTCCTCCAGCACCTGCTTGGGCGCTTTGGCCGCGCGACGGCGACGAGGCTGCTTCTCCTCGGCAAACGGGTCGTTCTCCGAGCCGACCAGCATGATGAGAGCCATCTCGGCCCCATCGCCCCGACGCGGGGCCATGCGCATAATGCGCGAGTAGCCGCCGGGCCGTTCCTTGTAGCGCTCCGCCAGTTCGCCGAAGAGATTGGCCATGGCGGTCTTGCTCTTCACGAAGCTCAACGCGCGCCGCCGGGCCGCCAAGTCACCCTGCTTGCCCAGCGTGATCATGTGGTCCAGTGGCTTGCGCAGTTCCTTGGCCCGCGCCACCGTGGTGCGGATCTGGCCCTGCTCCAGCAGGGACGTCACCATATTGCGCATCATTGCGCGCCGATGGGCGGATTTAACGCCCAGAGCGCGGCCGGATTTCAGGTGTCGCATGCGGCCCTTGTCGTTACATCATCTCACTACTGGGCTGGCTCACCACGGGCTTGTTCTTGGGGTCGAACCCCTCGATCTTCATGCCCAGGCTGAGGCCCATCGTGGACAAGATGTGCTTGATCTCGTTCAGTGATTTGCGACCGAAGTTCTTGGTCTTAAGCATCTCCGCCTCAGTCTTCTGCACCAGTTCACCGATCGTTTCGATCTTGGCGTTCTGGAGACAGTTGATCGAGCGCACGGATAGCTCTAACTCGCTCACCGGTCGGTACAGGTTGTCGTTCATCAGGCCCGCCTCCGGCTCGATCAGCCGTTCCTCGGAGGGCACCGCTTCATCGAAGTTGATGAAGATGGTGAGGTATTCCTTGAGGATCTTGGAGGCATAAGCCAGTGCATCTGTGGGGTCCATCGCACCATTGGTCCAGATCTCGAAGATCAGCCGGTCGTAATCCGTCTTCTGGCCAACCCGCGCGTTCTGCACTTCATAGTTGATACGCTTGATGGGGGTGTGCACCGAATCCAGGTAGATCACGTCCGTTGGCAGGTCCTCGGACTGGTTCTCCTCTGCCGTCACGTAGCCGTGGCTGGTCGTGACGAAGATGCGCATCTCCAGTTGCCCGCCCTCGTCCAGCGTGGCGATCACCTGGTCGGGATTCATCACCTCCACCCGTCCGCCCGTCACGATGTCACGCGCCCGGAGCTGCGCGGGGCCAACGCCCACCAACTCCAGCTCGTGCACGCCTTCCTCAAGCTGCTTGAGCTGCAGGGCCTTGAGGTTCAGGATGATCTGGACGACGTCCTCCTGCACGCCGGTGATCGCCTCGAACTCGTGCGAGACGCCCGTGATCTTCACGGCGATCGGCGCACAACCCTGCAGAGAAGACAGCAGGACGCGCCGGAGGGCATGGCCGATGGTGATGCCGAACCCCTTCTCCAACGGCTCGATGATGAATCGGCCGTAGCTGGGGGAATACGTAGCCGAATCCACTTCGGCCCGCTTCGGTCGCTGCAGTGCTTCCCAGTTCCTGGTATACATCCACACTCTCCATCGGTTTGCGGCGCTAGCGGGAGTAGAGCTCCACGATCAGCTGCTCCTGGATGGGCAGCGTTATCTCTTCCCGCTTGGGTTCGGAGACGACCTTGGCCGTGAAGTTTTTGGCGTCAACCTGCAGCCAACTCGTCGTGCCCTTGCGCAGGGACGCCTCTATCGCACTGACAACCTGCGGGATCTTGCGGCTCTTTTCGCGCACGCTGATCTCGTCATCCACCCGCACCTGCATGGACGGAATGGTCGCCTTCTTGCCGTTCACGCGGATGTGACCGTGCTTGACGAACTGCCGGGCCTCCGCCCGCGAAGAGGCGAAGCCCACCCGGTAGACCGCGTTGTCCAGGCGCAGTTCCAGCAGCCGCAGCAGTTGCTCGCCGGTCATGCCCTTGCGGCGGTAGGCTTCGTCGAAGAAGCGCTTGAACTGCTTCTCCAGCATGCCGTAGATGCGCTTGACCTTTTGCTTCTCCCGCAGTTGCTGGCCGAATTCGGAAACCTTGCGGCGGAAACTGCTGCCGTGTTGGCCGGGGGGATAGCTACGCTTCTCGATGGCACACTTATCCGTATAGCAGCGGTCGCCCTTGAGAAAGAGCTTCACGCCTTCACGCCGGCATTGGCGGCATACGGATCCTAGGTATCGGGCCAAGGGGCTGCTCCTCTGTCGTTAGCCTCTGTCGTTTTCCATTGCGCCGGCCACGGGGCCGGGTTCCATCCCGCCGTGCCGCCTCAGATGCGTCGCATCTTGGGCGGCTTGCAGCCGTTGTGCGGCACGGGCGTCACGTCACGGATCGTGGTGATCTTCAATCCTTCGGCCGAAAGCGCGCGCAGGGCCGCCTCGCGACCCGAGCCAGGACCCTTCACGTGCACGTCGATCTGGCGCATACCATGCTCCTTGGCCTTGCGCACAGCATCTTCCGTAGCCGTCTTGGCGGCAAACGGCGTGCTCTTGCGCGAGCCGTGAAAGCCCACAGCGCCCGTGCTCGACCAGGACACCAGATTTCCCTGGGGGTCGGTGAACGTGACGATCGTGTTGTTGAACGTGGCCGTAATGTGGCACACGCCCACCGGCACGTTCTTCTTTTCCTTGCGCTTGGTCGCGCTGCGTTTACCCCTGGCCATGCATCTCCTGGAAGCGTGAGGAGGCACCGCGGCGGCCAACCGGCCGCCGCGGCCGCGCTATTTCTTGCTGCCGATCTTGTGCCGCGGGCCCTTGCGGGTGCGGGCGTTGGTCTTGGTGCGCTGCCCGCGCACGGGCAGTCCGCGGCGGTGCCGCAGGCCCCGGTAGTTGCCCAGATCCATCAGCCGCTTGATGTTGAGCTGTATCTCGCTGCGCAACTCGCCCTCGATCCGGTAATCGCCCATGATCTCCCGCAGCTTGGAGATCTGATCATCGGACAGGTGGTCCGGACGCTCGCTCTCGCCGATCCCCGCACGCTCCAGGATCTTCTTGGAGCTGGTGCGGCCGATCCCATAGATGTAGGTCAGCGCTACGATCATGCGCTTGTTCGGAAGATCAACGCCTGCAATGCGGGCCACAGGTCACTCCTTCGGCTGTTGGGTTAGCCTTGCCGCTGCTTGTGCTTGGGGTTCGAGCAGATCACACGCAAGACTCCGCGCCTGCGGATCAGCTTGCAGTGATCGCACATCTTTTTCACCGAGGATCGTACTTTCATCCCGCCCTCGCGGCTGTTGTGCCACCGGCATTCAAGCGCCGGAGGCTGGTGTTACTTGCTTCGATAGGTGATGCGGCCCCGAGTCAAGTCATACGGCGACATTTCCACCGTCACCTTGTCTCCCGGCAGGATGCGGATGTAGTGCATGCGCATCTTGCCCGAGATATGGGCCAGTATCCTGTGCCCATTGGGCAGTTCCACCCTGAACATCGCATTGGGAAGCGACTCGACCACCGTCCCTTCCACCTCAAGACTGTCTTCCTTCGGCAAACGCCCCTCCTCGCCCTGGGACCCGCGCGCCGGGCGCGACCTCTTCGGCCGTGGCCGGGGCACCTAGTACCTCTCAGCGAAAATGGCTTCAATCTGCTCGCTCACATCCTGCATCGAGCCCAACGCATTGACTCCGTGTAGCAAGTCGCGCTGCCGGTAGAAGCCAATCAGCGGTTCCGTATCGCGCCGGTAGGTCTCCATCCGGGTGCGGATGCGATCTTCCTGGTCATCCTCGCGCTGAATCAGTGCCTCGCCGCATACATCGCAGATACCTGCGGTGCGTGGCGGGTTGAACTTCACGTGCCATTCGCCGTGCCCCTTTGGACACACGCGCCGCCCCACCAGTCGCTCCACCAGTATCCCCAGTTCGATCTCGAAGTTGATCACCGCGTCGATCGGCTTGGCCTTCGCGGCCAGGGCTTGCTCCAGCGCATCGGCTTGCTTCACGGTGCGCGGGAACCCGTCCAGAATGAATCCGTTCTCGCAATCGTCCTGTTCAATGCGCTCTAGCAACAAATCAATCACCAGTTGGTCCGGCACAAGTCCGCCGGAATCCATGTAACCCTTGGCCTCGCGGCCCAATTCGGTCCCATCCCGCACGGCTTGCCGCAGGAGGTCGCCGGTGGATACCTGGGGGATACGCCGCGTTTCCTGCAGGCGTTTGGCCTGCGTGCCCTTGCCGGAGCCGGGCGGACCGAGGAAGATCACCCGCATGGCCGCTCAAATCCGCAACGTGCGCATGCCAGTACGACGCTTGCTCTTCTTCAGGAACCCATCGTAGTTCCGGTTCAGCAGGAATGCCTCGATGGATCGCACGGTATCCAACCCCACACCCACCACAATCAGAAGCGCCGTACCGCCGAAGAAGAAGGGCACGTTGAGTACGCTGAACAGCATCACCGGCAACACACACACGGCCGCCAGGTAGATGGCGCCGCCGAACGTGATGCGCGTGAGCACCTGATTGATGTATTCAGCGGTCTTCTTGCCAGGCCGGATGCCAGGAATGTATCCGCCGAACTTCTTCATCTCATCAGCGATCTTGACCGGATTGAACTGGATCGCCGTGTAGAAGAAGCAGAAGAAAAAAATCATCATAACATAAAGCGTATTGTACAGGAATGCTGTCGGCCGCAGCAGCCCACTGATTGACTGCACCCAGGGAATCTGGATGAATCCGGTGATCGTGGCCGGGAAAGCCAGGATCGACGAGGCAAAGATCGGCGGAATCACACCGGCGGAGTTGATCTTCAGCGGCAGGTATGAGCTTTGCCCGCCATACATGCGGTTGCCCTGCTGCCGCTTTGCATACTGCACGGCAATGTTGCGCGTGGAGGTCTCCATGAAAATCACTGCGAAGACCACCGCCACCATGATCACGATCACCACGCCCAGCGTGAACGGCGCAAGCTGGCCAGCCTGCACCATGCGCACCGAGTTGAAGCTGGCCGAGGGAATGGCAGCCACGATACCCGCGAAGATGATCAACGAGATACCGTTACCCACACCGCGCTCGTTGATCTGCTCGCCGATCCACATCAGGAACGCCGTGCCCGCCGTCAGCGTAATCACGGTCATGATGCGGAAGCCCCACGGGTGCACCGTGGAGATGACGATCGCCGCGCCGTCCGGAGCGGACATGCTCTGCAGGCCCACCGCGATGCCGAAGCCCTGAATCACACTCAGGGCGATCGTGCCATAGCGGGTGTACATAGTGATCTTCTTGCTCCCCGCCTCACCCTCACGGCTCAGCCGCTCCAGGTAGGGGAAGACCACCGTGAGCAACTGGATAATGATGGACGCGCTGATGTAGGGCATGATCCCCAGCGCGAACACCGTGAGGCGCTTCAGGGCGCCGCCGGAGAACATGTCGAAGAACGAGAAAATCGTCCCTTCCTGAGCACGGAAGAACGCGGCCAATGCCGAGGCATCGATCCCGGGCGTCGGAATGTGTGCGCCCAGCCGGAACACCACCAGCATCAGCAACGTAAAGATGATGCGGTTGCGGAGTTCCTCGATCCGGAATGCGTTCTGAAACGTGCTCAGCATGGCTCGGCTAGGCCTCGATCACGATGGCTTGGCCGCCAGCCGCCTGGATCTTTTCCAAGGCGGAGCGACTGAACTTGTGCGCGTGCACGGTGACGGCTCGCGTCAGCTCGCCCGTGCCCAGCACCTTCACCGGCAACCCGATATCGCGGATGGCATTGGCTGCTGCCAGATCGGCCGGGCCCACCTCCACCTTTTCCGCCAGCGCCGGCCGCTTGGTCAGGTCGGACAGGTTGACGATGTGGAACTGGGCCTTGAACGGGTTCTTGAAGCCCCGGCGCGGCAACCGCCGACGCAGTGGGGTCTGCCCGCCCTCGAAGCCCGGCTTGACGGTGCCCCGGGCCTTCTGGCCCTTCTGCCCACGCCCGGCCGTCTTGCCCAGGTTGCTGCCGGGGCCCCGGCCCTTGCGCTTGGGCGCATGGGTCGAGCCCGGCGGTTTTTCCAGTTGGTGCAGCTTCATGCGCGCCTTTTCAGTCCTTGCGTCGCGTCGCCGCCTCGGGCGGGTCAGCCTGGATGAGGTGCTTGACCTTGAAGATCATGCCGCGCACGGCCGGGGTATCCTCCAGCTCCCGCTCCTGGTTCATGCGGGTAAGGCCGAGACCCTTCATCGTTGCGCGCTGATCCGGCGGGCAGCCGATAGGGCTGCGCACCATTTTAACCTTCACCTTGCTCACGGGGCGCTGCTCCTCTGCTAACTGGCGGTGGCGGTGGCCTTGGGAGCCGGCCGCAGCCGCTCCATGGGAACCCCGCGCCGCTCGGCGATTTCGTCGAACGACTTCAGCTCATACAGGGCATGCAAGGCAGCCTTGAGCACGTTGTGCGGATTGTTGGAGCCCTGCGTCTTGGCGCTGACGTCCGCGATGCCCGCAGCCTCCATCACCGCGCGCACGGGCCCCGAGGCGATGACGCCCCGACCCACCACGGCCGGTTTCATGACCACGCGGGCCGTGCCGAAGCGACCGATCATCGGGTGCGGGATCGTGCGACCGTCGATAACGACAGGCTTCATGCCTTTCGTGGCCCGCTCGATGCCCTTGCGGATGGCCTCGGTCACCTCGTTGGCCTTTCCGAGGGCGAAACCCACCCGCCCCTGGCCATTGCCCACCACGACCAGCGCGCTGAAGCTGAAGCGCCGACCGCCTTTCACCACTTTGGCCACACGGCTGATCTTGATCACCTTCTCGATCAGCTCGGGGCGGTCACCCGTTCGTTCCGTCAAAGCCTCACCTCGTTCTCATTCATCATGCAGGGTCGCTCACGCAGCCGGACTCAGAACTTCAGCCCGGCCTCCCGCGCACCATCAGCCAGGGCCTGTACGCGCCCCATGTAACGGTTGCCACCGCGATCGAACACGACTGCGGATACACCCCGCTGCTTCAGGCGCTCGGCGATGGCCTTACCCACAACGGTGGCCGCCACCTTGTTGCCCGTGGAACCCTGGATGCTTTCGCGCAGTTCCTTCTCGCAGGTGGAGGCGGCGGCGACGGTTTGCCCCGCCAAGTCGTCCACGGCCTGCACGTAGATATGCTTGGCCGAGCGAAACACACTCAGCCGCGGCCGCTCCGCATTGCCCTTGATGACCTTGCGGATGCGGTATTGCCGTCGCTTGCGCCGCTCGAGGCGGCTCATTGTCGATGCCATGGTGGCTACACCCTCGCCCTTCGGCCTTACTTCTTCCCGGTTTTGCCGGCCTTGCGCCGAATCCGTTCGCCCTCGTAGAGCACGCCCTTGCCCTGGTAGGGCTCGGGCGGCCGGATGGCCCGAATGGATGCGGCAGTCTGTCCAAGCACCACGTTGTCATGGCTGGACAGCACGATCAGGTTGTTGTTGCCCTCCACCTGCGCACTCACTTCGCTGGGCAACGCATACTTGACAGGATGCGAGAAACCCAGGCTCAGTTCCAGATTCTGCCCCTGCACCGCGGCGCGATACCCCACACCGACCAACTGCAGGCGCCGCGTGAACCCTTCCGATACCCCGTGCACCATGTTAGCCAGGCAGGCCTGCACCGTTCCCATCAGTGCTCGGGAGCGGGCGTCATTGAGGTAGTCGGCCTTGACGTGGATTTCCGAATCTCCCACGTCCAGGTCCACGAGTTCAGGCACGCTGAACTGATTCTGCCCCTTGGGGCCCTTCAGGCGCACCACGTGCTCCTGGTATTGCACCTCCACGCCCTTGGGGATGGCGATCGGTCGCTTGCCTACTCGGGACATGTTCGCTTCTCGGCTCCGCTCGTCTTGCTGAAGTGCTGCACGCGCTGCGTCGTTGCTCCGGCCTCGTCTACCAGACGTGGCACAGCACCTCGCCGCCCACCTTCTGGTCGCGGCAGGATAGATCCGTCAGCACACCCTTGGACGTGGTGACGACCGCGATGCCCTGGCCATTCCAGATCGGCTCGAGATCGCCGTAGCCCTGGTGGCGCCGCAGCCCGGGGCGGCTGACCCGCTCCAGCCCCCGGATCACACTCTCGCCACGCTTGTCGTACTTCAGGGTCACCTCGATGCGCGGATGTCCGCGATCGTCGTCGTACGTGAGGTAATCCTCGATGAAGCCTTCTTCCTTGAGCACCCGCGCAATTTCCACCTTGAGCTTGGAGGAGGGGCTGTCCACGCTGGCGTGCTTGCGCATCAGCGCATTGCGGATGTGCGTAAGGAAGTCGGCAATAGGATCCGTCATGGACATCGGGTGTTACTCCTCAGGTGCGTGCTGGGCATCACCAACTGGCCTTGATCACGCCGGGCAGTTCGCCGCTCAGCGCCCGCAGGCGGAAGCAGATCCGGCACATGCCGAATTTGCGGATGAAGCTGCGCGGTCGCCCGCAGTAGCGGCAGCGGTTGTGGGCGCGCACCGCGAACTTGGGCTTGCGCTTTGCCGCGGCGATCATGCTTTTCTTGGCCATGGCTCCTGTCTCTCAATCTCTCCGAACGGCGCGCCCGGGGTTACCGGTCTCGGGCTTCCGTGTGATTCGCCGCAGTCTCAGTTCTTCCGGAAGGGCAGGCCGATCAATTCAAGCATCCGAAAGGCCTCCTCGTCCGTCTTGGCACTGGTGTGCACGGTCACGTTCATCCCGCGGATCTGGTCGATGTCGTCGAAGCTGATCTCTGGGAAAATGATCTGCTCACGCACGCCCACGGTATAGTTCCCGTGCCCATCGAACGACCGCCGCGGCAGCCCGCGAAAGTCCCGCACCTGGGGCAGCGCAATGGCGATGAAGCGATCCAAGAACTCCCACATCATCTTGCGCCGCAGCGTGGTCATCAGGCCCACGGGCATGCCTTCGCGCAGCTTGAAGTTAGCGATGGACTTCTTCGCGTGCCGCACCATTGGCTTCTGCCCGGTGATCTTGGTCAGCTCGATCTCGGCCGATTCCAGGATCTTCGCGTTCTGGGCAGCTTGGCCCACGCCCATGTTCACCGTGATCTTGACCAACCCCGGCACCTGCATGGAGCTCTTGTACTTGAACTCCGACATCAGTGCCGGGACGACCTCTTGCTTGTACTTTTCCTGCAGCCTGGACACGGCTTCCTCAACTGATGGCTGGGGGGAGCGCATCTGCGCCCCCGCGTGGCGCCTACTTCCTGCGCGCCTGATAGTAGCGGCACTCCGCTGGTTTCTCACACAGCTTGCGCACGCCGCGGTCGCAGCTCTCGCAGTACTTCAGCAGATTGGACAGGTGGATCGGCGATTCCATGGAGAGAATGCCGCCGGACTCACCCTGGCGCCGCGGCTTGGTGTGCCGCTGCACCATGTTCACTTCCTTGATGAGTGCGGTGCTGTGCCGCAGATCCACCTGCAGCACTTCGCCCGTCTGGCCTTTGGCCTTGCCGGAGATGACCTGCACCCGATCGCCCTTCTTGATGCGGGACTTCCTGATCTTCGGTTGCGCTGCGCCTGTCATAGCGTCTTCCTGCTGCTCCGGGCGGACCCGATCACAGCACCTCGGGGGCCAGAGAAAGAATCTTGATGAATTGCCGGGCCCGCAGCTCGCGACCCACCGGGCCGAAGATGCGGGTGCCGATCGGTTCCTTCTTGCTGTCGATCAGCACGGCTGCATTCTCGTCGAACTTGATGTACGAGCCGTCAGCGCGGCCGACTTCCTTGGCCGTGCGCACGATCACCGCGCGCACGACATCGCCGGCCTTGATACGGCTGTTGGGCGCCGCCTCCTTCACGGAAGCGACCACGACGTCGCCGATGGTCGCATAGCGCCGTCGGGAGCCGCCCAGCACCTTGATGCACATCAACTGCTTGGCGCCGGTGTTGTCCGCCACCCGCAGGTACGTCTGCATCTGAATCATGACTGCCTGTCGCCTCTTATGCGATCGCCGGGTTCATGCTTGGTGCCTGCCCAAGCGGTCATCAAATCTGCTCGGACCGGCGCACCACTTCCACCAGCCGCCAGCGTTTGAGACGGCTCAGGGGGCGGCATTCCATGATGCGAACAATATCGCCCACGTTGCCGGCGTTCTCCTCGTCGTGAGCGTGGTACCGCTTGGAGCGGCGCACCACTTTACCGTAGAGAGGATGGCGCACCGTGCGCTCCACCTTCACGACCAGGGTCTTGTCGTTCTTGTTGCTCACCACCACGCCCTGGCGCACTTTGCGCTGCGCGGTTCGCTGCGGTGCTTCAGCCTTGGCTTGCGGCATGGGCTTGGATCTCGTTGATAATCGTCTTGGCGCAGGCGATCTGGCGGCGCATGGCGCGAATGGCGCTGGAGTTGGTCGTCTGCCCGATGGCCTGACTGCAGCGCATCCGGAACAGTTCCTCTTGCCACGCTGTCACGCGTCCCCCCAGTTCCTCCACGGAAAGCTGGCGCATTTCGGTCGGCTTCATGGGCTCCTAGGCTCCGCGCTTCACGATCGTCGTCTTGATGGGCAGCTTGTAGGAAGCCAGGCGCAGGGCGCTCACGGCCACCTCTTCGTCCACCCCATCCATCTCGAACAGGATCCGTCCCGGCTTGACCACGGCGGCCCAGTGATCCACGGCGCCCTTGCCCCCGCCCATGCGCACCTCGGCTGGCCGCCGGGTGATGGGCTTGTCGGGAAAGACGCAGATCCAGATCTTGCCGCGGCGCTTCATTTCGCGCGTCAACGCGCGCCGGCTGGCCTCGATCTGGCGAGCGGTGACGTGCCCGCGGCCCACGGCCTGCAGGCCATAGGAGCCGAAGTTCAGCTCCCCGCCACCGGCCGCATTGCCTTTCATGCGGCCTTTCATCTGCTTGCGAAACTTGGTGCGCTTGGGCATCAGCATGGGTCAGACCTCACCGGGCTCCGGCGCGGCGACGCAGCAGCCGCGGCTGTTGGTATTCCTCGCCCCGGTACACCCACACCTTGACGCCGATGAGGCCGTAGGTGGTGAGCGCTTCCGTGGTGCCGTAGTCGATTTCCGCGCGCAGCGTATGCAGGGGCACGCGTCCTTCACGCACCCACTCGGTGCGCGACATTTCCGCGCCGTTGAGCCGCCCGGCCACCATGATCTTGCAGCCCTGGATATTCAGCCGCATAGCCGAGGCCAGCGCCCGCTTGATGGCGCGCCGGAAGGCGATGCGACGCTCGAGCTGGGTGGCGATGTTCTCGGAGATCAGTTGCGCATCGATTTCCGGGCGCTTGACCTCCTTGATGTTCACCGTCACGTCCGTCTTGCTGAGCTTCTGCAACTCCGCCTTGAGCTGATCGGCAGCCTCGCCCTTGCGCCCGATAATGATGCCGGGACGCGAGGCGAAGATCGTGAGCCGGATTTTTTGCGCCGCCCGTTCCACCTCAACCCGCGAAACGCCCGCGTGCTTGAGGTTCTTCTTGATGTAGCGCTGCAGCTTGACGTCCTGTTCCAGCAGATTGGCGTAGGTGCGGTGATCCGCAAACCACTTGCTGGTCCAGTTTTTCGTCAGGCCCAGACGGAACCCGATCGGATTGACTTTCTGACCCACTGGGTGCTCCTTGCCTTGGCGGAATGGGCCGCTAGCCCACCGCCAGCGTGATGCGGCTGCTGCGTTTGCGAATCGGCGTGGCACGCCCCATGGCCCTTGGCCGCCAGCGGCGCAGGGTCGGCCCGGCATCCACGAATGCCCGACGCACAGTGAGACTGTCCACGTCCAGGTCCTGGTTGTGCTGTTCCGCGTTGGCGATGGCGGACTTGAGCAGGTTCTTGACCACGGGCGATGAACGCTTGGGCGTGGCATCCAGGATGCCCAACGCCTGCACCACGTTCTTGCCCCGGATCAGGTCCACCACCAAGCGCACCTTGCGCGGGGAAATGTGAATGCCTTTGGCGGTCGCCGAATAGGTCGTCGGCTCTGTCGGTTGCTCTGCCATGCTGCCCGTCTCCAATGCTGCCTGTCGCCGCTATGCTAGCGGCTGGCGCGGCGGTCCGCCTTTGTGGTGTGGCCGCGATAGGTACGCGTGGGCGAAAATTCGCCCAGCTTGTGGCCCACCATGTTTTCCGTGATGAACACGGGAATAAACTTGTTGCCGTTGTGCACGGCCAGGTTCAGCCCCACAAATTCCGGGAGAATCACCGAGCGTCGCGACCAGGTGCGGATCAGGCGCCGGTCGTCCGTCTCCTTGGCCCGCTGCACCTTGATCAGCAGGTGATCATCCACAAAGGGCCCTTTCTTCAGCGATCGAGGCACGGTTCCTCCAGACTGCGCTGCGGCTTACCAACGGCCGAAATTCGGTTCGGTGACATCTACTTGGCCCGGCGACGCACGCGCATCGCGTCGGTGCGTTTGTTCTTCCGCGTGCGATAGCCCTTGGTCGGCTTGCCCCAAGGGGTCACAGGATGGCGACCTCCGGAGGTCTTGCCCTCGCCCCCGCCGTGCGGGTGGTCGATGGGGTTCATGGCCACGCCGCGCACGGTGGGCCGCACGCCCATCCAACGCTTGCGACCGGCCTTGCCAATCTCCAGATTCGAATGGTCCGCGTTGCCCACGGAGCCGATGGTCGCCATGCATTCCAGCCGCACGCGGCGGATCTCCCCGGAGCGCAGCCGGATCTGGGCATAGGGCTCATCCTTGGCGGCCAGGGTCACCGAGGTGCCCGCCGCTCGCGCAATCTGTCCGCCCTTGCCCGGCTTCAACTCCACGTTGTGCACCTGCGTGCCCAGCGGAATCGCCCGCAGGGGCATGGCATGGCCCACCTTGATCTCCGCACCCTCGCCGGACCGCACCTCATCGCCCACGTTGAGGCCCTGGGGCGTGAGAATGTAACGCTTCTCGCCATCTGCGTACACCACCAGCGAGATGCGGGCGTTGCGGTTCGGATCGTACTCGATGCTTGCCACACGTCCCGGCACACCCGGCTTGTCGCGCTTGAAGTCCACCACGCGATAACGGCGCTTGTGGCCACCGCCTTTGTGGCGCACGGAGATGTGGCCGTGGTTGTTGCGCCCGCCCTTCTTGTGCAGGGGACGCAGCAGCGACCGTTCCGGCTCGTTCGTCGTGAGGTCGCTGAAGTCCGCAACGCTCATGCCACGCCGTCCGGGCGAGGTCGGGTTGTATCTGCGAATTGCCATTGCTGCTCTCAGCCTTCAGGCCGTCGCACCCCGCAACGGGGAACGATCAGGCGCCCTCAAAGTATTCGATGCGGTCGCCCTCCTTGAGGGTAACCATGGCCTTCTTCCAGTCCGGGCGGCGGCCCGCGAAGCGACCCATCCGCTTTTTCTTGCCGCGGGTGTTCACGGTGTTCACACGCAGAACCGTCACTTTGAACAGATCCTGCACCACCCGCTTGATCTCGATTTTGTTCGCGTCGCGATCCACCAGAAAGGTGACTTGGTTGAAAGTCTCCTTCTGGATCACGGATTTCTCCGTCAGATGCGGCGCCTTCAATACCTTGATGTTCATGCGCTCAGTCTCTCCTGCAGGGCCAGCATGGCCTGACGGGTCACCAGCACCTTGCTGTAGAGCAGCAGGTTGTACACGTTCAACTGCCCGTGGTGCACCACCACGACACTGGGAAGGTTGCGCGCGGCCAGAGCCAAATTCTCGCCGATCTCGTGCGTAACGATGAGGGCTTCGGGCGCCTCCACGGCCGCCAGCCAAGCCGCAAATTCCTGCGTCTTGTGGCTGGCCGGCTCGATGGCATCCAGCACGACCAACTGCCCCTGGCGCAGCTTTTCCGCCAGGGCACCGCGAAGGGCCGCCTTGCGCACCTTCTTGTTCAGCTTGATGTCGTGGCTGCGCGGAATAGGCCCGTGCACGATCCCGCCCCCCCGCCGCTGGGTGGCCTTGCGGTCACCAGCACGAGCATTGCCCGTGCCCTTCTGGCGATAGAGCTTGCGCGTGCTGCCCGAGACCTGGCTGCGGGTCTTGGTCGCGTGCGTGCCCTGACGCAGCTTCGCGCGCTGGTAGACGACCGCGTCCTTGACCAGGAACGGGTTGTAAGAGGCCTCGGTGAGACCGTCCTCCAGCACAAGCGGCTCTGCCTGCGAGCGATCCATCTTGATGACGCTAACCTGACCCATTGCGCTTCTTCCCAGTTACTCGGTGCCTGCACTGCCCGCGCCGTGCGCCTGTCGGCGCCCGATGCCGTTGGTCGATGAGCGCGGCAGGTGCCGCGGCCGACTGCATTCGCGCGAGACCCAGTCTCGCGCTTCCCGCCGCTAGTCCTGCTTCATCGTGATGTCCACCCCTGCGGAGATGTCCAGGCGCATCAGCGCATCCATCGTCTGCGGGGTCGGGTCGATGATGTACATCAACCGTTTGTGGGTGCGGGTCTCGAACTGCTCCCGCGACTTTTTGTCCGCATGCGGCGAACGCAGCACGGTGACGATCGTGCGCTGCGTCGGCAACGGAATGGGTCCGTTGACCTCCGCGCCGGTGCGCTTCACGGCGTTGACGATCTCCCGCACCGTCTGGTCCAGGAGGTTGAAGTCGTACGCCTTGAAGCGGACTTTGATTCGTTGCGTCATCGTGCGTCCCTGATGCTGCGCCGGTTGCCGGTGCGGATCACTTCGTCACTTCCGAGATCACGCCCGAGCCGATGGTACGGCCGCCTTCGCGGATAGCGAAGCGCAGCTCGGGTTCCATGGCGATGGGGGTGATCAGGGAAACGGTGATCGCCACGTTGTCGCCGGGCATCACCATTTCGGTGCCTTCCGGCAATTGAACGATGCCCGTCACGTCCGTCGTGCGGAAGTAGAACTGCGGGCGGTAATTGTTGAAGAACGGCGTGTGACGGCCGCCTTCGTCTTTGGTCAGCACGTACACCTGACCTTTGAAATCCGTGTGCGGGGTGATGGAGCCGGGTTTGGCCAGCACCTGCCCGCGTTCAATATCCTCACGCTTGGTGCCGCGCAGCAGCACGCCGATATTGTCACCGGCGCGGCCCTCATCCAGCAGCTTGCGGAACATCTCCACGCCCGTGACCACCGTAGACGTGGTGGCCTTGATCCCGACGATCTCCACCGTATCGCCCACCTTGACGATGCCCCGCTCCACGCGGCCGGTGGCCACGGTACCGCGCCCGGAGATGGAGAACACGTCCTCGACGGGCATCAGGAAAGGCTTGTCGATGTCGCGCGTGGGCTGGGGGATATAGCTGTCCACCGCTTCCAGCAGCTCGATGATCGACTTGTACTCTTCGGCCGCCGGATCCTCGCTCGTGGATTCCAGCGCCTTCAGCGCCGACCCTTTCACGATCGGAATGTCGTCGCCAGGGAAGTCGTAGCTGCTGAGCAGCTCGCGAATTTCCAGTTCCACCAGTTCCAGCAGTTCCGGATCGTCCACCATGTCCACCTTGTTCATGAACACGACGATGTACGGAACGCCGACCTGGCGGGCCAGCAGGATGTGCTCCCGCGTCTGCGGCATGGGGCCGTCCGCCGCGGACACCACCAGGATCGCGCCGTCCATCTGAGCCGCGCCGGTGATCATGTTCTTCACGTAGTCGGCGTGGCCAGGGCAGTCCACGTGCGCGTAGTGGCGCTTGTCCGTGGAGTATTCCACGTGCGCGGTGGCGATGGTGATGCCGCGGGCCTTCTCCTCCGGCGCCTTGTCGATCTGATCGAACGCGGTGAAGTTGGCCATCTTCTTCAGCGAGGACACCTTGGTGATCGCGGCGGTCAGCGTGGTCTTGCCATGATCGACGTGACCGATCGTCCCGATATTGACGTGGGGCTTCGATCGATCGAATTTCTCCTTGGCCATCGCTCCCTCTCTCCTGTGCTCTGGTTCCGGTTGGACGTGGGACGCGTTCGAAACGGCGCGCCAGCTCCCGCCTTAGCCCGCCTTGCGGGCCATCAGTTCCTCGGAAAGGGTGCTGGGCACCCGCTCGTAGTGAGAAAACTGCATGGTATAGGTGGCTCGCCCCTGCGTCATGGAGCGCAGGGTAGTGGAGTAGCCGAACATTTCCGAGAGCGGCACATCCGCATTGATGACCTGCGCCCCGGAGCGCTCCTCCATACCCTTGATGCGGCCCCGACGCGAGTTCAGGTCGCCCATCACGTCGCCCATGTACTCGCTGGGCACCACCACTTCTACCTTCATGACAGGCTCAAGCAACACCGCTTTGCCTTTTTTGGCCCCGTCTTTCAAGGCCATCGACGCGCAAATCTTGAAGGCCATCTCAGACGAGTCCACCTCGTGGTACGAGCCGTCGATCAGCACCACCTTCAGGTCCACGAGGGGATAGCCCGCTAGCACCCCGGTGGACAGGGCCTCGTTCACGCCCTTCTCGACGGCCGGGATATACTCCCGCGGGATGTTTCCGCCCACCACCTTGTTTTCGAACTGGAATCCGGACCCGGGGGGCAGCGGCTCCAGCTTGATGATCACGTGGGCATACTGCCCGCGCCCACCGGTCTGCTTCACGTACTTGTTCTCGATTTCGGCCGGCGCCGTAATCGTCTCACGGTAGGCCACCTGGGGCTTGCCCACGCTGCTGGCGATCTTGAACTCGCGCTGCAGGCGGTCCACGATGATCTCCAGGTGCAACTCGCCCATGCCCGAGATAATGGTCTGGTTGGATTCTTCGTCCGTCCGCACGCGGAAAGAAGGGTCTTCCTGGGCCAACTTCTGCAGCGCCACGCCCATTTTCTCGTAGTCGGCCTTGGTCTTTGGTTCCAGGGCGATGTCGATCACGGGATCGGGAAACTCCATGCGCTCCAGCATGATCGGCTTGTCAGGATCGCACAGCGTGTCGCCCGTCGTCGCGTCCAGCCCAATACCCGCCGCGATGTCGCCTGCGTAGACCTCCTTCACCTCTTCGCGCTTGGCGGCATGCATGCGCATGATCCGCCCGATGCGCTCCTTCTTGCCCTTGGACGGATTGTAGACCTGCATGCCCTGGAGCACCTTGCCCGAGTACACCCGGAAAAAAGTGAGCTGGCCCACATAGGGGTCGGTCATCACCTTGAAGGCCAGGGCCGCCAGCGGCTCATCATCACCGGTCTTGCGGGCCAGTTGCTGCTCGCCGTCCGGGGAGACGCCTGTGATCGGGGGCACATCCAGCGGGGAGGGGAGGTACTTCACGACGCCATCGAGCAACTGCTGCACGCCCTTGTTCTTAAAGGCGGAACCGCACAATACGGGCGTGAAGTGACCGGCACACGTGCCTGTGCGGATGGAGCGCTCGATGTCTTCCGGATCCAGCTCGTGACCCTCCAGGATTTTCTCGGTCAGGTCGTCGTCGAACTGGGAGATCACGTCCAGCATCTTCTCGCGGGCCGCTTCCGCTTTCGCTTGCAGGTCGGCGGGAATGTCCACGATGTCGAACTTGGCGCCCAGGGTCTCGTCATGGAAGACGATGCCGCGCATGCGGATCAGGTCCACCATGCCCAGGAAGCGGTCTTCGGCCCCGATGGGAATCTGCAGGGCCACCGGATGGGCGTTCAGGCGCTTGCGCATGCTCTCCACGGACTTCTCGAAGTCCGCGCCGACACGGTCCATCTTGTTGATGAAGCCCATGCGCGGCACGTGATATTTGTCCGCCTGCCGCCACACCGTCTCCGACTGCGGCTCGACGCCGTTCACGGCATCGAACACGGCCACCGCGCCATCCAGCACGCGCAAGGAGCGCTCCACCTCGATGGTGAAGTCCACGTGGCCGGGGGTATCGAGGATGTTGATGTAGTACTGCTCCCCGCCTACCTGCCACTGGCAGAAGGTGGCGGCCGAGGTGATCGTGATCCCGCGCTCCTGCTCCTGCTCCATCCAGTCCATGGTGGCCGCGCCCTCATGCACCTCGCCAATCTTGTGGCTGCGGCCGGTGTAGTACAGGACACGCTCGGTCGTCGTCGTCTTACCGGCATCGATGTGGGCCATGATGCCGATATTGCGATAGCGCTCGAGAGGATATTGTCTGGGCACGGGCGTCTCCGCTCGTCTAAGGGTTCGCAGGTTGCTGGAGGACTACCAGCGGTAATGAGCAAAGGCCCGGTTGGCTTCTGCCATCCGGTGCACGTCCTCCTTCTTGCGAATCGCGCCGCCCCGATTGTTGTAGGCGTCCAGCAGTTCGGCGGCCAACTTGGCTTCCATCGTCTTGCCCCCACGGGCCGAGGCGTTCTGGATGATCCAGCGGATGGCCAACGCCTGACGCCGCGATGGCCGAACCTCCACAGGCACCTGATACGTGGAGCCGCCCACGCGGCGGGACTTCACCTCCACCGAGGGCTTCACATGCTCCACCGCCGTGCGCACCACTTCCAGAGGCGGCATCTCCTTTTCCTTCTGCCCGATCTCATCCATGGCATGGTACAGGATCCGCCGCGCCGTGCTCTTGCGACCGCTCACCAGCAGAACGTTGGTGAACTTGGCGATCAGCTCGTCGTGAAACTTCGGATCCGGCATCACCTTTCGGGGCTCGGCGGCGCGTCGTCTGGACATGGCTTGCGTGCTCTGGCGATGACTGAAAGTAAGTTGACCGGGTTCGTGCGGGGCCGGGTCAGCCGCGCTTGGTACCGTATTTGGAGCGGCCCTTCTTGCGATTGGCCGTGGGCGCCGTGTCCAATGCACCGCGCACGATATGGTAGCGCACGCCGGGCAGGTCCTTCACACGACCGCCGCGGATGAGCACCACCGAGTGCTCCTGCAGGTTGTGCCCGATGCCCGGGATGTAGCTGTTCACCTCATAGCCGTTGGTGAGCCGCACGCGGGCTACCTTCCGCAGCGCCGAGTTGGGCTTCTTGGGCGTCGTCGTGTACACGCGGACGCACACACCCCGCCGTTGCGGGCAGGACTGCAGCGCCGGCGTTTTGGCCTTGGTGATCTTGGCCTTGCGCCCCTTGCGCACCAACTGGTTCAGCGTCGGCATCTCGTTTCCGTCTCGCCTGATGTGTCCTTGGAGCCGTTTCGTCGTCTGATCCTATCCGCCTACCGGCCTTGCTCATTCAGCCCCGGCGGCCCTGCCTCGGGGATCCGCCCACCCCATGCGCGGAGGTGCTGCCGCGCGGGGATTCCCGGTGCGGCGCTCCCGCCGTATCGTGGAACAACGCGGGGTGCGGATGGAACCGGTCGGTGCGTCCTGCCCGCTCCGCTTCGAGCGCCGCGGTCAACACCGCTTGGAATCGCCAGCGCGCCCTGCTAATACACGGAACGGAACGCGCCGATCAAGAAACCGTAAACCTAGCAGCAACCCAACCGGCCTGCAACTGTTTTTTCTAACGCGAATCCCCCTCCGATGGCAAGTCACAGCGTTTCCCGGCATTCCGCACACCTTACGATGATCCTGGAGGGCTCGCCGCTGTATTGGCTGGGCGTTTTCAGCCTCGCCGCACCCTGGGTGCGCTTCCCGCTGGGGGACTGGGTGCTGTACCCAGGCCAGTGGGCGCTGGGGTTGCTGCTGGCAGCGGTGCTGCTGGACGAGGGCGGCTGGGTGGTCGCCGTGCGCCCCCTGGCGCCGCTGCTGGCGCTGGGCGCGTATGTCTCGGCGGTGGCTGCACTGCGGGGCGAGTGGACGGCCTCGGCCATCATGGCGGCCGTGACGGTGGCCCACTTCTGGTGGGGCGCCGCCGCCATGCGGCTGGGCATGGAAGGGCGGAGCAGCGCGCCGCGTGTCGCACTCCTTCTGGGGCTGACGCTGACGGTAGGCGTGGGCGTTGTGATGTGGGTGCTTCAGGCCTTCTGGCCGGAGGCTTGCCGTGCGCTGAATTGCCACGAGCACGCGCCCTGGCCATTCACCTTTACGGGCGGCTGGGGCTCGGCAGCCCAGTATGCCCTGCTGCTGCTACTGCTGTTGGCACCAGTGGGTGGGGCGCTGATGTCTTCATTGTGGCGATCGGGCGGCAGCCGGCGGCGCTGGGCGCTGCCGGTGCTGGGCGCGGCGGCGGGACTGGGACTGGTGGCGGGCAGCCCGCTGTGGGGACTGCTGCTGGCCGCGCTGGGCTGGGTGCTGCTCTATCGCCGCATGGGCCCCGCCCGACAGGATCCACAACGGCTGTTGCTGCGGGGGCTGGCCGCGGGTGGTGTGTTCGCGGTGATCCTCGTCTATGGTCTGGTCCCGGGCTATCTGCACCGGCTGTGGGGCAGCGAATCCGCGCTACCGCCCGTGCGGGTGACGCTGCCCGGATCGCCGCCCAATGCACTCAGTTCCGATGCACCCACCCTGCTGGCGGTAGAGCTGCGCAACGTGGGCTGGAGCCCCCTGGGCGGGAGCGCGGCGGGACCGCTGGTGCTGGGCGTGCGCTACCTGGTGACGCCCGAACGCGGCCCCACGCGTGTGCTGGACGGCGAACACGTCGCCATACCGGGCACGTTGCGACCGGGCGAGTCCCGAGACGTCATGCTATCTGTTCGCCTGCCGCCCTGGATGAAGGACGGCTACCTCACTTGGCGATTGGAGTTGCAGGACGGAAGCGAGGTGCCGCTGGCGCGACGTTCCCTGCCCGGCTTCCGGTTCCACAACCCCGGCTTTCGCCGGCTGGCGCTGGATCCGGAGAACCTGCTCACGGCCATGGCGGACCGTGCACGGTCGTTCCGCAGCGACACCGAGCCGCCACCCATGGTCACGCCAGATATGGACTCGGCCGGCAACGTCGTAGGCGATGCGTTGGACACGCTGTTCTTCTCCCCGCTGTGGGGCGAGCGGGAGCCTTCGGCTGCGCACCACCCCTTCACGGTACGGCGACCGTTCCTGCTCTCCCTGCTGCACCGATACGGACTGATTGGTCTGGGCTTGGTGCTCTGGTTCGCCTGGCGGCTGCTGCACCGCTCAATGGCCTGCGCCGAGCGAGGTGACCCTGCCTGGATGCTCCTGCCGCTGAGCCTGCTGCTGCTCTTCCTGGCCGGGCTGTTCACGCCGGCGCTGGGGAGCTACTACAGCCATTGGGCCTTCTTCTTGCTTGCAGGATTTCTGGAGGGCCGTTACGCGCGGAAGTTCCCATGGCCGGCTCTCCGGCTGCCGCCACGCCGTGCGTGGCGAGTGCGTCTTCCGCTGCCCAGGCGCATGGGAGCGCCCCGCAGAAGCCACGCTGGACGCGTGCACCGATGATGAAGCTGCTGGCACTGCTGACAGGACGAATCGAACGGCTGGGCGCGACGTCGCTGGAGTCGCTGACCGGTGTCGGTGCGTGCGGAGTGCTGTTTGGACAGTCCATGGCACTGGCCATCCGGCGCCCCTTCCGCATCGGCCTGTTCTTCAAGCAGATGGAATTCATCGGCAACAAGTCCCTGGGCGTGGTGATCCTGACCGGCCTGTTCACGGGCATGGTGCTCACCTTCCAGACCTACCGCTCCCTGCGCTCCTTTAGTTCGGAAAGCATCGTGGGCGGGCTGGTGGCCGTCTCGATGGCTCGCGAACTGGGCCCGGTGCTCTCATCACTGATGGTCAACGCACGCGCCGGCTCGGCCATCGCGGCGGAGATCGGCACCATGCGGGTGACTGAACAGATCGACGCTCTGTTCGCATTGGCCGTGAACCCGGTGCAATACTTGGTGACCCCACGGGTGCTGGCAGGGCTGATCATGGTGCCCATGCTCACGGCCGTGGCGGATCTCACGGGCATCGCGGGAGGCTATCTGGTAGGCGTAATGCTGCTCGGCATCGATCCTGGCATCTTCATGGCCAAGGTGTACGACTTTGCCACCTTCGGCGACATCATGCAGGGCACGGTGAAGGCGGCCGTGTTCGGCGTGCTGCTCACGCTGGTGGCCGCCTACAAGGGCTACACCACTTCCGGCGGAGCCGAGGGCGTGGGCCGCGCCACCACGGAAGCCGTGGTGGCCTCATCGGTGCTGATCCTCTTCGCCGATTACCTGATCACGGTGTTCTGGCAGTCCTGACCGGACTGCCACCCGGCGCCCATGCGAAACCTGAGCACCGAACTCAAAGTGGGGCTGCTGATCCTGACGGGCATGGGGATCATCGTGTACAGCTCCGTGGTGGTGACAGGCTGGAGACCTGGGGCGTCAAACACCTACTCGCTGTCCATGTACTTCAACAATGCCTCAGGGCTCCTGGTCGGCTCGCCTGTGATGGTGGCCGGGGTCAAGATTGGCCAAGTGAAGGACATCTCGCTGGCCGAAGGCCAGGCCAAGGTCGTGGCCTCGATCTTCAATCGTTACAAGCTGTACGCGGACGCCACCGCCACCATCAAGTCGCTGGGCATCCTGGGAGACAAATACATCGAGGTGCGGCCGGGCACCCCATCGCAGGCCCCCCTGCACGATGGGGACACCATCGTGCTGGTGCTTCCGGGCAGCGATCTGGACAGCCTGGTGGAGAACCTGTCCGACATCCTGAAGGACGTGAAGTCCGTGACGGGCGCGCTGCGCGAGACGTTGGGCGGCGAGGAAGGGCGCCAGCGCCTGGACACGATCCTCACCCAGATCGAAAAAGCGACCTCCGACATCAGCCGTATCACAGACGCCACCAATCGACAGATCGACACGATCCTCAGCAACCTCAATCACTTCACGGCCAGCCTGGACCAGATCACGTCGGAGAACCGCAAGGATCTCAAGCAAACGATCGCCAACTTCGCCTCGTTCTCCGAAGACTTGAAGCAGCTCACCTCGCATAACCGCGAGTCCCTGCAGCGCATCATCACCAGCCTGGATACGTTCACCAGCGCGCTGGCCAAGGACGGCCCCCCGATCACCGGCGACCTGAAGCAGATTCTCGCCGAGAACAAGCAGAGCTTGAACCACGCCGTCACGAACCTCGACCGCTCCTTCGACAAACTCGACCAGACCATGACCCACATCCAGTCCATCTCCGACAAGATGGACAAGGGCCAGGGCACGATCGGCAAGCTGCTCAACGACGATACGACGGTGGACCAGCTCAACGGTGCGCTGGCGGGCCTGAACAAGTTTCTCACCGATGCGGACCGCATTCAGCTGGACGTGGGCGGCCACGTGGAATACCTGGTGCGCGAAGGCGCCTACAAGTCCTACGTGGATATCCGCCTGCGGCCGCTCAAGGATCGCTACTACCTGCTGCAACTGGTGGACAACCCGCGCGGCAAGGTCACCACGCGTACCATCACGGACACGACCGGTGCCACGACGCTGACGACCGACGAGACGGTCATCGAGAACAAGCTGCAGCTCTCGCTGCTCATCGGCCAGCGCTACTACGACACCGTGATCAAGGGCGGGCTGATGGAGGACACGTTCGGCCTGGGCATCGAGCAATACTTCGGCGCCACGGACGACTACCGCATCGGCCTGGACGTGTGGGACTTCAGCAACAAGCAGGGGCCGCACGTCAAGCTCACCGCTTACTGGCGCTTCTTCTCCAATGCCTTCATGGTGGTCGGCGGAGACGATTTGGCAAGCAAGAACACAAACCTGCGCGATGCCTTCTTCGGTATCGGCCTGCACTTCAACGAGGACAGCCTCAAACCGCTGTTCTCTTCCCTGCCCGTGGGCTCGCTCACCAAGTAGCGCCCTGCCGCCACGCCAGCGGCTCCCGCACGATCCGTTCCCATTTCGCCCCGGATTTGCCACCATTGGGGGGATGTGGCACCCGGCGCTGCCGCGGCACAATGGCGGCCGGTGCGCGGCATCAGCTCACGCCTCAGGGAGGGGCAGCCTCATGGCCGGCGGACGCGGGGAGATGCGCCAGTTGATGCGCGGGGTATTCCGGGAGCAGGCCAAGGAGCCCGTTCTCCTGCTGAACCTGCTGCGCCAACACTGGAGCGGCGTGGTCGGCCCCGAGCTGGGTGCCAAGACCCATCCGCAGCGATTGGACGGTGGCACGCTCTGGGTCGCGGCCACAGACGCCTGCTGGGCCTACGAGCTGCAGTTCTTCAAGCCGGAGCTGCTCGCCTCCGTGCAGGCCTTCCTGGAATCCCGCGCCGTGAGCGACTTGCGCTTCCAGGCAGGGGTCGTTCCGTCGCCTGCCGTCTCCGCGCCTGCAAGCCCGGCTGCCGGCAATGCACCCATCCACGATCCGCCCGCGGCGGAGCCGATGCGTGCCGAGTCCTCTCCGGTCCGGTCCCCCAGCCGCCCGCCCGCGTCATACCAACCTACCGCGCCTGCACCACGGGCACCGGCGCGCGTGACGACCGCCGAGGCGCCGGCCGAAGCACCGCCCGCGCTGGCCCGGGCCGCGGCGTCGATCGGTGATCCCGCGCTGCGCGCACTGTTCCAGCGCTCGCTGGCCAAGCAACGTCTCGGGCGCGAGCGACAGCCAGGCACCGTCCGGCCACCTCCAGACGCCGAAAAACCATGATCGTCGGCGTGCCCAAGGAGATCAAACCGGACGAGCATCGCGTGGCCCTGGTGCCGGGCGGCGCGCAGACGCTCGTGCAGCGTGGCCACGAGGTGCTGGTGCAAGCCGGTGCGGGGCGGGACAGCGGCTTCCCGGACGATGCCTACGCCGCGGCGGGCGCGCAAATCGTGCCGGAAGCAGCAGCCGTGTACGAGCGCGCCGGGCTGATCCTCAAGGTCAAGGAGCCGCTGGAGGGCGAATACGGCCTGCTGCACGAACGGCACCTGCTGTTCACGTACCTGCACCTGGCCCCCAATCCCCCGCTCACCCAGGCGCTGATGCGCTGCGGGTGCACCGCAATCGCCTACGAGACGGTGGCACTACGCGACGGCACGCTGCCTCTGCTCGTGCCCATGAGCGAGGTGGCGGGTCGAATGTCCGTGCAGGTGGGCGCGCACGCGCTGGAGATCCAGAAGGGCGGACGCGGCGTGCTGCTGGCCGGCATTCCGGGCGTGCGGCCGGGCCGCGTGCTGATCCTGGGCGGGGGCGTGGTGGGCAGCCATGCGGCGCAGATGGCCGTGGGCCTGGGCGCGGACGTGGTGCTGATGGATATCCGGGCGGATGTGATGGGCCGCCTGGACCAGCACTACCGGGGGCGGCTCAAGACCGTGTTTTCCGCCGCGCACGCGATCGAGGAGGAGATCGCCCAGGCCGACATGGTGATCGGAGCCGTGCTGGTGGCGGGCGCCCGTGCCCCACGCCTGGTCACCCGCGAGCATCTGCGCATCATGCAGCGGGGCTCGGTGATCGTGGACGTGGCGATCGACCAGGGCGGCTGTTGCGAGACCTCCCGGCCCACGACCCACCACGACCCAACGTACGTGGAGGACGGCGTCGTACACTACTGCGTGGCCAACATCCCCGGCGCCGTGGCCCGCACCTCCACGCTGGGGCTGACCAACGCCACGCTGCCCTACACCCTCAAGCTGGCCGACCACGGCCTGGAAGCTCTGCGCGATGACCCGGCGCTCGCAGCCGGACTCAATGTGTTGGGCGGCAAGATCCGCCACCCCTCCGTGGCGGAGGCGCTGGGACTGCCCCTCGCCCCCTTCCCGGACTGACAAGCAGGCCGATCACGATCAAGGGCCGGCCGCAACACTCCACAGATCGGCACCGGTGACGGCGGACAGGGCGGCCCAATTCGCGCCGTTGTCCACCGAGTGGAGGACCGTGCCGGCCTGCCCGACGGCATACCACGCGGTACCCCCCACATTGATCTGGTCGTAGAGGGTGGAAGCCGTTCCAGTCACGCCGCTGTTCCAGTTCGCACCCCCGTCCGGGGAGAAGATCGCCGTCCCTCCCGTGCCAACGGCCAGCGTGAAACCGGTCCCATCAGCCTGCACGTCGTTCAGACTGGCGGCGGTGCCGGTCGTTCCAAGGGTCCGCGTATTGCCGCCATCGATAGACCAGATGGCCGTGCCACTCTGGCCCACGGCGATGAAGCGCCCGGAGCCGTCATAGGTGACCCCGGACAGCGTGGAGGCCGTGCCGGCAAAGCCTGCCGTCCAGTTGGCGCCGCCATCGATGGACCAGATCACCGTGCCCACGTTGCCCACGGCCACCCAGTTCCCGGCGTTGTCCGTGGCCACCCCGTTGATCGCGCTCCCCGTGCCCGAGGCACCGATGGTCCAAGTGACGCCACCATCGGTGGAGTACGCCACCATGCCTCCTGCTCCAACGGCTACCCAGCGATTGGTGTTGTCCCGCGCCAGAGCGAAGACGCTGGCGGGTGTGCCCGCGCAACTGCCCCAGGACAGCGCGTCATCGTTGGAGATCGTGCAGATGCCTCCGATGCCCATGCTCAACCAGTGACCGGAGCCGTCCTGGCCCACATCATCCAGAGTGCCGGCCACCGCCGACGTCACCGGGGCCCAGGATTGCCCACCGTCGCCGGAGCGCACCAGCACGCCAGTGGTCCCCGAAGCAACCAGGGTGCGTCCGGCACCGGCCGAAAGGCCCGGCACGCGGATGGTGGCGTCGGTTCCGCACCCCCCGGCCACCAACGCAACCAGCGGTGCCAGAGTCATGACCAACAGCAATCGAAGTGGCATGTGAATGGCCTTCGGCAATTTTTCCCCCCGGCGCCCCCACTGTCGTGAAACGTTAGCTGCCTGGAGCGGGTCCGTCCAGTCCGAGCGCTTCATTCCAGGCCGATATGAGGCTTGTCACGGACTGACGCCAGAGCCCAACCTTGCAGCAACGCTCATGCCGCGCCGAACACGAGGCCGACTCAGATGCGCGGAGGGTGGCGTATGATAGACCGACCGTTGGCACCGCACTGACAACCGCACCGCGGATTCCCGAAGCCGCATTGGGGCAGAAGCCCGAGCCGCCGGGCCCATCCCTTGCATCGCCGTGAGGCAACACGGAAGTGTGTACCCCCTCAAGGATGGGTGGCTTGTCACGTCTGGAAGGAAGGTGACCGATGTCTCTGCTGGAAGCCTACATGCTGCAGCGCCGGCGCGAACAGTTGCGCCTGTGGCTGGGCTACAGTGCCATCAGCCTGACCTGCATCGGCATGGTCGTGCTGATGCTCTACATCTAGCCCGCGCTCGCGGATTCACGCCCTGCACAGTCTGCGCGGGGGAATCACGGTTCCCCCGCACCCATTGCCTGCGCGCCGAAGGCTGGTTTCAGCCTCCGGTGCGTGGTCCGCGGAACTGCGCGCAGTCTCAGCCTCCCAGATCCTTCAGCACCTGCTCGGGATGCTCGGCGGCCTTCACGTTGCCGTAGACCTTCTGAATCTTACCGCTCGCATCGATGATGTAGCTGATGCGCTTGTGGCTCTTGGCGCCGGCATCCTCCGCGGCACCATAGGCCACGGCCGTGGCGTTGGTCTCATCGCTGAGCAGATCGAACGGGAAGTCGAACTTCTGCTGGAACGCCTTGTTCTTCTTCGGCGGATCGTTGCTGATCCCGAGAATCACGACGTTCCTGGCGTTGAATTGTTGGATCCGGTCCCCGAATCCGATGCCTTCCTTCGTTCACCCAGGCGTGTCGGCACGGGGGTAGAACCAGAACACGACCGTCTTGCCGGCGTAGTCGGACAGCGAGACGGTTTTGCCGTCCTGGTTGTGCAGGGTGAAGGCGGGCGCGGGATCACCCACGTTCAGCAGTGGCATGGCGTGTACCTCCTGTGCGTGGCGGTGGTGGTGGCTTGCTTGGATGCGTCAAGACGACCATCGCAGGATTGCGATTTCAACGCCCATGCGCCGGGGAGCCGGCCGGCGGTGCCGGACTCTCAGTCGCGCAGGGCGCCCATGATGCGCTCGATGAGCGGATTCCAGTGGGGGCTGTCCACCCAGCGTGAGACCAGCACCAGGTCCTGCTCCGCATCGAGCCAGATCAGGTGCGTGCCCGCGCCGCGGCAGAACAGCCCGCCTTCCGGCGCGGCGGGCAGCGCGGTGCGACCCGTGTTGAGCCACCACAGGTAGCCATAGTTTGGGTTGCCCGGTGCCTGGGTACTCAGCCTCGCCACCAGGTCCGGCCGCAGCACCTCTCGCCCCGCCCAATTGCCACCGTTGAGGACGAGCCACGCCATGCGTGCGTGGTCCAGCGAGTTGATCCACAGGCCCCCGCCCCAGTGCGCGCCACCGGGAATGGACGGCATGTCCATGCCGGTGACGTCCACCACGGCATTGCGGTAGTGCGGCCACTCCCAGGTGTCCGAGGCCCCGATGGGCTCCATGATGGCTTCGCGCAACACCTCCGTGAGCGGGCGCTTGAACAGCCGCAGCAGGGACAGGCTGAGCCGGTTCACGCGCACGTCGTTGTATTCCCAGTGCGTGCCCGGGGTCTGCAACTCTCGGAACGTGCCCTTGTTGCGGTCGTCTCCGCCGATCTCGCGGTTGCGATCCGCCAGGTCCGGCTTGTCGAACAGCGTGCCCTCCCATTCGCTGGTCTGCAGCAGCAGCTGCTCCCAGGTGATGTCGCGGTTCTGGGCTGCCTCGAAGCCATCGTCCAGGTCGTAGTCGCGCACGCGGTCGCTCAAATCGTGGATCAGCCCGCGCTGGAGGGCCAGCAGCGCCAGCAGGGCCAGATAGCTCTTGGAAATGCTGAAGGTCATGTCCACCCGCTCCACCGGGCCCCACTGAGCCACCAGCGCGCCGTGCCGCACGATCACGCCATGCGGCGCTTCGTGCGGTCGCACCGGCCCCAATAGTTCAGCCCATTCGGGCTTATCCGCCATGCCGTCGGCCGGGTAGCGCCCGTGCTCGTCCACCATGCGGCGCGGCCAGCGTGTGGATTCATGGGCCTGCGCATAGGCCACCGCATCCGCGATGCCGGCGGGGTCCAGTCCCACGGCCTCCGGCGTGGCGGTGGGCCAGTGGCCGGGCGGCGGAAACCTGCGGGCCGCCGGGGTGGCAGCCGGACCGTGAAGGGTGCGTTCCATGGAGCTTCCTCCGGTGTGCGGCGAACGAAACCTGCCGTGCGGCCCGCGCCTAGTGGCGGGGCGGATGCTGGCGATAATCCGGGTTTACGATGTGTTCGGGCGTACCCCCGGCGAGCAGGGTCTTCACCTGCGTGGCGGCCATCTGCTGCAGGTTGGCCACGGACTCCTCCGAGTAGAACGCGGCATGGGGCGTGGCGATGAAGCGCTCGTGCTGGAACAGTGGGTGCGACAGGTCGGGCGGCTCGTCGGGATAAACATCCAGCGCGGCGCCCTCCAGCGGCCCCTGCTCCAGGCCGGCCAGCAGCGCATCCGGCACCACCAGCCCGCCCCGGGCCGTGTTGATGAGGAACGCCCCGGGCTTCATGCGCGCGATGGCCGCCGCGTCCATCAGCCCGTGCGTCTGCGGGTTGAGCGGCACGTGCAACGAGACGTAGTCCGCCTCGGCCAGCAATTGCTCGAAGCTCACCGAGCGGCCCTGCTCCGGGTCCATGCCGGACACCGCGGGATCGTGCACCAGCACCTGCATGCCCAGGCCCCGCGCCCGCCTGGCCACCGCGCGGGCGATGTTGCCATAGCCCAGCAGGCCCAAGGCGCGCCCGGCGATGCGGCGCATGCCCCGGAAGGCCACCCCTGGATAGCTGCCGCCCCGGATAGCACGGTCAAAGCGCACGATACGCCGCTGCAGGGCGAACAGCAGGCCGATGGCGTGCTCGGCCACCTCATCCAGGCAATACGTGGGGGAATACGTGACCGGGATGCCCAGCTTCGTAGCGTGATCCACCGCGATGTTGTCCAGCCCCACGCCGTAGCGCGTGATGATGCGGCACTTCGGTGCCGCGTCGATCACCTTGGGCGTGACATGCTTCCAACAGGTGAGGATGGCGTCCGCCTCAGGCGCGAGGCCGATCAATTCCGCCTCTTCGCCCGTCTCGGCGACGATCAATTCAGCCGGCAGGTCGGCCAGGATCTCCCGCTCGATGTCCAGCGAGGGCCACTGGTAGTCCGTGACGAGTATCTTGTACATGGCGGCTCAGCGCGTGAGGTGAGGGCCGGGGGCTCACCCTACCCCGTCCGCGCGTGCCTGGCCAGAGCGTGGCTCCGCGAAGCCACGGGCCCATGCCGGCAACCCGCCGGGGCTTGCCGACAGCAACCAGCCGCTCAAGCCTCGCCGCCGGACTCGCCGGCGGGGGGCGTCTCGTCGGGCGGCTGTGGCGCCGGGGCCTCCGCTGGGAGCGCCACTGGCGCCGCCAGAAAGCGCCCGCCCAGCACGAACGGCCCGGCAAGTTCCACCAACCGCACCAGCACCCGGAGCTGACCCTGCATCACGCTGTAGTGCGCGAGGATCACGTTCCAGGGGTCCTCCATCACCCAGTGCGAGACGGCGAACTCGAAGAACACCGAGAGCACCAGCCAGAGCACCCCCAGGCCGATCAGGCGCACGCGGGTGAGGGCACCGGCGTTGCGGCGCAGGAAGACGTACATGACGATCAGCATCGCCACGCACAGGATCGGCGTGCCGGCGATGCGGCCCCAGAAGGCACCCCATTGAGGCACGTACACCGCATCGCGCAGAATGCCGTTCAGCACGGCCAGCACGAAGAAGGCCAGCCACACCCAGATGGCCTTGACGAACAGGGATCGCATGAGGCTCTCGGAATCCGGATGGACGTGCCGCCGGGCAGTGCCCGCCTGCCTATTCGCCCTGCGGCCCGCGATTGATGATGGCAGCGGCATAGCCCGCGCCGAAGCCGTTGTCGATGTTGGTGACCGTCACGCCCGGCGCGCAGGAATTGAGCATGGTCAGCAACGCCGCCACACCACCCAGCCCCGTGCCATAACCCACGGACGTCGGCACGGCGATGATCGGAGCGCGGGCCAAACCACCCACTACCGACGGCAGCGCGCCTTCCATACCCGCCACCACGACGAGCACCCGCGCCGCATCGATCCTGGCCTGGTGCGCCATCAGGCGATGAATGCCCGCCACGCCCACGTCGGCCACAAGTTCCACCCGCGCCCCCATGATGCGCGCCGTCTCGGCGGCTTCGGAGGCTACGGGCAGATCCGCCGTGCCGGCGCAGAGCACCAGCACCCCGCCCACGGGCGTCACGCCCTCCAGCCCGAAAGTCAGCGTGCGCGCCACGGGGTTATACTGGCCACCGGGCAACGCATCCGTGACGAGCGGTGCGCGTTCGGGGGCCAGCCGCGTCACCAGCAGGCGCGGGTGCACCCCCAGGTGGGCGCGGCAGATCTCCAGCAACTGCTCATCCGCCTTGCCCTCCGCGAACACCACCTCCGGGAAGCCCAGGCGGCGTGCCCGCTGGTGGTCCACCTTGGCGAAGCCGAGTTCCTGGTACGATTCGCGCTCCACCTGGCGGATCGCCTCGTCCGCCGTCAGGTCGCCGGCCTTCAGGCGCTGCAGCAGGGTCAGCAGCTCGGTTCGATCCATACTCGACTGTCGCGCAGGGAACGCGCGCTTATCCCGCCAGCTTGGACTTGAGCAGGTCGTTGACCACGCCGGGGTTGGCCTGGCCACGCGTCGCCTTCATTACCTGCCCCACGAAGAAGCCGAACACCTTGTCGCGCCCGGAGCGGTACTGCTCCACCTGGTCGGCGTTGTCCGCCAGCACCTTCTCCACGATGCGCTCCAGCTCGCCCGTATCGGAAACCTGGCGCAGACCCTTCTCCTCCACGATCTGCGCAGGGGCCTTGCCGGTCGCGTACATCTCCTCGAACACGGACTTGCCCATCTTGCTGGAAAGCTCGCCGCGCTCGACCATGCCAATCATTTCGGCCAGTGCATCGGGCCCGAACTTCAGCTCGGCCGGGCCGATCTTGTCCTCGTTGAAGCGCGCGGAGAGATCCCCCATGATCCAGTTGGCCGCCTTCTTGGGCGGCGCCCCGCCAGCCACCACGGCCTCGAAGAACTCGGCGATGGCGCGGTCGCTCACCAGCACGGATGCATCGTAGGCCGACAGCTCGAACTCGCGCTCGTAGCGCGTGCGTTTCTCGTCCGGCAGTTCGGGCAGGGCGGCCCGCAAGGATTCCACCCAGGCCGCATCCAGCCGCACCACGGGCAGGTCCGGCTCCGGGAAGTAGCGGTAGTCGTGGGCCTCCTCCTTGGAGCGCATGGGATACGTCGTCTTGCTGAGCGAGTCATAGAGCCGCGTCTCCTGCACGATGCGGTGCCCGGCCAGCAGTTCCTCGGTCTGGCGCCCGATCTCGTAGGTGAGCGCGTCGCGCACGTAGCGGAACGAGTTGATGTTCTTCGTCTCCGTGCGCGTGCCCAGCTTCTCGACGCCCCGCACACGCAGGGAAACGTTGGCGTCCGCCCGCAGGTTGCCCTGCTCCATGTTGCCGTTGCTCACGCCCAGGTAGGTCACCAGGCTGTGGATGGTCTCCATGTACAGGCGCGCTTCCTCGGGGGAGCCCATATCCGGCTCGCTGACGATCTCCACCAGCGGCACGCCCGCGCGGTTAAGGTCCACGTAGGTGGCATTGGCGTCCGCCCCGTCGTGCACCAGCTTGCCGGCATCCTCCTCCACGTGGATGCGCGTGATGCCGATGCGCTTGGGCTTGCCGTCCACCACGATTTCCACCCATCCGTGCTCGCACAGGGGGCGGTCGTACTGGCTGATCTGATAGGCCTTGGGCAAATCGGGGTAGAAGTAGTTCTTGCGCGCAAACTGGCTATCCAGCCGCACCGTACAGTGCGTGGCCAAGCCCATCCGCACGGCCAGCTCGATGGCCCGGCGGTTCGTCACCGGCAGCACGCCCGGCAGCCCCAGGCACACCGGACACGTGTTGTCGTTCGGTGGCCGGCCGAACTCCGTGGAGCAGGAGCAGAACAGCTTGGACTGCGTGGCCAGCTGTGCGTGAATCTCCAGTCCGATGACAGTCTCGAATTCCATCGTTGTCTCGCGCAAAGCCGCAAAGGCGCCAAGAAGAACCGGCACCAACAAAGTGATCAAGATACCACATCAGTTCACGGAGGGCTCCGGCAAGCGATGCACCAACCGCGTGATGCCGTCCTTGATGAGAGGGGCACCGAAGTTGATCAACAGGCCTAGGCGCTTATCCGCCAAGCGCAGGTAGGTCATGAGTTGCTTTTTGTGAACGGGTGCCACAGCTTCCACGGACTTGAGCTCGACGATGACGCGCCCCTCCACCAGTAGATCTGCTCGGAACCCCTCACTGAAGCGGAACTCTCCATAGATCACCTGGATCGGCACCTGCCTTTCGACACGCATCCCTCGCTGCCCCAATTCGTAGGCAAGCACCTGCTCGTAGACCGATTCCAGCAACCCAGGCCCTAAGGTCGTGTGCACTTTGTAGGCAGCATCGACAACCTGCCGCGCAATTTCATTCTCGTCCATGTGGGGCTGCTGGATCCGTGACCGAGGCACGCCCGCCATCGTTCCTTTATTGCTCATTTGGATACGCTTGGCCGTCCTTTGCGCCTTCGCGTCTTTGCGCGAGGTGCGCCTTTCCAAGCCTGCGGTCAATACGCCTGGGCGAAGATGACGCGCCGGGTGGAAGGCTCGCCGGTGACGATGCACTTGCCCTGCTCCTGCACCCCATCGAGCGGAATGCAGCGGATGGTGGCCTTGGTCTCCTCCTTGATCTTCGCTTCCGTCTCGGCCTTGCCGTTCCAGTGGGCATAGACGAAGCCGCCCTCGCCTTCGATGATGCGCTTGAACTCCGCGTAGTCGTCCACCGTGTGGCTGTGGGCGGTGCGGAAGTCTACCGCGCGCTGGTACAGGTCGGCCTGCATCGTGTCCAGCACCTCCGCGGCCAGTTCGCCCACGCGCTCGATGGGCACCGGGGTCTTGGCCCGATTGTCGCGCCGCACCAGCATCACCTGGCCCTGCTTCACGTCACGCGGCCCCACCTCGATGCGCAGCGGCACGCCCTGCTGCACCCAGTAGAAGAAGCGCTCCGCCGGCCGCAGATCCGTCCGCGTGTCCAGCTTGATGCGCAGCGGGTCGAAGCGCTCGGCCAGCGCCGCCTGCACGCGCTCGGCGAAGGGTGCCACCTCGGACTGCTCCGCATCGCTCTGCCACAGCGGCACGATGGCCACCTGCACGGGCGCGATGCGCGGCGGCAGCACGAGGCCGTCGTCGTCGCTGTGGGTCATCAGCAGCCCGCCGATCATGCG
>Ga0102953_1000332_pt1 | contig 33770 bp, 31 predicted proteins | sample SalPon2A_C_D2_MG_FD_78509 | JGI IMG/M metagenome (GOLD analysis project Ga0102953, IMG submission 78509) | Soil microbial communities from South San Francisco under conditions of wetland restoration - Salt Pond MetaG R2A_C_D2_MG | ecosystem: Environmental > Terrestrial > Soil > Wetlands | place... | reverse complement strand
GCGGGTGAGGAGCCGCTCGCTGTTCACCGAGAAGACGAAGGTCGGCGGCGCCACCGACACCTGGCTGGCGTAGAGCAGCTTCAACGCGCGCCCCTTGAAGTTGGGGGGCGTCTGGCGTTGCATCCACATCTCCAGGAAGCCGTTCATCTGGCTCGTCGGGACGCGTCGCCTGGCGGTGTCGTAGAGACGGATGGCGGTCGCCAGCAGCTCGTGCAGGCCGAAGTCCGTGAGCGCGCTGGTGTAGACCCTCGGCGCGAAGTCGATGTGCACCAGCGCCAGGTCGATCGCCTCGCGGAACGGACGCAGCTGCTCGTCGGTGACCAGGTCCCACTTGTTGACGGCGACGACCACCGGCTTGCCCCAGTCAAGCGCCAGGTTCGCCAGGCGCATCTCGTGGTCGCCGTACTCGAAGGGGTCCACCACCAGCACGGCCACGTCGCAGCGGCGGATGGCGCTCTCGGAACGCAGGCGCGCGAAGAACTCCACGTCCGCCTCGCCCTTCCGGCGGATACCGGCGGTGTCGACCAGCACGAAGGGGCGACCGGCGAAGTGGAAGCGCACGTCGACGCTGTCGCGGGTGGTGCCCGGCTCGTCGGCGACGATGACCTTCTCGCTCCCGACCATGGCGTTGAGCAGGCTCGACTTGCCGACGTTGGGGCGGCCGATGATGGCGATGCGCACCGCCTCCTCGTCGGTCTCCTCCTCGGTCGCGGGGAGCCGCTCGCGGACCGCCTCGATCAGCTCGAAGGTGTTGCGGGCGTGCTCCGCGGAGACCGGGAAGGGCTCGCCGAAGCCGAGGCCGTAGAGCTCGAACAGCTCCGGCGCCTCCTCGTGCCTGGGGTCGTCGAGCTTCGTGGCCACCAGCAGCACGGGCTTGTCCAGGGACCGCAACCAGGACGCCACCTCGTGGTCGGCCGCGCTCAGCCCCCGACGCCCGTCGACGCAGAACAGCACCAGGTCGACGCCGTGGAGCGCCTCCTCGATGCGCCTGCGCACGGGCGCCTCCCACTTGTCGCCCGACCACAGCCCGCCGGTGTCGAGGAGGCGGTAGCGCGTGCCGTCGTCGCACACGACCTCGCCCTCCTTCACGTCCCGGGTCACCCCGGGCTGGTCCGCGACGATGGCTTCGCGGCGGCCCACCAGGCGGTTGAACAGGCTGGACTTGCCGACGTTGGGCCGGCCGACGATCGCGGCGCTAGCCAAGGCGCACCCCCTGCCGCACGCTGTGCCCGTTGGCCCAGTCGCGCCCCGCCATGGCGCGCTTGCCGGGCGGCTGGACGCGCGCCAGCAGCACGGCCCCGCGCCCGCATGCCACCGTCACGCCTTCGGCATCCACCGCGAGGACGGTTCCGGGCTCGACGCTTCCGGCTCCGGGGACTCCCGCCGGCTGAAGGCGCAGCTCGCTCACCTTGACGTCCTCGCGGCCCGAGGCAGCCTCGAACGCGAAGCGACTGCCCGGCCACTCGCCCACGCCGCGGTGCCGCGAGGCCACCGCCTCGGCCGGGTCGCCCCAGCGGATGCGGCCGTCCTCGCGGGAGAGCATGGGCGCGTACGTGGCCGCCCCCTCGTCCTGCGGGGCGCACGCCAGGCTGCCCGCGAGCGACCGCTCCAAGGCCGCGAGGATCGCCTGGGCGCCCAGCTCCGCCAGCGATGCCATGAGCGTGGGCGTCGTGGCCCCGGGCGGGATGGGCATGGTGCGCTGCAAGCACACGGGGCCCGTGTCGAGGCCGGCCTCGGTCTGCATGATGCTCACACCGGTCTCGCGTTCGCCGTTGATGAGCGCCCACTGCACCGGCGCCGCCCCCCGGTAGCGCGGCAGCAGGCTGGCGTGGACGTTGAGGAAGCCGTGCGGCGGCACCGCCAGCAGGTCCGCGGGGAGGATCTTGCCGTACGCCGCGGTCACCGCGACGTCCACTCGCAGCTCCCGGAGGCGCTCCCGGAAGGCGCCGTTGCCCTTGAGGCGCTCGGGCTGCTCCAGGGCGATACCCAGCTCGCGCGCGCGCCGCGCGCCGTCCGGGGACGTCACGCGCATGCCCCGCCCGGCCCGCTTGTCCGGTTGCGCTACCACCAGCACGAGCGCGTGCCGCTCGGCGAGGGCGTCGAGGGTGGGGAGAGCGAAGGCCGGCGAGCCGAAGAGCGCGACCCGGAGGCGCTGCGGGCGCTCGGGCGCGCTCACTGCACCGGCACGGCGATGGGGGAGCGGCGCAGCTCCTTGAGCAGTGCCTTGGCGTCGCGCTGGATGTCCGCCAGCTCGGCCCGATGCTCCTCCAGGAAGGCGCGCCTCTCGTCGTCCGGGAGGCGGTCGAAGAACAGCACGCCTTCGAGATGGTCGTACTCGTGCTGCAACACGTGGGCGAAGTGCCCTTCGGCGTCCTGCTCGTGCCACGCGCCGCCGACGTCCTGGTAGCGCACGCGCACGCGCAGGTCGCGCCGCAGCGCGTCGACGTAGAGGCCGGGCACGCTGAGGCAGCCGTCGTGCCCGAACTGCTCGCCTTCGCGCACGACGATGCTCGGGTTCACCATCACGTGCTCGCCCACGACGCCCCAGCTGCGGCGCTTCTCGTCGGCGGTCTCCTCGGCCGCCGACGCGGCCCCGGCGACCGCGGAGTGCACTTGCCCCTCGCTCGCGTCGTCGTCGTCCGCGCTGTCGGGGTCGGTGTGGAGCGCCACGAACAGGCGCTTGGGCACCCCGATCTGAGGTGCCGCGAGGCCCACGCCGTTGGCGTCGTACATGGTCTCGATCATGTCCTCGGCGAGCGTCCGCAGCGCCTCGTCGAAGCGGGACACGGGGAGCGCCCGCTTGCGGAGGATGGGGTCGCCGAAGTAGCGGATGGGGTGGATCACCAGGGAAGCCCTCCGAAGGCCCGACCTCAGGGGTTGCCCGAGGGGCGCGTGAAGCGCAGCACCGCCGTAGGATTCGAGAGCGCGGACACGCCCTGCGGCAGGTCGAGCACGACAGGCAGAGTATACCGGCCGGGGTCCACCGGGGGCGTCGGCGGCTGTACCGTCCCCTTCACGCTGCTCACGCCGGCCATCACGTCCGACGGGCCGGCGAGGAGGACGTCGGGTTGGCTGAGCGCGGCGTCGGAGAGGTTGGCCGCGCTCGGGGCGGTGAAGTCGATGGGGACGCGCTTGCTCACCAGGGCCTGGCGCGCCTTCACCTGCACGGTGACGTCGCTGGGCGACACCTTGACGCTCTGGACCGGCATTCCCGCGTCGTCGACGGGGTAGGGGTGGGCGGTCGACTGCCCCTCCCGAGCCGGCACCACCGCCATCACCTTCGCCACCTTCTGCAGCGCCTGCTGCTGGCCGGTGAGCGTCACCTGACCGGGATCGGCCGAGAGCGTCAACACCTGGTCCGCGGGGGGCGAGCCGGAGAGGGCGACGGTGACGTCGATCTTCCGGTTCTCGACGGTCTCGAGGATGCCGATGACCTGGTTGGGGGAGACGCTGACGAGGCGGATGCCGTTGGGCGTCTGGACGCTCACCTGTTGCTGGAACTCGCCGCTCAGTCCGCTGAGGTCGATGCTGGCCGTGATGCCGTCGGGCCGGAGGCGATCGACGCGGCCACTCGGCCCGGAGACGTTCACCTCGACCACCTGCGGCACGCCCACGGCCACCTGGCTCTGCTGCACGCCGTCGGTGGTCAACGGCACGAGCAGGCTGCGCTGGGTGGTGGTCACGCTGCTGCTGGTGACGAACAGCCACATCACGAACGCCAGCACGAGCGCGCCGAGCTTCTGCGGCCAGTTGTGCACGGTCGTCGTCAGCAGACGCTTCAGGGCGGTCATTCGGCGTACACCTCGCGCAGCGCCTTGATCACGTCGGCGGGCGCGATGTCGCTCGTGAGATCGCCCCCGCGCGCGATGCTGACGGTGCCGCGTTCCTCGCTGACGACCAGCACCAGCGCGTCGGTGACCTCGGAGAGCCCGAGGGCGGCGCGATGGCGGGTGCCGTGCTTCACCGACCAGCCCTCATGGCGGTCGGAGAGAGGGAAGATGGCGCCGGCGTGCGACACGGTCTCGTCGCGCACGATGACGCCGCCGTCGTGCAGCGGTCCCTTGGAGGCGAAGATGGTCTGCAGGAGCGCGCTGGTGACGGGCGCGCCGATGGCCGTGCCGGTCTCGCCGTACTCGCGCAGGGGGGTGCGCCGCTCCACGGCGATCAGCGCCCCACGGCGCTGCGTCGCCAGCTCCCGGACCGCGCTCATGATCTCCTGCACCGGCCCGCCGTGCGTCGTGCGGCTCAGACGCCCGCGCCCGACCCTCTCGAGCGCGGCGCGCAGCTCAGGTTGGAACACCACCACGACGGCGATGAACCCGACGGGGGCCAGCCGGTCGAACAGCCACTTGGTCGCCTGCAGATCGAGCTGGGCGGCCACCAGCCAGAGCGCGCCGAGGGCCAGCAGGCCGCGGAGGACGTTCCATGCCCGCGAACCGATGAGCAGCACGTAGGCCTGGTACACCAGGACCGCGATGATGAGGATGTCTACGATGTCCTGGACGCGGAAGCCCTCGAGTGCTGCAGCCAACAGGTAAGCCTCCATCGGCTCGTGACGACGGGTGGCCGTCCGCCTCGCCGTTCGGCACGGCCCGATGTGTCGGGGCGCCGGTTCGTCGAATGCTTGGCGGTATGCGGTTGAGGCGCGCGGGGTCCCGGAGGGACCCCGTTCGTTACAGGAACGATACCATAGGGGACCCGCCGTGGACGTGGTCCCCGGCCGCGGGGCGCACGTCCCAGACGGCGCGTCCGCTCACCGATCCCGGCCACGGGCAGCCGTCGGGCGAGTGGGGTACACTGCCCCCCTGGAGGCGATGATGAACGAACTGAAGGCGAGACTCGATGCCCTCCGGGGGTATCTTTGACTTGGCTGGCAAACGGGCCCGGCTGAGTGAACTCGAACCCGTACTGAACGATCCGAACCTCTGGAACGACCCGGACCGTGCCCGCAGCGTGACGCAGGAGGCCACGCGGCTGCGGCGTGTGGTCGAGAGCTTCACCTCGCTCGAGGGCGACGTCGACGGCCTCGCCGAGCTGCTCGCCGAGGCCAGCGACGACGAGGCGGCCGAGCTCGATGAGGAGCGCGCCCGCGCGGCGGCCGCCCTGGACTCGCTCTACCGCGAGGCGCTGTTCGTCGGCAAGCACGACGAGCGGGCCGCCATCGTCACGGTGAAGCCGGGCGCCGGCGGCACGGAGTCGTCGGACTGGGCCGGGATGCTGCTGCGCATGTACCGGCGTTTCGCGGAGCGGCACGGCTACAAGGTCGAGCTCCTCGACCTGGTGCCCAACAGCGACGCTCCGCACGGCATCGACTACGCCCAGATGATCGTGCGCGGCGAGCGTGCCTTCGGGCTGCTCGCCGTCGAGAGCGGTGTTCACCGGCTCGTGCGCGTGAGCCCCTTCGACGCCCAGAACCGGCGCCACACGAGCTTCGCGTCGGTCGAGGTGATGCCCGAGATCGACGACGCCATCGAGCTCGACATCGATGCCAAGGACGTCCGGGTGGACGTCTACCGATCCAGCGGACCGGGGGGGCAGTCGGTCAACACCACCGACTCGGCCGTGCGCGTGGTCTACCGCGGGGGCACCCCGGACGAGATCGTGGTGACTTGCCAGGACGGCAAGTCGCAGATCAAGAATCGCGAGAAGGCGATGACGGTGTTGCGCAGCCGCCTGTTCGAACGCGAGGAGCAGCGGCGTCTCGAGGAGCAGATGAAGGCCCGCGGCGAGCAGAAGGCGATCGAGTGGGGTTCCCAGATCCGCAGTTACGTGCTCGACAAGCAGTACGTCAAGGACCACCGGTCGGGCGCCATGCGCCACGATCCAGACAACGTCCTCGACGGGGACATCGACGACCTGATCTGGTCGGGCCTGGAGTGGGCGGCCGAGAGCCGTGCCGTGGCCTGATCCGCAAGCCGCGGCCTCCCGGTGAGGCGGACGGCGGAGCGTTCCGGCGGCGTGCGGATCCTGGCGCTGTCCGACGCCGTCTCGCCGGTGATCTACTCGAAGAACTTCCCGGGCAATCTGCCGCCGTTCGATCTGGTCCTGGCCGCCGGCGACCTGCCCGGCTACCTCTTGGAGTTCGTGGCGACCAAGACGCGGACGCGCCCCCTGTACGTGCTCGGTAACCACGGCAACGGCTACGTGAGGCCGGAGGACGGGTCGCCGATGCACCTGCCCGGCGGCTGCGAGAACCTGCACGGCCGCGTGGTGGAGGTGGGTGGCGTCCTGGTCGCCGGCATCGAGGGGTGCCTGCGCTACCGCCCGGGCCCGCAGCAGTACGGCGAGGGGCAGTACCGCATGATGGCGGCCCGCATGGCGCCGACGCTGGCGTTGAACCGCTTGCGCAAGGGGCGTGCCGTGGACGTGCTCCTCACCCACGCGCCGCCGCAGGGCCCCCACGCCGGCGACGACTTCGCCCACCGCGGCGTCGCCACCTTCAACCGTTTCCAGCGTCGCTGGCGGCCGCGGGTCCATATCCACGGTCACGTCCACCTCGCGGGTGCCAACGCCGCCCGCGAGTACGTCACCGAGGACGGCGTGCGGGTGATCAACGCCTACGAGTTCACGCTCTTCGAGCTGGGCGCCTGAGCCCGGCGCGCGAGCCCGGCCGGGCGTCGGCTGTGCGTCCGGCTCGGGCCGCGTCCGCTGCGATAATCGGGACATGACAGCGAGCGAGTTCTGGGCGGCGCGAGGCGCGGCCATCCATGGAACCGGGCCGGCGCAACGCGCCGCGCACCTCGAGGACGCGGCGGCCGAAGCGCGTGCAGCGGCGGGCGGGCAGGCGACCTGCCTGGTGCCTCTGCTCGCCGTGACGCCGCTGCGCATCACGGGCTCCGACCGAGCCGCGTTCCTGCACGGCCAGCTCAGCAATGCCGTGCAGGGGCTCGCTGCCGGAGCCTGCAACCACACCCTGCAGCTCAACACCCGCGGACAGGTGGTCGGGGAGGGCCTTCTGTGCGTACGTGAGGACGACGTCTTCCTGGCGGTGGACGAAGGCCTGGGCCCCGATGTTCGCGCCTCCCTGGAGGCCCATATCGTCTTCGACGACGTGCGCATCGAGGACCTCTCGGACACGCTGACGGCGCTCACCGTGCAGGGCCCGGACGCGACGCGGATCGTCGCGCGCGCCTTCGGAGAGGCGCCCGAGGCAGGGCGTTCCGTCCAGCCGAGCTTCGGCGGCTCCGAGGGAAGCGGCGGCGGAAGCGCGCCGCGGGTGCTGCTCTGCCGCCGGCGCCGATCGCTCGCCGGCGGCGTCGACGTACACCTCCTCGCGCACCAGCTCGCGCCGGCGGTGGCGGCGCTCGAGGCCGCCGGCGCCGAAGCGGCGGGGGAGGACGCGCTGGAGCTCATGCGGGTGCTGGCCGGGGTGCCTAGCGCGGCGCGCGAAGGCGCCGGCGGCGGGCTGCCCCAGGAGCTGGGGCTTGCCGCGGCGGTGTCGTTCGGCAAGGGCTGCTACCTGGGCCAGGAGATCATGGCCCGCATCGAGGCGCGTGGGGCCGTGCGCAAGGGCCTGAGGCGGTTGCGGTTGACGCCCGCGGACCCGTCCGTCGCCCCGCCGGACCTCGGCGGGCGGTCCCTGCGTGCGGGCGGGCGCGAGGTGGGCCGCCTGGGCACGGCCGTGTCGCTGCCGGAGGGCGGGCTGGCGGCGCTGGCGGTGGTGCGCCTCGACCTGCCGGAGGCGGCGGCGCTCGCCGTCGCCGACGACGCCGGAGCGAGCGTCGCGACCGCGGAGCCGTGGCCGCTTCCCGCCGAGGCGGGCGCGCCGCAGCGGGGAGCGGACGCAGCCCCCGGGGACGTTCCGGCCCCGGGCGGCGTACAACCCGAAGGGCCCGCGGGCACCGAGCTATGATGCCCACATGAAGGACAAGAAGCGTTGGCTACGGGAGGAATACGCTGAGGCGACGGAGCGCTTCCCCGAGCGCGACGCTCCCTTCGAGACGCTCTCCGGGATCCCCGTCGAGCCCATCTACACGCCCGAGGACATCGCCGGGATCGACCTCGAGGAGGACGTCGGTTATCCGGGCAGCTACCCGTACACGCGCGGCGTCCAGCCCTCGATGTACCGCGGCAAGCTGTGGACGATGCGGATGTTCGCCGGATTCGGGACCGCGGAGCAGACGAACGAGCGCTTCCGGCGCCTCTTGAAGGCGGGGCAGACCGGTCTATCCACTGCCTTCGACCTGCCCACCCTGATGGGCTACGACAGCGACCACCCGCTCGCCCGCGGCGAGGTGGGCAAGTGCGGCGTCGCGGTCTCGAGCCTCGCCGACATGGAGGCGCTGTTCGAAGGCATCGACCCGGAGACGATCACCACCTCGATGACCATCAACAGCCCCGCCAACGCCATCTGGGCCATGTACCTGGCGATGGCGCAGAAGAAGGGGGCCGACCTCGCCAAGGTCGGCGGCACCATCCAGAACGACATCCTCAAGGAGTTCATCGCCCAGAAGGAGTTCATCTTCCCGCCCGCCCCCAGCGTGCAGCTCGTCGTCGACACCTTCGAGTGGGGCCCCGTCAACGTCCCGCGGTGGAACTTCATCAGCGTCTCGGGCTACCACATCCGCGAGGCAGGGTCCACGGCGGTGCAGGAACTCGCCTTCACGCTGGCCGACGGGATCCACTACGTCCGCAAGTCGCTGGAGCGCGGGCTCGATCTCGACACCTTCGCGCCGCGGATCAGCTTCTTCTTCAACGTGCACAACGACTTCTTCGAGGAGATCGCCAAGTTCCGCGCGGCGAGGCGCATCTGGGCGCGGCAGATGCGAGAAGTGTTCGGCGCCGAGGACGAGCGGTCCTGGAAGCTCCGCACCCATGCGCAGACGGCGGGCGTCTCGCTCACCGCACAGCAGCCGCTGGTGAACGTGGCCCGCGTGGCCATCCAGGCCCTGGCCGGCGTGCTCGGCGGCACCAACAGCCTGCACACCGACGCCTACGACGAGGCGCTCGCCTTGCCAACCGAGGACGCGGCCACGTTGGCGCTGCGCACCCAGCAGGTGGTTGCGCATGAGACGGGCGTGGCCAACACGATCGATCCGCTGGCCGGCTCCTACTACCTGGAGTGGCTCACCGGCGAGATGGAGCGGCAGACGCTCGCCTACTTCGAGCAGATCGACGCCCTAGGCGGGGTCGAGAAGGCCATCGAGGACGGTTTCTTCGCCCGCGAGATCGGTGATGCGAGCTGGCGGCAGCAGCGCGACATCGACGACCATCGGCGCTATATCGTGGGTGTCAACGCCTTCGAGCAGGACGACGTCGACGTGCCGTTGCAGCTGGTCGACCCCGAGGTGCTGAAGATCCAGGACGAGCGGCTGCAGCGGGTGCGGGCCGAGCGCGACGGAGCGGCGGCGAAAGCGGCGCTGGCGTCGCTGGAGCGGGCGGCCAGGGAAGGGCGCAATACCATGCCGGCCTTCCTGGAGTGCGCCCACGCCTACTGCACGCTCGGGGAGCAGATGGATGTGCTCAGGCAGGTGTACGGCGTGTACGAGGAGCCCGTCCTGGTGTGAGCGCGCCGGCAGCGCGCCCGCCAGGCCAGGAACGGCCGAGGAGAGCCCATGGAACGACCCATCCGCGTCTTGATCGCCAAGCCCGGCCTCGACGGCCACGACCGGGGAGCGAAGGTCATCGCCCGCGCGCTGCGCGACGCCGGCATGGAGGTCATCTACACCGGACTCCGCCAGACGGGGCCCATGATCGTCAACGCCGCCGTCCAGGAGGACGTCGATGCCGTAGGCTTGAGCGTGCTCTCCGGGGCGCACATGCACTACTTCCGGGAGGTCGTGCACGGCCTCTCGGACAAGGACGCAGCCGACATCCTGGTCTTCGGGGGCGGGATCGTGCCGGACCAGGACCGGCCCGTGCTCGCCGAGCTGGGCGTGGGCGCCATCTTCACCCCCGGCGCGAACACCCAGGACGTGGTGGCGTACCTGCGCCGCGAGGTGCCGCGGCGCCGCGGAGCCGGCGTCTGAGCCTCGGCGCCGCGCGACCCGGATGAGGGCGGCGGGCGCCGGTGTGACGATCGTCACAATCGCTTATTCATGAAGCTGCGGCGGCGACACAGGCGCAACGCGCGTCTGTCACGGCGTTCGCCGGTTCCGCTGTGGCATCCTGAGTCCCTACGGGCATGAAGAAGCTCATCACGCTCTAAGGCGACCCTTGTTACATTCGGCAGCAGGAACCAACCAGGGTGAGGTTCCGAACCGAGGAGCTGGACCGTTGCGCCACAGAGTCGTCTGGGCTTTCTTTGCCGTCATGATGCTCGCGCCCGCCGCTTGCGCTGGCGGGTACGCTCTGCACACGGTGCGAGCGGGCGAGTCGCTTGGCTCCATCGCCAACGCGTACGAGCTCTCCGTCGACGCGTTGATGGCGGCCAACGACCTCAAGGGCGCGGTGATCCACCCCGGAGACGAGCTGAAGATCCCTTACGTCGAGGCCGTCGGTGGTCCCGTCGAGGCCCCGCCCCGGATCCCGCCCGGCTTCACCTGGCACACGCTGACGCCGGGGGAGACCCTGTCGTCCGTAGCGACGTCGTACGGCCTTGCCGTCGAAGCGCTGGTCGGTGCCAACCCCACCATCTCCTCGCTCGACCACCTGCCGGCGGGCGTCGACCTGCTCGTCCCGCCCGGCCAGGGCCTGGTGATCACGCTCGAGCCCGGCCAGTCGCTGGCCGACGTGGTGGCGAGCTACCACGTAGACCCGACCGCCGTGGCGCGCGCCAACCATCTGCGCTCGCCGTTCGACGTGCAGGCGGGCATGATGCTGTTCCTGCCGGGCGTGGTGCCGACCGAGGCGCTGGCGCGCCTGAAGAAGGTGCGCGAGGCGGAGAACCGCTTCATCTGGCCCATCCACGGGCGCATCACCTCGCCCTACGGCTGGCGCAATCTGGGCATGGGGACCTCGCCGTTCCACCGCGGCATCGACATCGCCGCCCCGTGGGGTACGCCCGTGCACGCCTCCAGGTCGGGTGTGGTGGTCTTCGCCGGCTGGTCGAACGAGGGCTACGGCTATCTGGTCCGCCTCCGGCACCCGGACGGCGATGAGACCTGGTACGGACACTTCAGCAGCATCCTGGTCCACGTGGGCCAGTACGTCGAGCAGGGCGGCGTCATCGGCCGCGAAGGCTCGACCGGGATCTCCACCGGGCCGCACGTGCACTTCGAGGTGCACGTCCACGGTCGCGCCGTGGATCCCATGACCGTGCTCCACTGATCGAGGCGGAACGGACGCGTGAGCGGGGAGGCAGGCTCGGCCGAGCGGAGCAACCGGCACGACACGGCGGCGGCACGCCTCGAGGTGCCGCCGCTCGTCATGACCGAACTGGCTGTGCCCCCGCGCCGCTCACGCCGGCGCGGGCGCGTCCGGGCGGATCAGGCGTCGTCCTTCGGCCACAGCAGGCGCCCGCAGCTCGGGCAGCGGACGACGCTCTTGGCCCGCCTGGCCTTCTGGATCACGTAGATGGGGAGCCGCACGCTGCAGCCGCCGCAGCGCTGGTTGTCGACGATCTCCACGAGCCCCAGGCCGCGACGCGCCCGGCGGACCTGCTCGTACTGCTTGAGCAGACCACCGTCGAGGCTGTCGGCCAGGGCGTCCCGATTCTGCTTGACGTCTTCGGCTCTGGCGTCGACCGCCGCCACGCGGGCGTCCTCCTCGGCGACCATCGCATCGAGCGTGGGCTGCAGCTCGTCGAGCTCCGCCTGCAGGCCGTCGACCTCCTGCTCGGTCGTTTCCAGGCTCTCCATCAGCGGCAGCGCATCCTCTTCGAGCTCCTGAACGCGCGTCGCGAATTGGAGCTCCTGATTCTGGTACTGCGACGCCTCCTTGGCGCTGGAGGCACGCAATGAGGACTCCGATGCGTCCTTGCGGCGCTGCTGCAGCGTCTTGAGCTCGAGCTCGGTGTTGGCCACGCGCCGCCGCAGCTCGTCACGCTCCTGCTTCTTCCTCTCCAGCCGGCGCGCGAGGTCGCGGCGGCGCTCCCGCGTCTCCTGGAGCTCGGGCGGCGTCTGCGCCCGCTCCTCCTGGAGCGCGTCGAGCTGTAGGTCGAGGCCCTGGACTTCGCTCAACTTCTCCAACATTCGGCCTCCAGACAGTAAAAAACTCCGTTCGCCGGTTCCCGAACGGAGCTCATGAAAGGTCCCCTTTGAAGGATCGCCTCACGGAATCGAGTGTAGCACGGTGCGCCGGCGGCCCGCCCGGCCGCCGGCGGTCGCCCCGAGGCGCCCTGAGCGCCGAGGTAGAATGCGCGCAGCGTGATCGAGGAGTCCCCAGAAGCGTTCATCCAGCGCTGGCGGGCGCACGCTGCCGACGTGCAGCTGTTCCCCCGCACCGAAGGGTCGCCCCTGCTGGAGTGCCTCGCGGGGGGCTCCATCCTGCAGCTGCTCGATCGCACCGGCCCGTACGTCGCCAGCGGTGCCGGCAGGCGGCATGTGATCCTCAACCCCATGGTGGAGGCGCTCGAGCCCAACCTCGACGGGGTCTCCGGTCTGGAGGTCTCGGGCCTCGGGGCCCTGGCGGGCTCCGGGCGGGTGGTGATGTGCGAGGGACGCATGAGCGTGGTCGACTGCGGCGGCGTGCCGTTCGTGGTGGCCGTCGTCGGTGACGATGCTCAGGAGCTCGAGGCGGGCGGCTACGTGCGCTTCACGGCGCTCCCGCCCGTGCATGGCTTCGTCGTCCCCGAAGAGCGCAGCTCGCAGCGGCGCGACGCCGGCGAGAGCGCCGACGACGCCATGTGACCCGCGCCCTGTGACCCGCGCCCTGTGACCCGGCCACTTCGAACGGCGTCCGCGGGGGACCGCGCTCGGTAGGTGGGCGCAGGCGGGACGCCGCACCCCTCTGCTAGAATGCCGGGTCATGCCGAAGGTCGTCCTCAGCCGCAAGCACCGTAAGGAACAGGGGGTGACGCCGGCCGCCATCCGCGCGGTGGAGGCGGGCTCGCCCGCGGAGCGCGCGGGCGCCCGGGCCGGATGGGAGCTGCTGCGGGTCAACGGTTCCCCCATCCCCGACGTCCTCGCCTACCGTCGCGAGCTGGAGCGCGGCCGCGCCGGCATCGAGCTGCGCGACCCCGACAGCGGCCGCGAGGTGCGCTTCGAGGTGGCGTGGGAGGACCCCGGCCTCGAGTTCGAGGACGTCATCTTCGACGGCATCCGGCTGTGCGCCAACAAGTGCGACTTCTGTTACGTCCATCAGATGCCCAAGGGCATGCGCAAGAGCCTCTACATCATGGACGACGACTTCCGCACCAGCTTCCTCTACGGCTCCTTCGTGACGCTGACCAACCTCACCGAGGAGGACCTCGAGCGCATCCTGGACGAGCACTTGAGCCCGCTGTACGTATCGGTCCACGCCGCCGATCCGGAGCTGCGCGAGGGCCTCATGAAGCCTTGGCCCAACAAGGTGCCCTACGAGAGCACGCTCGACGTGCGCGCGATGATCGAGCGGCTGGCCGGCATCGAGCTCTACACCCAGATGGTGCTTCTGCCGGGGCGCAACGACGGCGAGGTGCTGGACCAGACCCTCGAGTACCTCGCAGGCCGCCCGAACGTTCGAGCGGTGGCGGCCGTGCCGGTGGGGTTGACGGGCCACCGCGCCCATCTGCCGGATCTCGAGCCGTACACGTCCGCGCAGGCGCGCGACGTGCTGCGACGCGTCGGCGCGTTCCAGGAGCGCATGCTGGCCGAGCGCGGCACGCGTTTCGTGTTCGCCAGCGACGAGTTCTACCTGCGCGCGGGGCTGCCGTTGCCGCAGAGCGCGGACTACGAAGGCTTCCCCATGCTCGAGAACGGCATCGGCATGGTGCGTGACTTCCTCGACGAGGGCCTGCCGGAGCTCCCCGGCGAGGTGCCCGTTCCCAAGCGCGTGCTGCTCGCCACGGGCAGGCTCTTCGGACCCGTCCTCGAGGAGGCCGTGCGCCCGTTGGCGCGGGTCGCGGGCCTGGACGTCGAGGTCCGAGCCGTCACCAACCGCACCTTCGGCGATGTCACCACCGTGGCGGGCCTGCTCGCGGGCCGCGACCTGCTCGGCGCCGTCGCCCCGGGCGAGGCGGATGTGCTGCTCGTCTCCCCGAACATGCTCAAGTACGGCACCGAGACCCTCCTCGATGGCACCAACCTGACGGAGTTGCGGGAGCGCCTGGGGATGCGCGTGGACACCGGCGGCACCACCCTGGCCGAGCTGGGGCGGGCCATCCTGCGCGGGGCGGGGGAGCGTAACCTGCCGTCGTTCGGCTTCAGCACGCACGCCATCAAGGAAGCCTCGAAGCAGCACTGACCCGCCCGGTGGGACCGTCCACGGCGCACGGTGTCGCGCTGCACGCGTGATAGCCTTGGTGCGTGAGCGCAGAGACCGTGGGCCGGAGCGTGGTCGCCCGGTACCTCGCCTTCGTCAAGTTCGAGCACACCCTCTTCGCGCTGCCGTTCGCCTACGGCGGCATGCTCCTGGCCGCCGGCGGCTGGCCGGGCTGGCGGGTGTTCGCTCTGGTGACCGTGGCGATGGTGGGGGCGCGTAGCGCCGCCATGGCGCTCAACCGCGTCATCGACGCCCGCATCGACGCCGCCAACCCGCGCACGCGGGAGCGGGAGATCCCGGCCGGGCGCATGACCCGCGGCGGCGGCCTGACGCTGGCCGCGGTGGGGCTGGCGCTGCTCGCCTTCGCGGGGGCGCTGCTCAACCCGCTGACGCTGGCCCTGCTGCCGGTCGCGGTGCTGTTCCTGGTGGTGTACCCCTACCTGAAGCGCTTCACCTGGCTGTGCCACTTCTGGCTCGGCGCGACCATCGGCGCCGCCGCGGCCGGGGGCTGGATCGCCGTGACGGGGGCCTTCTCGTTCGCCGCGGTGGCGTTGTGGCTGGCGGTCGGCACCTGGATCGCGGGCTTCGACATCATCTACGGCGTCCTCGACCTGCACTTCGATCGGAACGCGGGTCTGCACAGCATCCCGGCGCGCTTCGGCGTGCGGCGCGCCCTGCTGGTGTCGGCCGCCGCGCACCTGGTCACCTTCGCGGCTCTGGCCGCGGTCCTGCTGTGGATCCACCTGGGCTGGCCGTACGGCGTCGCGCTGGCAGCCACCGCCGCCATCCTGCTCTACGAGCAGGTCGCCGTGCGGCGCCTCGATCCCGCGGTGGTGCTGCGCTCGTTCAACGCGAACCTCGTGGTGGGGCTGCTCATGCTGCTGGGGATCGTCGGCGGGCTGGCGCTGCGCGGCTAGGCCGGCCGCCTGCGCGCGGCGCGCCGGGACGGCGGCCCCTCACCGTTCGATCACGGCCAACGGGCCTGCCGGGCCGACCTGTTACCGTACGGGCATGGCGGAGGTCCCCCTGTTCCCGCTCGAGGTCGTGGTGTTCCCCGGCATGACGGTGCCGGTGCACGTCTTCGAGGAGCGCTACAAGCGCTTGGTGCGCTACTGCCTGGAAGCCGAGCGCAAGCACTTCGCCATCGTGCTGGTGACCCACAGCGCCCCCATCCGCGACACGCCCGTGGGCATCGCGGAGATGGGCGCCCTGGTCGACTTGCTCAGCGTCCAGGAGAACGGTGACGGCACCGTCGACCTGCTGGTCCACGGCCAGGAGCGCTGCCTCACGCGCAGCGTGCGCCGGGAGGACGTGCCGGAGCAGGACGGAGGGCACCGCCCGCTCTTCTTCATCGAGGACGACCCCGTCCCCATCGACCGGGAGGATCCCAACCAGGAGCAGGTAGCCGCGTGGGACGCGCTCGACACCTTCCGCCGCTACGCCCGCGCCTTCTTCGCCGACGGCGCGCTCGAGCAGGTGGAGGCCAACCTGCCGGAGGACCCGCTCTACCAGGCCTCCTTCATCTGCGCCAACATCCGCGTGCCGCTGGCCTCCCGACAGGTCCTGCTGGAGGCCCGCTCTCTCACCGAGCGCTTCGAGCTCGCCCGCAAGATGATGGCGGAACAGCTCACCACCGCCCCCGGCAAGCAGGCGTGAGCGTGCTGCCCGAGCCCGACGCGCAGGCGTTGCGGTTCGCCTGGGAGGACCTGCCGATGGTGACGGGGGATCATCCCGGGGTGGGGGGGACCGTCCGCGTGGCCGCGGAGGACTTCCGGGTCGAGGAGGTGCCCGCCTACCTGCCGGCCGGTCAGGGCTCGCACCTCTATCTGCTGGTGGAGAAGCGCAACCTGACCACGCGTGACCTGGTCGCGACACTGGTCGCCCACGGGCTGGAGGAGAGGCAGGTCGGCGTCGCCGGCCTCAAGGACAAGAGCGCCGTCACGGTGCAGTGGCTCAGCCTTCCCAAGCGCTTCGAGCCGGCCGCGGACGCGCTCGCCGCGCTGCCCGGGGTGCGGGTGCTGGAGCGCTCCTACCACCGCAACAAGCTCGGGATCGGGCACCTGCACGGCAACCGGTTCACGGTCACCATCCGCGAGCCGGAGGGCGGCCCGGGCGAGGCCGAGGCGCGGGCGCGCGCCACCCTGGAGGCGCTGCGGCTCCGGGGCGTGCCCAACTACTTCGGGCCGCAACGCTTCGGCCGCTTCGGCTCCAACGCGCTCGATGGCTGGCGGGTGCTACGCGGCGATTCGGTCCCCGGCGGCCACCGGTTGCGCCGCTTCTTCGTCTCGGCGTTGCAGTCGCTGCTGGTGAACGCCCTGCTGGCCGAGCGCGTCCGCCGCGGTCTGTACGCCTCGGTGGTCACCGGAGACTGGGCGAGGAAGCACGATACCGGCGGCGTGTTCCTGGTGGAGGACGCGGCCGCGGAGTCGCCGCGCGCCGAGCGCCTGGAGATCAGCGCCACCCTGCCGCTCTACGGGCGGCGCGTCCACGTCTCGCAGGGGGAGGCCGGGGAGATCGAGCGCGCGATGCTGGAGCGATACGCTTTGCGCTGGAGCGTCTTCACCTCCAGGCGGGGCGACCGCCGGCCGAGCCGAGTCACGCTGGAGGACGCCTCGGTGGAGGCGGTGGCGGGCGGGGTGCGGCTCGCGTTCACGCTGCGCAAGGGGAGCTACGCCACGGTGGTGCTGCGCGAGGTGATGAAGGTGGACGTCGACGCGCCCCTGGCATCGCCGGCGCCGGCCGACAGCGTCGGCGCGCCCGCGGGTACGCCCGGTGAAGGCGTGGGCCGTGACGGCGGGAACGGCGAAGGCGTGGGCGGCGACTTCGACGACGGCGACTTCGACGACGGGACCTGAGGCGGCCGCCCCGGCGCGCGCCTGGGCGGTCAGTCGCCCGGTGCGCCCGCCGGGCGCTCGGCGGCGCCGGCCGCGGGCGGCGCACCTCCCAGCCGCCTGGCCACCAGCTCCGACAGGAACGCCAGCAGAGCGGCTGCGGCCAGGAACGGCCACAGCGGCAGGCGCCCCCCGCCGACGTCGGGGCGGTAGGCGCTGCCCGCATCCACCACGCGGCCGCCGGTGCGCAGGGCGATCGCGCGCAGCAAACCGGCGCCGTCCGAGTCGGCGAACTCCGGGTCCGGCCCGCCGACGCGGGCGCGGGCCACCGCCTCCGAGCCCTGCGAGACGACCACGCTGCCGGAGGCCCCGGCAGGCGTCGGCAGACGCGCCTGGTAGCGTCCGGGCGCCACCTGCTGCATCTCCGCCGAGGCGCCGCCGTAACGCGCCACGAGCGTCTGATTGTTGACGTACTCACCCGCCTTCACGGCGTCGACCGTGACCTGGAGCCCGCCGCCGTCGCGCGTGGCGCGCGCCTGGTAGACGAGCGGCCGGGCCTGCAGCCAGCGGGCGACGGTGCCGAGCACGCCCCCCAGCCGCGGCCAGGCGCCGAAGGGGCCCGCCCAGGCGTTGAGGTCCGTGGTGAGCGCGGCGCTGCGGCCCAGGCCCACCCGCCGCACGGCCAGCACGGGCTCCTGGCGCTTGCCTTCCAGCAGGCCCTGGGCGTCCTGGCGCAGGGTGGTGGCGACGTAGGCGTCCACGCGCGGAACCGTCTGCGGGAAGCTCACCAGAGCGTTGGGGTGGGGGATCGGCGAGGTCGGGTCCTGGACCAGGAGCTGCCGCGTGGCGGTCAGCGCCTCGTTGGTGAAGATCGCCGGCAACGTGCTCACGTCGAGGGCGGCGTAGTAGCGGCCGCCCCCGGCCCGGGCGATGGCCTGCAAGCGCTGGAAGTCGGCCGCGTCCCCGATGGCGATGGTGGAGGTGGTGATGCGGTCGGCGCGCCCGGCCTCCGCCAGCGCGCCGAAGTCGGTCGCCGGGCCGCCGTTGAAGGGCCCCTGGCCGTCGTAGAGCTTGCCGTCGGAGAGCACGATGATGTGCTTCACGGCGGCGTCCGTGCCGCGGAGCGCGGCCAGGGCGTCGCGGTAGGCCGGGCCCAGCACGGTGCCGCCGGCGGTGTCGATCCCCAGGATCCCCTGGACCATCTCGCGCTTGCCGCGCTCGGTGGCCTTGCGCAGGTGGAACACCCAATCGGTGCTGGACGCGTCGCTGAAGGCGATCAGTCCGATCATGTCGTCCTGGTAGGCCAGCTCCACGACCTTGATCGCGCCCTGCTTGGCGAGCTCGAGCTTGGACGGGTTGCCCGTGCTCATCGACTGCGAGTGGTCGAGGACGATCACCATCGCCACCTGCGGGATGCTCACCTGCGTGCGCACGTCGGTCGTCACCGGGAGCACGTCCTCGACCGAGGTGCGGTACCAGCCCCCCAGGCCGAAGCTGTGCGGGCCGCCGGTCATCATCAGGCCGCCGCCGTTCTCCACGTACTGCTTGAGCAGCTCGAGCTGACCCGGCGTGAACTCCGCGGCGCCGCCGCGCAGCACCACCGCGCCCGCCGTCAGGGGTGCCTTGACGTCGGCCACGGAGCCCGGTTGCACGTCGATGCCCTGCGTTTCGAGGAGCTTGGCGAGGGCCGGGTCGCCGATCACCAGCACCGGCGCCCGGGCGCGAACGGTCACCTCGCTGCTCTGGTGGTCGTCGGCGGTGGGCTGAGCGAAGTCGGGTGCGATGCGCGCGTCGACGGTCGCCGTGGACGTCCCGGCGGGAGCCTCGAAGTCGAAGGGGATGGCGCTGCGCCCCTTCGGCAGATTCCGCGTCACGACCGGCAACGCCTTGCCTGCGACCGTGGCGCGTAACGTCACCGTGGAGGCCCTGTCGGCATCGATCACGGCCACCGCCTGCAGCGTCTGGCCGGGCGCCGCGCTGTCCGGCGTCAGCAGCTCGGAGAGGCGCACGTTGGGTCGGCGGGCGACGGGAAGGGTGTCGACCGGGATGCCGGGTAGGGCGTCGAGGGCGTGCCCCGAGGACTCGATGCCGTCGCTGACCAGCAGCGCGCGGTTGGCTCCGGACGCCGCCGCAACCTGCAGGGCGCGGGCGAGATCGGTTGCGCCCGTCGTCACGACGGGCGGCACGTCGGCCCCGAGGCCGGCGACGCGCGCGGTGTCGCCGGCGAAGTAGTAGGTGTCGAGGTGGGGCCCGCCCTCGCCGATGACGGCGCGCGCGGCCTGCTGCGCGCCGGCGCCCACGCTGTCCGAGACGTCGACGAGCACTGCCTCGCGCCCGCCCGAGCGTGGCAGCGACGGGCCCGCCAGCGCGGCGATCAGCAGCGCCAGCGCCAGCAGGCGAAGCCAGCGCCAGGGGCTACGGGGCAACAGCAGGACGAGCGGCAGCGCCAGGAGGGCCCAGGGGAAGGCCAGGGTGAGGCCCGCGGGCAGCACGACCCCATGCTAGCAGCCCTCCCCGCGGCCACCGGCTCCGGAACCACCGGCGCCGCCCCGGCTCGTGGGCGAAGCGCGAATTTTTCGTCCTGCAGAGGGCTGGCCCCCTGGTATGATTCGGCCGATGACGGCGTCCGGGCAACCTTTCGTGCTGATCGCCATGACCACGGACGAGCGTGGCGAAGGGCTGCGCGGGATCGTCGAGGAGAGCGGCTTCGAGGCCGCCATCTTCACCGATGTGGAGGCGCTGCTCTACCACACCCGCGCCTCGGTTCCCGAAGCGCTGGTCGTGGAGCACGGCCTGGCCGAGAAGGTTCCGCAGCTCGATCTGGTGGCGCTGCTGAGGCGGCGCAAGGCGCTCGCGGACGTTCCCTTCATCTACCTCGGCCCCGAGGAGCCCCACGTGCAGGCCGCGGTGGTGTCCTCGGGCGTCGACGCGTACCTGAGCCTGCCCACCCGCCCCGAGGTGGTGAAGGCTCATCTGCGGCGGCTTCTCGACCGGCGTCAGACCGAGCGCACGTTGCGGCAGGCGCTGGAGCACTCGCGCAGCTTCGAGCAGGCGTACAAGGAGAGCGAGCGCGTCAAGGACGATCTCATCCACATGCTCGTGCACGACCTCAAGAGCCCCATCGCCAGCGTCATGGGGCTCCTGGACCACAGCCTGGAGATGATCAAGGCCGATCCCGGCGAGGCGGGCATCGAGGAGCTGCTCGGCCTGGCGCGGAGCGAGTCCCAGCACCTGCTGAACCTGGCGGCCAACATCCTGGACGTGCGGCGCATGAAGGAGGGCCACATGCCCTTCGAGCCCAAGGAGATCGGCAGCCTCACGGAGCTCGCCAAGGAGTCGCTGGGCGACGTAAGCGGCGGGCCGCGCGACCGCAACTTCGGCTTCCTGGTGCGGCCCGAGGCCGAGCACCTTCGGGCCGACCCGAAGCTGCTGCGGCGCGTGATCGCCAACCTGATGGCCAACGCCATCAAGCACACGCGCCGCGGAGGCTACATCGACTTCCGCGCCTGGCGCCAGGACGACGACTTCATCCTCAGCGTGCGCGACGATGGCGAAGGCATCCCAGAGGCCGACCAGAAGCGTGTCTTCAACGCCTTCGAGCAGTCCCGGCACACCGTGCACGACCGCTACGACACCGGCATGGGGCTGACCTTCTGCAAGCTCGCCGTGGAGAAGCACGGCGGTCGCATCTGGGTCGAGTCCAAGGTCGGCCGCGGCAGCACCTTCTTCTTCACCATCCCGGCCAACGTGCCCGCGCCCGCCGAGGACGGCGTCGCGATCGCGGGCGGCTGAGCCGCCCGGCGGGCCGTGCACGGGCCGCCCCCGGCATGGGACCTGGAGGCTGCGCTGTGGGGGCGCGGCTACACGCCCGTGGCCGGCATCGACGAGGCGGGGCGCGGCGCCCTGGCCGGGCCGGTGGTGGCCGCGGCGGTGATCCTGCCGCCCGGCGAGCACCCCTTCCGTGACTCGAAGACGTTGAGCGCCGCCGCCCGCGAGGCGCTCGCCGAGACGGTGCGCGCCTGCGCACTGGCCTGGTGCACGGGCGAAGCCACCCCCGCCGAGATCGATGCCCTGAACGTCCTGGGCGCCACCAGGCTGGCAGCCCGGCGCGCCGTCGCGGGTCTCGGCCTCCCGCCTTCGGCGCTGGTCACCGACTATCTGCACATCGGCGCCGGGCTGCCCGAGCTGGCCGTGGCCAGGGCGGACGCCCGCAGCTTCCAGGTGGCGGCGGCCAGCATCCTGGCCAAGACGACGCGTGACGCGCGGATGCGCGCCATGGCCGGCGACTACCCCGACTACGGCTTCGAGGGGCACAAGGGGTACGGCTCCGCCGCCCACCTGGCGGCGCTGCAGCGCCTCGGTCCGTGCCCGGAGCACCGCCGAACGTTCGCGCCGGTTGCGCAGGGGGGCCTCTTCCCGCCGTAGAATACAATGGTGTGTTCCCGTCGGTGAGGGTGCGGACGTGCGAGCACCCGGCCAGCCGCAGGCGCGTCGAGCGGGCGCTCGCGCGCAGCGCGCCGGCGGGCTGCAAGGGAGTCCAGACCATGCCCGAGTGCATCGGCGTGAAGTTCGACAACGGTCCGAAGCTCCATTACATGGAGGTGCCTCCGACGACCCCCTCGGTCGGCACGCGCTGCGTGGTGAGCACGCGGCGCGGCCTGGAGCTGGCGCTGGTCCGCACGCAGCCGCGCGACGTGCAGAAGCCGCACGGCCACTACGTGCGCGACGCGCTGGCGGAGGACCTCGAGCGTTACCGGGAGCTGTCGCGGCGGGCCGACGACCTCAAGTGGTTGCTGCGCGCCCGCGCCCGCCAGAGCGGCGCGGACATCAAGATCGTGGCCGTGGAGTTCACCATGGACGAGGAGCTGATGGTGGTGAGCTACTCCTCCGAGGAGCGCCCGCCGCTGCGCGTGCTCGCTCAGGAGCTCATCGACCACACCGGTGCGCGCATCGAGTTCAACAACGTGGGCCCGCGCGACCAGGCGCGCATGCTGGGCACGCTCGGCGTCTGCGGGGACGCCTCCTGCAGCTCGACCTGGCTGCAGAGCTTCAACGCCGTCAGCATCCGCATGGCGCGCGACCAGCAGCTACCCCTCAACCCGGAGAAGATCAGCGGCCCCTGCGGCCGGCTGATGTGCTGCCTGCAGTACGAGCACGACCTCTACAGGGAGCTGCTCAAGGGCATGCCCAAGAAGGGCGGGCGCGCCTGCCACGAGGAGAGCGGGACCTGTGGGCGCATCGTCAAGCTGAACCCGCTCAAGGGGACGGTGGACCTGCGCACGGAGGAGGGCGCCGTCGAGGAGTATCCCGCGTCGGAGGTGCAACGGGTCCGTTCGTAGCGCGCGCTGCCGGCACGCTGCGAAGCCGTCGCGGCGTGCGGCTCAGCCGGCGCCGAGGGCGCGCAGGTCGAGCACCAGCGTGGTGAATGCCAGCCGGGCGTTGGCGTACGCGGCGATCGCCGCCTCGCAGCGCTCCACGACGTCGACGGCGGCGGCGTAACGCGCCGGCGGCAGGCGCCTGAGGCGCTCGCGGAGCAGCGTGAACGGCGACAGCGCGGCGTCGTCCGGGGCGGCCGCCTCGGCGAGGCCGGCGACGGCCTCGGCGGCGTCGAGGGCGCCGGCCAGGTCGCCGTCGAGGGCCAGCATCAGCGCCTCCACGGCGTCCCGTCCGCTCACGAAGGAATCCATGTCCGCCCGTGCGCGCTCCAGCGGCCCCGGCAGGCCCAGCCGGAGCGCGGGGTGCGGCTCCAGCTCGGCGTAGGCGCTCACCTCTACGGCGCCCAACCGCAGCACGGAGCAGCGCGAGGCGACGGTGGGCAGCAGGGCCTCGGGGCCGGTCGCGATCAGCACCACCACGGCCCAGGCGGGCGGCTCCTCGAGCATCTTCAGGAAGGCGTTGGCCGCGCCGGTCGTCAGGCTCTCGGCCTGGTCGATGACCCCCACGCGGCGCCGGAAGCGCGGCCTGAGCTCCAACCACGGGCCGAGCGGGTCGGGGTCGCCCTGCGGTCGGACGACCAGCTGGTCGATGGTGATCTCGCGGCGTCGGCGGCTGCGGCCGCTGCGGGTGGTGCGGCCCGGGACGACCTCGCGGACGTCGGGGTGTTCGCCGCGTTGCAGGGCCAGGCAGCTCGAGCAGGCGCCGCAGGGGCGGGCTGCGGCGTCGGCGGCCTGGCAGTTCAGATGTGCGGCCAGCCAGCGCGCCACGGGTCTTCGGCCCACCCCGTCCGGGCCCGCGATCAGGAGCGTATGCGGCCCGTCGCGTCGGTACCATCGCGCGAGCTCGGCCCGGGCGGCGTCGTGGCCGCGTATGGGAGGGAGGGCGCTCATCGCCCCACGGCCAGGCGCGAGGCGAGCACCTCGGGGTAGCCGGCGGCGCGAACGCCCTGCTGCACGGTGGCGACGTCGAACTCGACGCGGAACATCTCCAAGGTGCCGGCTCCGTCGTCGTAGAGGGCGTAGGCGGCGAGCGGGATGCTGTCCCGCGGCTGCCCCACCGACCCGGGGTTGGCGAACAGGCGCGCCTTCGGCGGGATGCGGTACATCGCGCGTTCGTGACGGAACTGGACGGTGCGCCACATGACGTCGCCGGAGCCCTCGACCGCGGCGAAGATCTTGGGAACGTGGGTGTGGCCTATCAGGCACAGCTGTTGCCCCAACATGGGCAGGTTCGCCTGGGCGTTCGAGACCGTCGCGAGGTACTCGAACGGAGCGCGAAGTGCGCCGTGGGCAGCTTCCCAGCCGTCCATCACGACGTGCTCCCGGAGGCCTCGTAGGAACTGCAGGCTGTCCTCGCTCAGCTCCGGGAGCTGCTTGGCGAGCACCTCGGTGACGAGCCCGTCCTCGCGGTGGCCCGAGCCCTTCCCGTCGGCGAGCTCCAGCAGCGCGGCATCGTGGTTCCCCATGATGGCGACCGTGGGTCCCAGGCTCCGCAGGATGGAGACCACCTTCTCGGCGTCGGGATAGTAGCCGACCGCGTCGCCGAGGAAGATCACCTCGTCGTACCCGCGGAAGTCGGCGTGTCGCAACACCGCTTCGAGGGCGGGCGCGTTGGCGTGCACGTCACTCAGGACGAGGTATCGCATCCGTCATGAAGATACCATCCGGCTGCCGCAGCGGCGGGCCGAATCGCCGTGGCCCAGGGCTATACTGGAGCGATGCCCGGATCTGCGAAGCGACGCGTGCCCGTCGCCCGGCCGGTGCCGCGGGTTGCTGGGCTCGGTGCCGAACGGCGGGGCCGCATCCGGACGCGCGCGTTGCTCGTGGTGCTGGCCGCGGCGCTGCTGTCGCTGCTGTCCTCGGCCGCGGCGCAGATCTCGGTCCCGACCTTCGGGACGCGGGGAGGCGTTCCCGGCGGCGTGGTGAGCGCGTTCATGCCGGCCCTGAGACAGGCGGTCGCGGAGGCGACCGGCCTGAGCGTCAGCTCCGGCGACCTGGTGACGCCGGGCATCGCCGGCAGCCTCGAGCCCGAGTTCGCCCGGCTCATCGCCGAGCTCGACAACGCCCGTTATGCCGTGTCCGGCGAGATCGCGCGGAACCTCACCGACGTCGGCGAGCCGTACACCGTCAACCTGATCGTCGTCGACGGGCAGAGCAAGCGCAACACCGACCTCATCAGCCGGCCCCTGCAGCCGGGCGCCATGGCCGGGACCGTGAGCGCCCTCGCGGCCGCCGTCGCCAGCTTCACGGGGGCTGCGCAGAGCCTTCCCAAGGGGAACGCGGGGCTGTTCGTCTCCAGCGAGCCGGGCCACGCCGAGGTCTCGCTCGACGGCGTGTCCGTGGGTCGGACCTCCGACCTGGACGTGCTCATGCTGCAGCCGGGCCGCTACCAGCTGGAGGTCCGCAAGGAGGGCTTCCTGCCGGAGACCCGCACCGTCGAGCTCCGCCCCGACGACACCAGCTTCGTGCACGTCATCCTCACCGCCATCTCGGGCGGCAGCATCCAGCTCTCGGCCGATCCCGCGGCGCACGTGTACCTCGACGGGGCGCGCGAGGGCGGGACCCCGCTCACGCTCCCGGCCCTCCCCGGAAGCCACACCGTCAAGCTGGTGCGCGACGGCTTCGAAGGGGAGAGCTTCAGCGTGTTGGTGCGCAACTACCGCGTCACGCGGGTGTCGGTCTCGCTGCGCCCGGTCAGCGACCCGCTGGTGTACTGGGCCGAGGACCGCACCGATCTGGTGTTCGTCGACGGCGTGCTCCAGAAGGGCGGGCACGCCGAGGGGCTGGATGCCGGGCTGCACACCTTCGAGCTCAAGGGTCCCGGCGGCGACCGCCGTTACATGCGCGCCGTGCCTGCGCACGGCGTGTTCGAGCTGGATCTCACGAGCGGCGAGCTCGTTCCGAGGAGCCCCTGACCGTCTGAGGGAACACCGGCCCCGTTGCTACTCCGGGAGCGTCACCGGCAGCGAGTAGCGAGCGCCGAGGCTGCCCGAGAGGCCGCCCGGCCCCATCGCGCCGGCGCCGTCCACGTGTGCGTCACCGGGACCGAACGGGAAGTCCAGGCCAACGCTCGCCCGGTACGGCGGAACGTCCAGGCGGTAGGGTTCCGCCGCCAGGGCGACCGAGGTCGTCACCGGGCCCAGCTGCTGGCCGAAAGACGCCGTTGCGCCCGGCCGGAGCCCCCGCGGCGACCAACCCAGGTAGACCGCGCCGGTCAGGTCGGGAGCGCCTCTGCGCTTGACGTCCACGCCGACCCCGAGCGCGACGTCGAGCGCACTGGCGTGGGGGGCGAGGTAGCCGAGGGCGCGCACGGAGAGCTCGTTGTTCCCCAGCGCGCGCAGGAAGCGGATGCGGGCGGTCGCGCGGGCCGCGACGCCGGCGGGCACCACGTACAGCTCGGGGTTGGCCTCCAACACGACCGTGCGCCCCGGGCGGCCGCTGGCGCTCACCGACGTGCCGAAGCCGCCCGAACCGAAGTCCGGACGCGCGTCGCCGCCGATGGCGAGCGGGTCGAACAGGGCGGGGTCGGCCGAGAAGGCGGAGAGCCGCACGCCCAACGCGACCGGGCCGAGCACGCCTCGCACGCCCAGGTCGCCCTGGGCCTGGGCGTCGGTGCGCAGCGACACCCGGCCCTCGCCGATCACGTTGCCGACCGGGCCGAAGGTGTCGTTGGCCTGCACGCCGAAGTCGAGCTGCGCGGCGCCGCCTCCGCCGGTGTCGTAAGCGAGGGAGAGATCGACGCGGCTGCCGCGCACCCGGGCGCCCGCCACGGCGATCGAGAAGCGCTCCCCGGCGGGTGCCGGCGGGGAGGCTGCGTCGGTGCGCGTGGCCGAGACGCCGAAGCTCACCGTCTGCGCCCGCGCCGCGCCTCCGAGGAACGACGCGGCCGCCGCGACCGCCAGCGCGGCCATCATCAGCGCCGGGCGCCTGGGGGGGACCGCCATGCCCCTCATTGTCCCCGCATGGGCGCTCCGCAGGTCGACGCCCGTCACGCGGCGGGCCCGGCCGAGCCGGACGGTGGCGTAGCACGGGGGCCGCGCGCCGGCGGGTGCTAGACTGGCCGGCGCAACTCGCGGAGGCGAGGACGAGCGCCGCGCTGCCCTGCATACCGATCTTTCCGGAAGCGTCCCTGCCATGAACATCATCGGACACATCACCGTACTCCCTCGCATCCCCGAGCCCATCGCGCGGCTCGAGGAGCTGGCCCACAACCTCTACTGGACGTGGGACCCAGACGCCCGCCGGCTGTTCCGGCGCCTCGACCGGCAGCAGTGGGAGGGGTCGCACCACAACCCCATCGCCCTCATCCGCGACATCCGTCAGGAACGGCTCGACGCTGCCGCAGCCGATCCGGATTACCTCGGACTGTACGCCGCGGTGATGGAGCGTTTCGACGCCTACCTGTCGGCGCGCAGCTGGTTCCAGGTGAGCGTCGGACAGGACGAGGACCTCTACGCCTACTTCTGCGCCGAGTACGGCTGGCACGAAGCCGTCGCCCTGTACTCGGGAGGCCTGGGCGTGCTCGCCGGCGACCACACCAAGGCCGCTTCCGACCTCGGGGTCCCGTTGGTCGCCGTGGGCCTGTTCTACCCCGAGGGGTACTTCCATCAGCGGGTCGCCTCCGACGGCCGTCAGGAGGCCGTCTACGTGCGCCACAGTCCGGCCGATCTGCCTCTCACGCTGGCGGTGGACGGCGAGGGCGAGCCGATCACGGCGCGCGTCGACGTCTTCGGCCGCGAGGTCACCTTGCGGGCGTGGACGGTGCGCGCCGGCCGGGCCAGGGTCTACCTGCTGGATGTCGATTTCGCCGCCAACGCGGCGGAGGACCGGCAGCTCCTGAGGCGCCTCTACGGCGGCGACCAGCGCACCCGCGTGGCGCAGGAGATCATCCTCGGCATCGGCGGGGTTCGCATGCTGCGTGCCCTGGGGGTGGCGCCCACCGCCTGGCACATGAACGAAGGGCACAGCGCCTTCATGGTGCTGGAGCGCTGCCGCGAGCTGGTCGACGGCGGGCTGGGCTTCGAGGAGGCGCGCGAGGCGGTGACCGCCAACACGCTGTTCACCGTGCACACGCCGGTGGCCGCCGGCAACGACGCCTTCCCGTTCGACCTGGTCAACCAGTGCTTCGCCGGCTACTGGGGCAAGCTCGGGCTGGACGAGGGGGCGTTCCACGACCTCGGCAAGGCCGACCACGGCTGGGGCCCGGTGTTCAGCATGCCCGCCCTCGCCCTGCGCTTCTCCTCGGGGCGCAACGGCGTCGCCGAGCTCCACGGCGAGACCAGCCGGCGCATCTGGAGCGACCTGTGGCCGGACGTGCCGATCGCGGAGGTGCCGATCGGGCACGTCACCAACGGCGTGCACCTGTCGAGCTGGATGGCGCCGGAGGTGCAGGAGCTGGTAGGCACCGTGCTCCCGTCCGACTGGCCGCAGCGGTTCGACGATCCGGCCATGTGGGACGACGTCCGCAAGCTCGACGACGGCGCCCTGTGGGAGGTGCGCCGCACCCTCAAGGCGCAGAGCGTCCGCTTCCTGCGGGACCGCGTGCTGCGCCAGCTCGACCGCCAGGAGGCCAGTCCCACCGCCCTCAAGGAGTCGCGCCAGCTCTTCGATCCCAACGCGCTCACCATCGGCTTCGCGCGGCGATTCGCGACCTACAAGCGGGCGACGCTGATCTTCCGCGATCTCGATCGGCTCGAGCGCATCCTGGCGGACCCGCAGCGGCCGGTGCAGCTGGTGTTCTCCGGCAAGGCCCACCCCGCCGACGAGCCCGGGCAGGCGCTGATCGCGCACATCCACAACCTCTCCAAGGACCCCCGCTTCGCGGGCCGGATCCTCTTCGTCGAGGACTACGACATGGCCATCGGGCGGGCGCTCACGCGGGGCGTGGACGTGTGGCTGAACAACCCCCGCCGCCCCCTGGAGGCGTCCGGCACCAGCGGCCAGAAGGCCGCGATGAACGGCATCCTCAACCTGTCGATCCTCGACGGATGGTGGCCGGAGGGCTTCGACGGCAGGAACGGCTGGGCCATCGGCGGCGGGCGCTCCTTCGAGGACGACGAGCGCGCCGACGCCGAGGACGCCGATGCGCTGTACGCCATCCTCGAGGGGGAGGTGGTGCCGCTCTACTACGACCGCGACGAGGGCGGCGTGCCCCACGCCTGGCTCGAGCGCGTCAAGGAGGCAATCGCCACCGTGGCGCCGCGCTTCAACGCTCAGCGCATGGTCAAGGACTACGTCACCCGCTACTACGAGCCCGCCTCGCGGCGCGGTCGGGCGATGCGCGCCAACGGCCACCGCGCCGCCACCGAGCTGGCGGCCTGGCGCAAGCACGTGGCGGAGCAGTGGCCGGAGGTGTACTTCAGCGCCGAGCCGGTGGAGGAGCGCATGCGGCGCATCGGCGAGGCGCTCGAGGTGACGGCCGTGCTCAACACCCGCGAGCTCTCCGAGGACGAGGTGCGGGTGGAGCTGGTCTACAGCCCCGAGGAGGCGGAGCTCCAGAGCCACATCCGCGTGGTGCCCATGGAGAAAGCGGAGGACCATCCCGACGGGGGCAGCGTCTACCGGGCGCGGTTCACGCCGGAGCTGAGCGGCCGACTGGTGTACGGCGTCCGGGCGTACGCCACGCACCCGTCGCTGGCGACGCCCTTCGATTCCGGCGCCATCCGCTGGGCGTGAGCATGCCGCGCCGGCGCGGCCGGGCGGGCGCGCCGCGGCCCGGGCGCCGCCGGGCGGCCGGCTAGGCGATACCCTCCAGATCGGTGAACACGATCAAGCGTTCGCGCGCGCCGATGGCGCGCGCCGGGTAGCGGTCGAGCTCGCCCTCGCCCGCCAACGTCCCCTCGAGTGCGGCTCGCTTCCCCTCGCCCTGCACCAGGAAGGCCACCGTCCGGCTGCGGCCGAGCAGGCCGGCGCCGAGGCTCAGCCGCACGCGCTCCCCTTCGGGGCGGACCACCAGCGTCGCGCCGTCCTGCAAGGCGGCGCCCGTGCCCGGGAAGAGACTGGCGGTGTGGGCGTCGGACCCGAGGCCGAGGAGGGTCAGGTCGAAGGCGCCGTCCTGGCCCAGCTCGCCCTCCAGAGTGCGGCCGTAGGCTTCGGCGCTGGCCTCGGGGGAGTCCAGGTGCGGCCACGGGAAGACCTGCTCCTCGGGCACCGGGACCGAGCTCAGCAGCGCTTCGAAGGCTGCGCCCGCGTTGCTGTCCGGGTCGCCCGAGGGCACGAAGCGCTCGTCCCCCCAGAACACCCGGGTGTGCTGCCAGGGGAGGTCGGGGCGCCCTGCGAGGGCGCGGTACATGGGGAGCGGGGTGGAGCCGCCGGCGAGGGCGACGAGGAAGCGTCCGTGGGCCGCCACGGAGGCGATCATGACTTCCTCGAACAGCTTCGTCGCAGCGGCTGGCACGTCAGGCACGTGTTCGACGTCGGTAGCGCGCATGGCGCGAGTATAGGGGCGGGCTCGGATTTCGCGCGTGCGTTGGGGCTCGGGTAGACTGCGCCATGATGCCGACACGAGACGACGCCGTGGCCCTGATGGAGTCCTGGACGGAGTCGGACAGCCTCCGCAAGCACATGTACGCCGTCGAGGCGGCGGTCGCAGCCTACGCGCGGCGCTTCGGCGAGGACGAGGAGCTGTGGGCGGTTGCCGCCATCCTGCACGACTTCGACTACGAGCGCTACCCGAACCCGGACCGTGACGAGAGCGGGCACCCGTGGGTTGGCGTGCGCAAGTTGCAGGAGCTGGGCTACCCGGAGGAGGTCACCACCGCCATCCTCGCCCACGCCGACTACACCGGGGTGGAACGCGCGAGCCTTCTCGACAAGACGGTCTTCGCCTGCGACGAGATCACGGGTCTCGTCACCGCGGCCGTGCTGGTGCGCCCCGACCGGGATATCGCCAACCAGACCGTCAAGAGCCTGAAGAAGAAGTTCAAGGACAAGGCGTTCGCCCGGGGCGTGAACCGTGAGGACGTACGTGCCGGCGCCGAAGAGCTCGGGGTCGAGCTCTGGGACCACGTCGGCTTCGTGCTCGAGGCCATGCAGGACCGGGCGGGGCCGTTGGGCCTGGACGGGCGCCTGGCCGAAGCGGGCTGACGGCGGTCGCGGCGGCGCGCTAGTGCGCCCCGGCGCCGCGCGCGATGGCCGGCGCGGGCGCCGGCGGGGCGACGGCGTGCACGTTCCAGCGACGCCCCTCCGGCGTACGCCGCAGCAGCGGCCACACCACCAGCACCGCCCGCCCGAGGATCGAACCGGCTGGGACGGGGCCGAAGCTGCGCGAGTCGAAGGATGCCAGCGGGTGGCGGTTGTCGCCCATGACGTAGTCGTGGCTCCGAGGCACGCGCATCGGCGGGATGGAAGCGGCACCGCGGAACGCGCCGCGCAGGTACGGTTCGCTCAGGACGCGGCCGTCGACCAGCACCCGTCCGCGCAGGAGGGCCACCTCCCGGCCGGGCCCCGCCACGATGCGCTTGATCAGCAGGTGGCCGCCGAGCAGCCAGCGGGCCGGACCGCCGTGCACGGTCGGATCGGGGAAGAAGACGATGTCGCCGGGACGGAAGCCGCCGAGCCCGAGTCGCTGCAGCCAGGCGCCGGTGCGCAGCACCAGCACCCGGTCGCCGTCGTGCAGGGTCGGCTCCATGGAGTGCCCCTCGACCCGCACCACTCCCAGGACGAACACGCTCAGCAGCAGCGCGGCGAGGACCGTCGCCAGGCCGACGCTCAGCCAGCGGCGGGGTCCCGTAGGCGGTGCCTTGGCGCGCATGCGGCGCAGTCTAACGCCACCTCGGCGCGGCATGTGAAGCCGCCGACGCCCTGCCGGCGGGAACGGCCGCGGCCGCCCCGGCCTCGGCTCAGTGCGAGCCCTGCGGGCTGCGGCGCGGCCGCGTGATGGTGCGTTCGGGCGCGTCCTTGCGGGGGGGCACGAGGATGGCGTCCAGGCCCCCGACCGCGTCCAGCGCGCGCTCGGCCGTCTCCTCGCCGTAGGCGACGATCTTGCGGAAGTCGCGGAAGGACTCCACCCGCACCTCCGGCATGTCCAGCCGGATGCGCAGATCGGCGGGATGGAGGCTGTACTGGATGTCCACCAGGATGGCCTGCGTGATGTCCGAGCTGCGGAAGAGCATCTGCGCCATGGGGGTGCGGCGCTCGAGCCGCACCGTCTGCACCATGCGCTCCCACCAGTTGCCGTCCTGGGCGGTGACGTAGACCGAACGCCGGGGCGCGGTGACGTCCGAAGCGATGCAGCGGGTGGCGCCGAGCAGCGTGGCCGCGGCCACCGGCAGGTTGTTGACGATGCCGCCGTCGGCGAGCGTTCGCCCCTCGTGCTGGATGGGCTCGAAGGCGCCGGGGAAGCTGCTCGAGGCGCGTGTGGCGCGGATCAGGTCGCCCTCCATGTGGACCACCCCCTCGCCGGTCTCGATGTCGGTGGTGGTGACCGCCAGGGGCAGCTCGAGCTCCTCGAAGGTGCGCGGCAGGTGGGCCGCCAGGAACGCCTCGAGCCGGTCGCCCTTGAACAGCCCCGTCTGCAGTGACAGATCGATGACATCGCGCCAGCCGGTGGTCTCGGCGAGGCGGTAGAGATCGTCGGCGCGGCGACCGCTGGCGTAGAACGCGCCCAGGATGGCGCCCATGGAGGTGCCGGCGACGACGTCGAAGTGCGCTCCGGCGCGCTCGAGGACCCGCAACACGCCGATGTGCGCGAAGCCCCGCGCGCCGCCGCCCGACAGCACGAGGCCAACGCGGCCGGGGTTCGCGGGGGTTCCCATGGCAGCCAGCGTAGCACGGCGTCCGGAAGCCATCCGTGCCGCTGCAGACGGCGTTCCTGCGCCCACGGCGGCGGGGTAGACTCCGGCATGGCGCGCGGCGATCCCACCGGCCCGGGGCAGGTGTCGTCCACGCCCGAGCGGCCGCCGCCCCGGCACGCCTACGACGTCGTGGTGCTGGGGGCGGGCCTGCTGGGCGCGGTCGTCGCCGACCGGGTGCGAGCATCGGCGCCCGGGGCGAGCTTGCTGCTGGCGGAGGCCGGCGGCCTGCCGAACGAGGATGGCGCCACGGTGTCGTCGCCGGGCCTGCTGCCGCCGTTGCGGATGGACGAGCCCGCGACCGCCGTGGACGGCGCGCGGCCGTTCGCCGCGGCCGGCGCGGCGAGCCCGGACCGCGGCGCGCTCGCCTGGGCGCGCGCCTGGTCGCTCGAGGCCCTCGGGGGCGCAGGTAAGACGCGACCCGCCGCGACCGGCGGTGCGGGGTGGCTGGTGCTCGAGCCCGTCGCGCACGCGGGCGAGGGGGCCGCGGCAGGTGGCGCACCGGGTGGGGGGCGCGCGCCGGACGCGGCGCCGCTGCACGCCTTGCTTCCGGCCGACGTGGCGCTCGCCGCCTGCGCCCTGACGGGCGTGGCGCGGGACCATCCCGCGTGGCTCCTGGACGGGGGCTACCTGTCGGCGGAGGCGTTGGCGCTGGCGCTGGCCCGCCGCGCGGTCGAGGCGGGTGCCGACCTGCTTCTCAACGCCCGGGCCCGCCCTCAAGGTCGGGGGCGCATCCTGTTGGAGCGGCTCGGTGTCGACCGGCGCATGCGCGTGGGCGTGCACGCCCGCCAGGCGGTGGAGGCGCGCACGGTGGTGGTGGCGTGCGGGGCGGCGGGCGCGGTCGTGTCGGAGGAAGGGCTGGACCGACCGGTCGGTCTTGCCAGCGCCTACCTGCAGTTCCCTCGGGTGCGGCTGCCGGGCCCCGCGCCCGATGCGGGTTTGCCGGTGGTGGCGCTCGGCGGTTGGGCGTGGCGGCCGGCCCCCGGCGGCGCGATGCTGGTGCCGCCTCCGCTACCGCCGGATCCCGAGGGGTTCGAGCCCGTCGGCGGGCGCCTGCTCGGCGTGCCGGTGGGCCTGCGGCGCGAGCTCGTCGACCGGCTGCTCGACGCGCCGGCGCTGGCGCCGTTGCTGGCGTCGGGGAAGCTGGAGCTCGGCAAGAGCGTACGGGCGGTGCGCGGCGGGCGGTTCAGCGTGCCGCCGGACGGCCGCCCCGTGGCGGAGCGGCTGGCGCAGGGCTGGTGGCTGGTGGCCGGGGGAACGCTCGGCCTGGCGCACGACGTGGCAGCGGCGGCCGGCGTGGCCGCCGCGGTCGCCGGCCGTCCGGCGCCCTGGCAGGGCGGGGGCTGAGCGGCCACGGACGCGCGCGTCCGGAGCACGCTGGCCAGCGGTGGGGGTTAGCGGTGGGGGCCAACGGTGGGGGGCAACGGTGGGGG